>Ga0207111_10337_pt1 | contig 10475 bp, 11 predicted proteins | sample Alteio_BWMinHeat_71_FD_153577 | JGI IMG/M metagenome (GOLD analysis project Ga0207111, IMG submission 153577) | Enriched cells from forest soil in Barre Woods Harvard Forest LTER site, Petersham, Massachusetts, United States -... | ecosystem: Environmental > Terrestrial > Soil > Temperate forest >... | reverse complement strand
TAACGGTCACAAGCAGGTTTACGCCGCTAAGCAAACTGCCCAGGCCGGAAATTTGCAGGCTCCATATCCAGTAGTCCACGCCCACGCCCGGACTAAACGCCAATTCTGATAAAGGAGGTTGGGCCAGCCAGCCCGTGGCCGCGAACTGCCCGCCGAGCACAAAAAATAAGTTAATCAGGATTGCGCCGGCAACGTAAAGCCAAAAACTTAAGGTATTCAATAGCGGAAAAGCCACGTCGCGCGCGCCTATTTGTATGGGCAAAATAAAGTTCATTAAGCCAAACAAAAAGCCGGTGGTAACAAAAAAAATCATAATCGCCCCATGCGCCGTAAAAATCTGCTGGAAGTGATCGGCGTTTAAATAACCGTGGGAGGCGCCAACAGAAAGGGACTGCTGCAGCCAAATCATGGCCGCGTCCAACGCGCCTCTAAACAACATCAAAGACGCGACTATAACATACATTATGCCGATTCTTTTAGGATCAGTGGATGTTAACCATTCCTTCCACAGCCATTTCCAGCGCTTGGTATAAGTTAAAAAAACCGCTAAGCCTAGACCGCCTAACATTAACGACACTGTCCCGCCAATGGTAAACCATTCGTGCGGTAACGCGTCCCAGGTAAGTTTTCCAAAAAGGATGGACAAGATATTAATAGAAATTAATTGATATTAAAGAAATTAAATAGATTTCTCGGCCCGGACGCACTCGCTCGAAGTGGAACACTGATGATCGCTATTTCATGTCCATATCGGTCTTGCTCTGCGGCGCCATAAATTGCATCATAACTTTATCATACAAACCTGCTTCAACATTCGAATAAAGTACTTTTGTATTGTTCTCGCTGGGTTGAGCCAACGTCTTGTAGGCAGCAAAACTTAAAGGATTTCCGGATGATTGCGTCGATTTCACCCAAGCATCAAACTCTGCTTGTGACGAAGACTTTGCCATAAACCTCATGCCGGCAAAACCCGCGCCGTTTATTTCCGCCGCTGAACCGTTAAACTCACCTGGCTGATTTGCCATCAAACGCAACTGCGTGGACATGCCGGCCATGGCGTACATTTGGCCGCCGAGCTGGGGTATCCAAAATACACTCATGGGCGCGTCCGCGGTCAATTGAAAATTTACCGGCGTGTTTTGCGGGAATTCAATAAAATTTACCGTGGCAATATTTTGCTCCGGGTAAATAAACAACCATTTCCATTGCAGCGCCACTACCTGGATGGTAATGGGTTTAAGATTTGATTGCAATGGCTTATAAGGGTCTAGGTCGTGGGTGCTTTTCGAGTTAATTATAGATAGAACCGCAATCAGCAACACCGGAATTGCCCACAAAACCACTTCGATTTTTATGCTGTCTTTAGCAAGGGCGGGGTCAGGATTTTTTTTAGTTTTATTTTTCCAGATTAAAAAAATGGTAAATAAAAAGACTGGTATGACTACGCACAGCATCAGCCCCACGGCGGTAAATATAAGCGACCGTTCTTTTTGGGCGATTATGCCTTTAGGGTTCAGCAGGGCAAAGTTTGGCAAATACACGGCAGGCATAAAAATGAGCCGGAACGCAAAAACCACTAACAAAGCATCGACAGCCAGAAATATAAAAAGTAAAATTTTATTTCTTTTGTTCACCCTGTTAGACTTTATATTTTTATAGATTGATTTTAAATTTGGCGAAAGATTTAAAACTTAACCGACGCTCAATTGACAGATAAGTCTAAGTGGGGGTCATTTGACTTGTTTCTCTAACATTATACCATGTTTTAAGCGCAAACAACGGCTTAGGACTATTTAAAAAACCCCGCGCCATGGCGGGGTCTAGAGAGCATTTAAGTCTATATTTTCATCTATCCGGATTTGAGAAACAAAGTCCGGAATGTGACTGACCATTAGGCTGGCGCCCCCATATTCGTCCAGGGCTTTAGCAATAATGGGTAAATGGCGAAAGTTAATATGGTTGGTTGGTTCATCTAGAATCAAAAGTCCGGGTTTCATTAACACCAATCGGCAGAATGATAGTAAACCTTTTTGGCCTTCTGATAGTGCGGCAATGGGTTGATCCAGCAATCTGCCGTCCAGCAAAAACCCGGCCGCGGTAGAGCGCAAAACGTGGTCGTCAACCTTGGCCATAACTTCCTTTAAGGCGTCTATGGCCTTTTGGTTAAAATCGAAGTTAGAAAAATCCTGCTTGTAGTAGCCTGCCTTAACGCCTTTGCCGATAACAAAATCATCCCCTTTGCCGGAAGCGATTTTTTCCAGCATAGTGCTTTTGCCAATGCCATTGGGTCCGGAAATTAACACGTGAGTGTTTTTGCGAATTACCATTTCCACCTGCTTGCTTACCACGCCGTGGCTTTTTATGGCCGAAATGGAAGAAAATTCCATTACCTTGCCGTCAAAAAATGAATCGTAATCTTGAACGGGGATTGTAAATTCACGGATGGTTTTATCCTCTTGCCTGACATCGACTACATTTTCTTCAGCCTCCTCTGCCGCTTCCCTCATGCGCTTGGCCACAGCCCTAAGTTTGCCCCCTTTGTGGGCAAAAACTTCGGCCTGGGAGCGTTTTTCCTTTATTTCCGCCTGCATGCGGGCGTTCTGCAAATTTTCACGCTCAATCCGGTTTTTTATTTCTTCCACCACATCGTAATAGTTGCCGTTGTACTGTTCAATTTTATGGGTAAAAACGTCCAGGTACAAAACGCCGTCGGAAAAAGCGTTTAAAAAATCGGCGTCATGTGAAATAACCATTACGGTTTTTTCGTACATCATTAAAAAGCCGGTCAAATGCTCCAGCCCAACCTGATCGAGGTTATTGGTCGGCTCATCGAGCAGTAAAATGTCCGGCTTCTGGATGAGCGCGTGAGCCAGCAAGAGCCGCGCCTGCTGACCGCCGGACAGGACTTTTACCTTGCGGTCTAAGGGCACGTCTAAATTAACAACCTCAAACACTTCGCGGATTAATTTATCAAGATTATATTTAACCTCAATAAATGCCGTGGCAAAATAATCTTTGACGCTAAGTTCCGCCAAATTTTGCGGCATAACCTGGCGGGCTATGGCTATACTGGCGTCTTTGGGCGTACGGAAAATCTCGCCTTCCTGCGGCTTAACTTCATTGGTTATCATTTTAAAAAGGGACGACTTGCCCGCCCCGTTCTGGCCCATTAAAGTTACGCGGCTGCCGGTACGCAGCGAAAAACTGGCCTCGTGCAAAATAGGCTTTTGGTGGATGTATTCAAAAGTCACATCGCTAAATCTTAGAATAACGTTGTCGTTGGCCATGGAATTCATCATCCGCCTTCGCTAAAGCTTCGGCGGACAGGTCGGCGGATTGTCAGTCTAAAATTTGTTAATAAGGTCTGACAAAAAAAGATCCCAAAAAAGGGATGAATCGGCAGGACTATTATAGCTTTTTTTGTTCGACTGGTCAACAAGCAAGTCTGAAAGCTAAGATGGGGATAATTGCCCTTGATTCATACGACTTAAAACCCTTACAATTAAACTTATAAATATTAATTCAAGCCTTATGAACTTAAAACAAGCCATAAACCGCGGGTTTAATCTGTTGGCAATCTCTTTCATCTCTTTAACCGGCATTGCGTTTATAGCGGAGATTTTTATGGAAAATGACTGGGCGGACAAGGCGGACGATATCGGCCTGGTTATTTTTGCTATAATCGGTGTAGTTTGGTATTTGACCAAAGACCACAAATACCTGCGCTCGGCGCTTCCGGCCGTACTGGTCAGTTTGGGGCTCTTGGATAAAATTGCGGGCCTAATTATTGAGCGCAAAGATAAAGACGCCGTTGGCGATGACATCGGCGGTTTGATCCTGTTCGTCTTTGCCGCGGGTTTGGTAATTTACCAATATTTTAAAACCGGCAAACTGCTGAAGGCGGCGGAGACGGTTTAACTAGAACCTATTTTAAAACAAAAAACCCCGGACCAAAAATCCGGGATTTTTTTTCGTCTAGACATGGCGGAAAGCCCTGACAATGGCAATCAGCACTATGGCTCCTAAAATGGCGACCAAAAGGCTGTAGAGATTAAAGCCGGTAACGCCGGTTTTGCCGAAGAAACTCATGAGCCAACCGCCGACTATGGCGCCGACTATGCCTATGACAATGTCCATCACCAGGCCTTCGCCGCTGCCCATAATCGCCGAAGCAATCCAGCCGGCTAGCGCGCCAAAAATTATCCAAAGTATAATTCCCATAAAATTAAATTTAATAATTGGTTTAATTATTAATAACCGTTGCCACCGGGACTGGGGCTTGGAGTGGGAGTGGGAGTGGGAGTGGGAGTACCTTTATTGACATTAACATTGATTTTGTCGGGAATACTAATGTTCGTACCACCGGATTTATTACCGCGCAATGCCGGCAAGCCATAGGCGAAAAAGACAAAGAGCACAATGATTGCTATGACAATGGCAATTATCAATCCGGCGTTTCCGGAATCGCTGCTGCCGCTCTGCGGCGGGTTGTTGATGACTGTGGCCATAATTGTCCTTTCTGTCGGCAGACTGCCGGCTTTAAAGCTTTTTGATCTGCGTCTGCTTCCCAACTAAAAAAATTGGGAGAAGGCCCTTATATTCTTTTGTCCTTAATTTTGTATTCGTATCAGCGGCGGCGCTTTGGCGGCCGGGGAACCTTGGCTCCGCGCGCCCGGGCCTCCGAAAGCCCAATGGCTATCGCCTGTTTGCGGCTGGTTACCTTTTTACCGCTGCGTCCGCTTTTTAGCTTGCCACGCTTCATTTCATGCAGGGCACGCTTAACTTTACTTTGGGCTTTTTTCCGTATTTAGGCATTTTTACGACCCTTTTTTTCAATTTTTGTTCCGGCTAGTGAGTATATCGGATTCAGGATAAAAAAGTTTCGCCCAAATTAGACCATGTAATACTGCAACGAGGCTGGTAGCCATCGGCCAAAAGACCTGTCCAAACCTGCGGCCACCAGCAAAGACCAAGAATTACAAAAATATCCCCGCATTTTGTGGAGATATTTTTTAAATTTAGATTTTGGGCAAAGTTCAGGCCACGGGCTGCGCGCAGTAAGCACAGCGTTTGGCCGTTAGGGGAATTTCGCTCATACACTCCGGACACTTCTTGGTGGTCGGGTCCGGCGGCGGCCCTTGTTTGACTTTGGCCAGAAAAACTTCCATAGGCTTAATTACAAAAAAATAGACCACCAAGGCCACCAGCACAAAAGAAATAAGAGCGTTGATAAAATCGCCATATAAAAATTTACTGCCATTTAAGGTAAAGGACAAATTGGAAAAATCCGCGGACTTAAAAATTGCCGCCACCAACGGCGTAATTAAATCTTTGACCAGGGAGTTGACCAGCCCGCTAAAGCCCGCGCCGATTACCACACCTACGGCCAAATCCACGGCATTGCCCCTTAAAATAAATTGCTTAAAACCTTTAAGTGTATCTTTGATCATAATTAACTTATGTTAGCGGAATTTTGTTTAATTTTATCACTTTTAGGTTTATCTTGCCACCGCGGCAAAACCCGCTTGAAGCTCTTTACCCGGTTAAATTTTATGTTCTGCTTTAAATCAGGCTAAATTCAGGGCAAAAAATTGACAATTGCTTTAATTTAAGCTATTATTAACTAAAGCATTTAAAGCTTGATTTTGCGGTTTTTACTGCAAATATGATACAAAAAGTAATAACTGACTTAAAAGCCCTCAACCCCTTCCAACTAATCTTGTTTATCGTCTGCGTCCTGGCTGTTATCGGCTACGGGCTCCTCCACGCCGGATTGATAAAACTTCCCGCTGCCAAAGCCTACGACTGCGGTAAAATCCAACAGCCAAAAAATATCCAAATTAATATAGACAGGCAAGGCTTCCATCCAAATAACGTAAAGGCTACGGTCTGCGACACACTGGTTTTTACCAGCACCGATTCTTTGGGCCCCTGGCCGGCGGTCGGTCCCCACCCCACCCACAGCTCTTATCCCGGTTTTGATTCTTTGCGGGCATTGCCGCAAGGCGAAAGTTTCAAATTTTTAGTCAACCGTTTGGGTACGTATTCTTTCCATGACCACCTGCATATAAACCTTACAGGCTTGGTGGTTATATCTCCTCCTTAATAACCGGCAGAATTGCAGATTATTTTATTAACTAAATTAATTTGGAAGGGGGTGAAAAAATTGAATCCAAAACAATTCTTGACTATCGGCGGCATAGTTTTAGTCCTCGTCGCCATCTTGGGTTTTGTCGGCGTAATTGGGCCGACCGCTCAACAAAGCATTTTTGGCGCGCACTGGTGGTTTGACACGGGAGAAAATTGGGCTCACTTAATTTTGGGCGTCGTCGGTTTAATTGCCGCCTTCTCCTTCCCCGCCAACCTGCAAAAATATTTGACCCTGCTCTTGGGCGTTGTCGGCGTGCTAATCGGGCTTTACAGCCTCTTTGGCATGACCAACTTCCTGGGCGCTAACCTGGAAAACCCCGCGGACAGCTTGCTGCACTTGGCAGTCGGCGCATGGGCGCTCTGGGCGGGTATGGGTAAATCCAGTGGAGCCATGAACCCAGCCATGTAGTTTGATTGAGTAAAATAAAAACACCTCGTTGGTTTTTCCAAAGAGGTGTTTTTATTGGCTCAGTTTAGGGCCGGCTGCAGCACTTGCAAAAGCTGCCGAAGATTTTTTGCAGGCCAATGAGTATTAAGAGTATCGGCCAAATTACAGCCGTAGCGTGGTCGGCCAGCACCATCAAGGCGTTGAGCAAAAACGTCAGGCCGATTAAAATAATCAATATCGGCACCATTTTGTGGTGGGGGCAGGGGCATTTTTGTCCCGCGGGCATGTTTGTATCCATATTTTTGTTAAGTCAATTTAATGTTTACCTTTTAATTATATCATATTTGGATCTTGGAGAAAAGGTAGCTGCCCAGAGCCAAAAAGACCAAAGTCACCACCGCCAATACGGAAATATCCAAAGACAGGCTGTAATGTCCCGAATGGGTGAGTAAAATACGGAACGCGTCTATGCCGTAAGACAGTGGGTCTATTTTAGTTATGGCAGACAAGACTTTAGGCAGTCCTGTAAGCGGGAACAGGGAACCGGACAAAAAGAACAGGGGCATAACCAAAAAGTTGACTATGAGCTGGAAACCCTGCATGTCCTGGAGTTGCGAGGCAATGCCTGTGCCAAGGGCCGTAAACAGGAGGCCAACCAATAACATAACTAAAATTGTCGGCAAAACCAGTGCCCAGTTGTAAGGCCGGAAGCCGGGAATTAAAGCCAGTAAAAATACTAGCGTCCCCTGAATGGTGGCAATGGTCGCGCCGCCCAATGTCCGTCCAATCATAATGTTAAAACGCGAAACAGGAGCAACCATGGTTTCCTTTAAAAACCCAAATTGTCTGTCCCAAATTACGCCGATGCCGGAAAAAATCGCGGTAAAAATTATGCTCATGCCCACAATGCCCGGCGCTAAAAAGTTGATGTAGTTGCCCTGGCCGGCTTTTTGGAAAACCGAACCCAGGCCGTAACCCAAAGCCAGCAAAAACAACAATGGCTGACCCAAGGAGCCTATGATTCTGGACCTGGAACGCAAATAGCGTTTCAATTCCCTAAGCCACATTATGTAGATAGTACGCATAAAATACGATTAACAATTTACCATTAACGATTAACTTGCTTGACAGTTAATTGTCAATTGTTAATCGTTAATTGTTTTACCTTCTTCCCCCTCCGCTAAACATCTTGCCCATCATGCGCATACGGTCGCCTGCGCCGGCTTCTTCATCGCGTATCTCGCTGCCGGTTAGTTTTAAAAACGCGTCTTCCAAAGAAGCGGTTTGGGTTTGGGTTTGCAGCTCCGCCGAAGTGCCCGTGGCAATTATTTTGCCGTGGTCTATAATGGCGATTCTTTGGGCAATACGGCTGGCTTCTTCCATATAGTGGGTGGTAAAAAATACCGTGACGCCTTCGCTTTTGTTGAGTTCCTGTAAATACGTCCACATATGGTTGCGCGTTTGTGGGTCCAACCCCAGGGTAGGTTCGTCTAAAAATATGACTTTTGGGTGATGAAGCAGCCCGCGCGCGATTTCTAAACGCCGCTTCATGCCCCCGGAAAATTCCTTAACCAAACTGTCCTTCCGGTCATCCAGCTCAACAAACTTTAACAACTCATCAATTCTTTTGCGGCGCAATTTCTTTTCCACGCCGTAGAGCACTCCGTGGAATTCCATATTCTCCCAGGCTGTGAGCTCGTCATCCAAAGACGGGTCCTGAAAAACAATGCCAAAAGAACTTCGCACGGCGCTGGGGTCATTTTTAGGATTATGGCCGTTTAGGCTTATACTGCCGCCGGTGGGCTGGAGCAGTGTTGTCAGCATTTTGATGGTTGTGGACTTACCCGCGCCATTAGGGCCCAAAAAAGCGAATACCTCGCCTTCTTTAACATCAAACGAGATGTCGTTAACCGCCGTAAAATCTCCAAACTTCCTGCTTAAATTTTTAACTTCAATTATGTTTCCCATAAAATTTATACCTATTCACATATAATAACATAGTATCCTGAATTTTGTTTATATTTATTTGCTAATTTGTCTTAAATATGCTATAATTATGCTGTAAATTTAACTCTAAAAAACAAAAAGACAAATTAAAAAAGGGTTTTGCTATGTTCCTTTTTCGGCTTTGGCATAAGTTTAAAATAATCAAGCGCTTTAACCAAATATTGTTGGCTTTTTTTGGCGCGGGTTTCAGCTACTTTATTTACAAGCTGGGCCTAAAAAGGAGCCTGCCTCTTACCCACCAACTGGCGGGGAAAAAAATACACCAAGCGGAACTGCCCAAAAAATTCCGCGAAGTTTTGGAAGAACTGGGCCCGGTGTTCGTAAAGTTCGGGCAAATTTTAAGCACCCGTTCCGACATCCTGCCCAAAGAATACATAGAAGAACTGGAAAAACTGCAAAGTTCCGTGCCGCCGTTTTCTTTTGACCAGGCAAAAACCAATATTGAGAAAGATTTAAACCAGCCGCTGGAAGAAATATTCGAAGAATTCTCAGCTATCCCCTTTGCCTCCGCTTCTTTGGGGCAGGTTTATAAAGCCAAGCTTTTTTCCGGTCAAACCGTGGCCGTAAAGGTGCAAAGGCCAAAAGCAAAAGAATTAATTAAGTTAGATACCGAGGTCCTGCTTATGCTGGCGCATTGGATAGACCGCCATTTGCCCGAAACCAAAGGTTATAATTTGATTGATGTCGTGCAGGAGTTTAGGCGCTGGACCTTAAACGAACTCGATTACAAAAAAGAGGCGGCTAACTGTGAAATCTTTTCCAACTTCTTTAAAGATGACAAACACATTTACGGACCCAAAGTTTTTTGGCAGTACTCCTCGGGCAGCGTTTTGACTCTGGAGTTTGTTAGCGGCATTTCTTTAGGCGACTTAGTTTCGGGCAGAAAGGAAATGAAGGTGGATAAAAAACATTTGGCCCACGTCATTGCCGACTCCTTTGTATGCCAATGCTTTGAGTACGGCTTTTTCCACGCCGATCCGCACCCCGGCAACATATTCATTTTGCCCGGCAGTAAGGTCCTGTTTTTGGATTTCGGCATGGTGGGATTTTTAGACGAAAAGCTTAGCGGCTTAGGCCTGGGGCTGTTTTTGGCTTTAATTAAAAAAGACATAGAAGGCTTGGTCGGAGGATTTTTGCAAATACAGGAATACTACGGCGACGCCGGGCGGGAGCCGAACGTCAACGGCCTGCGCAGGGATTTAAACCAGCTGGTCTTACAGTGGCCTTCCGACCGCCAAGCCGGCAACTTTACCCTGCTGTTTTCGGAAATTATGAATACCGCGGTGAGAAACGGCGTCAATATGCCTACGGACCTTTCCATGCTCGGCAAAACCATAGTCACCCTGGACGCCGTGGTCAAACAGCTGGACGGAGAATTTTCTTTAGACAGGTGGGAGCAGCCGCTGGTGGAAAAACTCCTGAGCAAAAAACTCCGGCCTAAAGATTTGGTCAATAAGGCCAAAACTTCCGCGCTTCTTTTGGAAGACGTTATAAAAAAGCTGCCGGAGACTACGGCCACGGTTTTGGACAATTTGGAAAAAGGGCATTTAGGCATGGAAGTGAATAACCGGCAACTGCTTGAATACGAAAAGCTGGTTAATGCCAATTCCAAAATTAATACCCACGGCACCCTGCTGGCCGCCGTCCTGCTTGCCTCCGCGCTTATCTACCAGGTTAAAGGCCAGCCGGAAATTTTCGGTCTTTCCGTTGCCCAAATCGGCCTTTACGGCAGCTTGATTTTAATAGTAATATACTTATTAGGTAATATTAACAAGGAGAAAACTTAAATGAGCAGCGTTGACAGGGCCTTTAAGATTAGCGACGGCCTCGCCCACCTCGCCGGCAAAAAAATAAAAGCCGCCGTTTCGGAGCTTAAAAAAGAAGGCATACTTACTGCTTCGGAAGGCAGCAAAATATTGAGGCAAATGAC
>Ga0207111_10336_pt1 | contig 10489 bp, 4 predicted proteins | sample Alteio_BWMinHeat_71_FD_153577 | JGI IMG/M metagenome (GOLD analysis project Ga0207111, IMG submission 153577) | Enriched cells from forest soil in Barre Woods Harvard Forest LTER site, Petersham, Massachusetts, United States -... | ecosystem: Environmental > Terrestrial > Soil > Temperate forest >... | reverse complement strand
AGCCGGTGGTTCCTCCCAGCGAAAGACCGATACCCCAGACCAGGCAGCTAATGAGATAGGGCGTGAGACCCGCGGCTGCTCCCGTGGACAGGACGAGCTTCGAGGTCATCGCGCCGACGATGACGATGAGTGTTGTCGTCGCGATGATTTCGCTCATCAGGTTGGCGAAGAGGTTGCGGATCGCGGGCGAGGTGCAGAAGACGCCGAGCTTGAGTGCGGGGTCCTCGGTGATTTTCCAATGCGGCCAATATTGCAGCCATACCAGCACGGCTCCGCAGAAGGCTCCGGCGACCTGGGCTGTGGCGTAGGGTGCGAGCTTGTGGAAGTCGCCGGTTTCGAAGGCGAAGGCCAGGGTGATGGCCGGGTTGAGGTGAGCATCGGCGCTGCCGAAGAGGTTGGCGGCGAAGATGCCGCAGAGCACGGCGAAGGCCCAGCCGGTGGTGATGACCATCCAGCCGGAGTTTTCGGCCTTGGAGCGTTTGAGGAGCACGCCGGCGACGACTCCGTCGCCGAGCAGGATCATGACCAGGGTGCCCACAAATTCGCCCAAAAACGGAGATCGCATCAATTACTGTTCTCTCTTTCCTTGACTGATTTAGTCTCGCGTTCCTACTGATTTAGCGGTCTATTGCTGCTTTATTGCGGAATCCGGCTGATACTTAGCCGCCATAGCGGTGAAGGCCTCGATCTGGTCGTCGATCCAGCCCTGGTCCTGGTCCAACTCGGCGGCCATGAGGGAAGCGACCGCCGGAGCCATGTCGATGGCGGCGGAGGAATTCAGAAATAAAGCACGGGTGCGGCGGGCGAGCACATCGTCCAGGGTGCGCGCCATTTCATGGCGGACGGCCCAGACCACCTCAGCGCCGAGATAAGGAAGAGCAGGGTGCAGAGTGTGCGCGAGATGCGGATTCTCGGCAGTAAGGCCGCGAACCAGGTTGGCATCGGAGCCATAGACGCCGAGGCTGGTGAGAGTTTCGACCTCTTCGGAATAGCCGTGGATGCGGAGATGGTGGGTGCGGCAATCGGCGTCGGGAAGGTTGCCCAGGGTGATGGCGTGATCGACGCAGTCTTCGGCCATGCGGCGGTAGGTGGTCCATTTGCCGCCGACGATCGAGAGCAGGCCGGAGCCGTCGACGTGAATGGTGTGATCGCGGGAGAGCGCAGATGTTTTCGCGGCTGCATTCGCCTTAACGAGCGGACGGATGCCGGTGTAGACGCTGAGAATGTCGCTGCGTTTGGGCGGACGGCTGAGGTATAGGGAAGCCGTGTCGAGGACGAAGTCGATTTCCTGCTCGAAGGGCAAGGGTTCATAAGAAGGAGCTTCGATGGGGGTATCGGTGGTGCCGACGACCGTGTGGTCGTGCCAGGGAATGGCAAACATGACGCGGCCGTCGCTGGTGTGCGGGACCATGATGGCGGTTTCTCCGCGCAGGAAAGAGCGCTCGAAGACCAGGTGGATGCCCTGGCTGGGCGCGACCATGGCGGCCGCATCGGGCTCGCAGAGCCGGCGGATTTCGTCGGTGAACATTCCGGTTGCGTTGATGACGACACGCGCCGGGGCGGTGAACTGCTCTCCGGTTTCGCCATCTACGGCGGTCACACCATTGACGAAACCGTCGTCGCCCTTGGTGATGCCGGTGACTGCGGTGTAGTTCACGACGGTTGCGCGGTACTCGGTCGCGGTCATCAGCAGATGGATCAAGAGACGCGAGTCGTCGAACTGGCCGTCGTAATAAAGCACACCGCCACGCAGGCCCTCGGTCTGGATGGTGGGCAGGCGCTCCAGCGTCTCCTCGCGGGAGAGGATGCGCGATTTGCCGAAGCCATACTTGCCGGCGAGCAGATCGTAGACCTTCATTCCGATGCCGTAGAAGGGCGCTTCCCACCAGGAGTAGTTGGGCACGACGAAGGCGAGGTCGTGGACGAGATGAGGAGCGTTTTGCAACAGCAGCCCGCGCTCCTTGAGGGCTTCCATGACCAGGGAGATGTTGCCCTGCTCGAGATAGCGCACGCCGCCGTGGACCAGCTTGGTGCTGCGGCTGGAGGTGGCTTTGCCGAAGTCTTCGCGCTCAAGGAGCAGGACGTCGAAGCCACGTGTGGCCGCATCAACGGCGACGCCCGCACCGGTCGCGCCGCCACCGATGATCACGATGTCCCAGGGTTTGTCGCGTTCGCGAACGCGGGTCAGCATTTCATCTCGGTTCATTTTTCGTCCTCACTCCAATTTTTCGACCGCTCGACGGCCTTCTTCCATCGTTCTCGGGCTTTGGCCGCTTGCTCACGCGGCATCTGCGGCTCGAATCGCCGGCCGGCATCGCGCAGCTTCCAGATTTCCTGGGGGCTGCTCCAGAAACCGGTGGCGAGACCGGCGAGGTACGCCGCGCCGAGTGCGGTGGTCTCGATGACTTCGGGACGGACGACGGGCACACCGAGCAGGTCGGCCTGAAATTGCATGAGCAGGTCATTGGCGGCGGCTCCACCATCAACGCGCAGTTCGCAGTTGGGGAGGTGGGCGTTGTGGGTGTCGGCGTCCATGGCTTCGAGGGCGTCGGCGACCTGGAAGGCGATGCTTTCGAGGGCGGCGCGGGCGATGTGTCCAGGCTGAGTGCTGCGGCGGAGCCCGATGAGCAGGCCGCCGGCATAAGGGTCCCAGTAGGGAGCGCCGAGGCCGACGAATGCGGGAACGAGAACGACGCCGTCGCTGCCGTCGACGGTGGCGGCGAGGGCTTCAACATCGGAAGATTTCTGGATCAGGCGCAGGTTGTCGCGCAGCCACTGCACGACCGCGCCGCCGATGAAGATGCTGCCTTCGAAGGCGTATTCGAGCTTCTTGCTGAGGCTGCAGATGAGTGTGGTGACCAGTCGCTTTTGCGAAAGGGCGAAGTTGTCGCCGATGTTCTGAAGAAGAAAGCAGCCGGTGCCGTAGGTGTTCTTGGCGTCGCCGGGGTTGAGGCAGAGTTGTCCGAAGAGGGCGGCCTGCTGATCTCCGGCGATGCCGGCGATCTCGATCGATCCGAGGCCGAGGGTGGTGGTGACGGCGCCGAGCCTCTCACTTGACCAGACGACCTCGGGCAGCATGCTTTCCGGGATGCGGAGGAGCTTGAGCAGTTCGGTATCCCATTTGCCTTCGACGATGTTGTAGAGCAGGGTGCGTGAGGCGTTGGTGGGATCGGTGACGTGCTTGTTGCCGCTGGTGAGGTTCCAGATGAGCCAGCTGTCGACGGTGCCGAAGGCGAGCTTACCGGCCTCGGCACGGGCGCGGGCGCCGGTTACGTTGTCGAGGATCCAGGCGATCTTGGTGCCCGAAAAATACGGATCAAGGAGCAGGCCGGTCTTGCTGTGGACCATCTCGGCCGCGCCATCGCGGGTGAGTTTGTCACAGGCCTCGGCGGTGCGGCGATCCTGCCAGACGATGGCGTTGTAGACGGGCTTGCCGGTTTCGCGGTCCCAGACAATGGTGGTTTCGCGCTGGTTGGTGATGCCGGCGGCGGTGACGTCGCGGGGCCGGACGCCGGCCTTGCCCAGGACCTCGACGGCGGCACTGAGCTGCGAGGTAAGAATTTCGTAGGGGTCGTGTTCGACCCAGCCGGGGCGGGGATAGATCTGCTGAAATTCATGCTGCGCCTGGGCGTGAATCTTGCCTTCGGCGGTGAAGAGGATGGCGCGCGAACTGGTGGTTCCCTGATCAAGAGCAAGGATGTAGGGCATGAGGTGACGTAATCTCTCCGACGCACCTTGTGTTTCACAGAAGGGGGGTTATAGGCAAGTCCGGGAGGGTGAAGCGTCATTTAACTGCATTTTGAATCAGTGTTGAAACAATTTCCGGAAATCGCGAATGCTATCCTTGGCTTTAAGTCGTTCTGCAACAATCTGCAACGCTTCCACGTCCATTAGAAACCGCCGGAATTTTGGCAGAATAGGGATTTCTCGTGCTGCTGTTTCCGCATCCCTTCTTTTGACCAGACGAAGCGTGCCGCGCTTGGGGAAAATCCACATCCTGCGCCTCATGGAGCAACCCGTGCCGGCGCCCGACTTGATCGACGCCGCAGATCGTTTGCGGACGCTGCCATAACTGCTGCTAGAGAGACGATGGAACCCAGACCTCCTAACGCACCTATTTCGCCCGATCACCAGTTGCCGCCATCTACTACCAGTGAACCGCCGAAACGCGCCAAGAAAGGCCGGCAGTGGTTGTGGATCATCCTGCTGCTGGCTTTTGCTCTGATTCTTGTGCTCGTTCTGCGGCATCACGACACCAGCCAGAAGGCGCAGGGTGGCGGAGGACGGCATGGTGGATTCGCGGGACCAGTGACCCTGACGATAACGACCGCGAAGAAGGGCGATATCGGCGTCTATCTGGACGCGATCGGCACGGTGACGCCGGTTTACACCGACACCATCTATAACCAGGTTACGGGGGTGGTCACCCAGGTTAATTACCGCGAAGGGCAGATCGTCCATCGCGGAGACCCGCTGGTAGAAATCGACCCACGGCAGTTCGAAGCGAATGTGACGACGGCGGAAGGCAACCTGGAGCGGGATTCCGGGGTGCTGGCGCAGGCGGAGATGGACCTGGATCGCTATCGTCAGGCGTGGGCGAAGAATGCGATCGCCAGGCAGCTGCTCGACGATCAGGAAAAGATCGTACTGCAGAACCAGGGGCTGGTGAAGTCCGACCAGGGCACTCTGGATTTCGACAAGGTGCAGCTCAGTTATTGCCACATTACTTCGCCGATCACCGGACGCGTCGGATTGCGCCTGGTCGATCCGGGCAACCTGGTCCAATCAAGCGGCGCAACCGTTCTGGCAGTGGTTACGCAGATCGAGCCGATCACCGTCATCTTCACGCTGGCGGAAGATCATCTGGATCAGGTAGTGGCCCAGATGCAGCACGGGCAGAAGCTGACGGTGGATGCCTACGATCGCACGCAACAGACCAAGATCGCCACCGGCAAGCTGATCACCATGGACAACCAGATCGATACGACGACGGGAACGGTGAAGCTGCGCGCCCTCTTCGACAACAAGAAGGACATTCTCTTTCCCAACCAGTTTGTGAATACACGGTTGCTGGTGACGACGCAGCACGATATGACGCTGATTCCGACTTCGGCGATTCAGCACAACGGGGAGGAATCGTTTGTCTACGTCGTCGCGAATGGCGCGGCGAAAGTGCAAGACCTGAAGCTGGGCACGGCCGATGCCGGCATGACAGCAGTCGAAGGCATTAATCCCGGTGATGTAATCGCGACCAGCAGCTTTGAGAAGCTGCAAGACGGTTCGAAGGTCATTCTTTCCAAGAAGCCCGTTCCCCAGGATACGAGCGAGAGCAACACTCCGTGAGTCCGTCGCGCCCATTTATTCTGCGGCCGGTTGCAACTTCGTTGCTGATGGCCGCGATTCTGCTGGTTGGTCTGGTGGCCTTCACGCAGCTGCCGGTGTCTGCGCTGCCGGAGGTCGATTATCCGACCATCCAGGTGTTGACCTTTTATCCGGGAGCGAGTCCGGATGTAACGGCGACGACGGTGACGGCTCCGCTCGAACGGCAGTTCGGCGAAATGCAGGGATTGAGCCAGATGACGTCGACCAGCGCGGGCGGCGTGTCGGTGATCGTGCTGCAGTTCAACCTGTCGCTCGAGATTGATGTGGCCGAGGAAGAAGTGCAGTCGGCCATCAATGCGGCGCAAAGTCTTTTGCCGTCGGTGCTGCCGGCTCCACCGGTTTACAGCAAGACGAATCCGGCGGATGCGCCGGTGCTGACGCTGGCGATCACGTCGAAGTCGATGCCGCTGCCGCAGGTGGAAGACCTGGTGGACACGCGGCTGGCTCCGAAGATTTCGCAGCTGAGCGGCGTAGGCCTGGTAAGCATCAGCGGCGGCCAGAAGCCGGCGGTGCGGATCCAGGTAAATCCGGCGGCTTTGTCCTCTTATGGAATCAATATGGAGGATGTGCGCACGGCGCTGACCGAGACCAGCGTGAATGCCGCGAAGGGCAACTTCGACGGACCGCGGCAGGATTACCAGATCGACGCCAACGATCAGCTCGAAACCAGCGACGAATATCAGAACGTCGTCGTGGCCTATCGCAATGGCGCGCCGGTGATGCTGAAGAACGTTGCGCAGATCGTCAACGGCGTTGAAAACAGCAAGCAGGCGGCCTGGATGGACCAGACGCCGGCGGTAATTCTGAATGTGCAGCGGCAGCCGGGCGCGAACACCATCAGCGTGGTGAAGAGCATCAAGAAGCTGATGCCGCAGCTGCAGGCAAATCTGCCGGCCAGCATCGAGATCACTCCGCTTACCGACCTCACAACCGCGATTCAGGCGTCAGTGGACGACGTAGAGTTCGAGCTGATGCTGACCGTCGGCCTGGTGGTGATGGTCATCTTCCTCTTCCTGCGCAACCTCTCGGCGACCATCATTCCCAGCGTGGCTGTGCCGCTCTCGCTGATCGGCACCTTCGGCGCGATGTACGTGTTGGGCTACAGCCTTGACAACCTGTCTCTGATGGCGCTAACCATCTCAACCGGTTTTGTCGTCGATGACGCGATCGTGATGATCGAGAACATCTCGCGTTTCCTCGAAGAAGGGGATTCGCCGATGGAAGCCGCGCTCAAGGGCGCGGAGCAGATCGGCTTCACGATTGTCTCGCTAACCGTTTCGCTGATCGCTGTGCTGATCCCGCTGCTGTTCATGGGAGATGTAGTCGGCCGCTTGTTCCGTGAGTTCGCGGTGACGCTGGCGGTGACCATCGTGATTTCCGCCGTCGTCTCTCTGACGCTGACGCCGATGATGTGCTCGCGCATTCTGCGGCACACTCCCGCAGAGCAGCAGGGGCGCTTCTATCGCGTGTCGGAGCGGGCCTTTGAAAGCATGATCGGATTCTATGGTCGAACGCTCAAGTTCGTCCTGGAGTATCAGACGATCACGCTGCTGGTGGCAGTGGCCACACTGGCGCTGACCATCATTCTATACATCGCCATCCCCAAGGGATTTTTTCCGGTTCAGGATACCGGGGTCATTCAAGGTATTTCGCAGGCCCCGCAATCGATTTCGTTCGATGCGATGGCCAAGAAACAGCAGGAGCTGGCGAAGGTCATTCTTCAGGATCCCGCGGTCGAAAGCCTGTCGTCGTTTATCGGCGCCGACGGAACCAACACGACGCTCAACAGCGGACGCATTTCGATCAACCTCAAACCGCTCAATCAGCGCAGTGGAAGCGCATCGGATATCATCCGGCGGCTGACGAAGAGTCTGGTCAAGGTGCAGGGCATAACACTGTACATGCAGCCAGTGCAGAACATCACCGTTGATGACCGGGTGAGCCGCACCCAGTACCAATACACGCTCGAAGATCCGAATGCCAACGAGCTGAACGACTGGACGAATCGTTTTGTCGCCAAGCTGAAGCAGCTGCCCGAACTTGCCGATGTGGCGACCGATCAGCAGACCGGCGCTCAGGCGGTCTCTCTGATGATCGATCGCGTGACCGCGTCGCGCCTGGGGGTGGCTCCGTCGACGGTGGACAACACCTTGTATGACGCATTCGGCCAGCGCCAGATCAGCACGATGTACACGCAGTTGAACCAGTACCACGTGATTCTGGAAGCGCTGCCGGATTTTCAGAGAGATCCGAATCAACTGAACAAGCTGTATCTGCGATCGGGCACTTCTACGGGCACCAGCGGACCGGGGGCAGCGACATCGTTCGCAGCATCCGGTTCTGTTTCGGCGGGATCGAATGCAACCACAGGATCGGTGCTCTACACGCCCTCAGCTGACACGCTGACGGCTCCGACGAGCGCGCTGGCGACGCCGAGCAAAACTTCGAGCTCGATCAACGGCGGAACGACAGTGGGCACGACCCCCAACGCCACGACCTCGTCGGCGAGCCCGAGCGCAGTACCGCTGGCCGCATTCAGTCACTACGAGCAGACGCTCGAAGCGCTTTCGATCAACCACCAGGGGCAGTTCCCGGCAGTGACGGTTTCCTTCAACCTGGCTCCCAAGGCTGCGCTGGGCAGTGCCATCACCGCGATCGACAAGACCGCGAAGGACATGAACTTTCCGCCCAGCCTGCAGGCGGATTTTCAGGGCACGGCGGCATCCTTCAAGAATTCGCTCTCAAATGAGGCGCTGCTGATTCTGGCCGCGCTGGTCACTGTCTATATCGTGCTGGGCGTATTGTATGAAAGCTTCATTCATCCCATCACGATTCTCTCCACACTGCCGTCAGCCGGCGTAGGAGCGCTGCTGGCTCTGATGGTCTTCGGCCAAGATCTGAGCGTGGTCGCCATCATCGGCATCATTCTGCTGATCGGCATTGTGAAGAAAAACGGCATTATGATCGTGGACTTTGCGCTCGAAGCAGAGCGCGAGCGGGGCAAGAGCTCAACCGAGGCGATTTACGAGGCCAGCCTGCTGCGTTTTCGTCCGATCATGATGACTACGATGGCCGCACTGCTAGGTGGAATTCCACTGGCGCTAGGGCATGGAATTGGTTCTGAATTGCGGCGTCCGCTGGGTATCGCCATGGTTGGCGGCCTGTTGCTGAGCCAGATCCTGACCTTGTACACGACGCCCGTTATCTATATTTTCTTTGACCGGCTGGGACAGAGACTGGCCGGCAAACGCGCGAAAGATATTTCGCCGCGCGACCTGCCGTCGGGAGTTCCTGGTCACCAATGAATATCTCCTCTCCATTTATCCGGCGACCGGTAGCGACGACGCTGCTTACGGTGGCGATTGCGATTGCCGGGGCGATTGGATTTACGGTACTGCCGGTGTCTCCGCTGCCGCAGGTGGATTTTCCGACGATTTCGGTGCAGGCGAGTTTGCCGGGCGCAAGCGCGCAGATCATGGCGTCGTCTGTGGCGACTCCGCTCGAGCGGCAGTTTGGACATATTGCCGGGGTCACGGAGATGACCTCGTCGAGCCAATTAAGCAGCACGTCAATTACATTGCAGTTCGATCTCAGCCGCAACATCGATGGCGCGGCGCGCGACGTTGAAGCGGCCATCAACGCGGCGCGCACCTATCTGCCGGCGAACCTGCCCGGGAATCCGACGTATCGCAAGGTGAATCCGGCTGACGCGCCGATCATGATTCTGGGGCTCACGTCGAACGTCTATGACCGAGCCAAGATGTATGACGAGGCTTCGACGATCGTCGAGCAGAAGCTCTCCCAGATTCAAGGCGTCGGACAGGTGGTGGTCGGCGGCGGCGCGCTGCCCTCGGTGCGCGTCGAGGTGAATCCCACGCAGCTTAACAGCTATGGGCTGACACTCACCGATGTGCAGGCAATCCTGAGCACGCAGAACTCGCAGCTGGCACGCGGCCAGATCACAAATGGCAACACGTCCGCCGACCTCGTGGTGAATGGCCAGATGTCGCACGCGGCGGACTATGCGCCGTTGATTATCGGATACAGTCACGGCGCTGCGGTCCGGCTTTCCGACGTCGCGCAGGTCATCGATTCCACGCAGAATGTCCGCAATGCCGGATATCTCAACGGTAAACTCTCCATACCCATCATCATCTTCCGGCAGCCGGGCGCGAATATTATCCAGACCGTCGACCGCATCCGGGGCCAGATTGATTTTCTGAAGGCTGCGATTCCACAGGGAATCGATATGACCGTGGTGATGGACCGCACGACGACGATTCGCGCCTCAGTCAACGACGTCGAGCGGTCGCTCATGATCTCGATCGTTCTCGTTGTCCTGGTCGTGTTTGTTTTTCTGAGGAATCCGCGGGCAACGCTGATTCCGAGCGTGGCCGTGCCGGTGTCGCTGATCGGCACATTTGCGGTGATGTACATGTTCGGCTACAGCCTCGACAATCTGTCGCTGATGGCGTTGACCATTTCAACGGGTTTCGTGGTGGATGACGCGATTGTGGTGATGGAGAACATCACCCGCCATCTGGAAGATGGAATGGAGCCCTTCGCCGCAGCGTTGAAGGGCGCCGAGGAGATCGGGTTTACGGTCTTTTCGATCAGCATGTCGCTGGTCGCGGTATTTATTCCGATCCTGCTGATGGGTGGAATCGTAGGACGTCTCTTCAGAGAGTTTGCGGTCACGCTCTCGACCGCCATCGTGGTCTCGATGATCATTTCTCTGACCACCACTCCGACCATGTGCGCGCATTTGCTCAAGCCGCATAACGGAGAGAAACATGGGCGCATCTATCGCATCAGCGAGCGGTTCTTCGATGGCATGCTGCATGGCTATCGCCGCAGTCTAGAGTGGGTGCTGGAGAATCCGGGGCTGGTGCTGGTGGTTCTCATCATGATCGTGGCACTGAATGTGGTACTGATCATCAAGATCCCGAAAGGCTTTTTCCCGCAGCAGGACACGGGTGCGCTGGTCGGCGGTGTTCAGGGACCACAGGATGCTTCTTTCCCGGTGATGGATAACTCCATCCGGCAACTCGTAGGTGTGATCAAGGCCGATCCGGCCGTGAATAATGTTATCGGTTATGTAGGCACC
>Ga0207111_10335_pt1 | contig 10495 bp, 11 predicted proteins | sample Alteio_BWMinHeat_71_FD_153577 | JGI IMG/M metagenome (GOLD analysis project Ga0207111, IMG submission 153577) | Enriched cells from forest soil in Barre Woods Harvard Forest LTER site, Petersham, Massachusetts, United States -... | ecosystem: Environmental > Terrestrial > Soil > Temperate forest >... | reverse complement strand
TGACAAAGGAAATAAAAGCGCCCCCGCAATTTTGCGGGGGACGCTTTTAAAAATTTGAAATGGATGATAGACTCCCTGCTTAGTTGTTCAAAGCGTGGTGTTTCACATCTTCTTTCTGTGCATCGTTTGCGCAGCAACCATGTCCATGCGCTTTGATTGCGCTTGCATGGGCTTTTTCATGATTGCCTGCTTCATGGTGCTTCGCCGCCTCAAGATGATGCTTCGCAGCTTCCTGGTGATGCATTGCTGCTTTTTTGTGGTTTTCAACCCCTTTGTGGTTTTCAGCCGAAGAGCCGTTAGCCCCTTCTTTTTTGACCGGTTCTGCTACATTTGTCATAATAATTTTGTATTAAATAATCCGCTGCCGGCGGGACGGTTATGGAATAATTTCCACAGTGCAAAGGAACGGACGTTTAAAAGCGAAAGTGTTATATAATCTTAGAAAAAGGTTACATTATTCATGTAGCGTTTTCTAATTGACACTACTAAATTAAAACACAAAAGCCCGTTCTTTTCAGAAACGGGCTTTGAGCTATAAAAGCTGCCTTAAATGATAGCTGAAAATTAATTTTATCAAAACAAAAATGACAATCCGATATATCCTGAATAAGTCTTGATATGCGTTCCTTCCAAAACAAAGTAAGAATTAGTAACGGCTGTTTGGCTTCTGTCGCTGATGTCAACCAATCCGAAAACACCGCGGAATCCTACACCCAACCGAATGTTTTTCAAAATCCCGAAGTCAAGACCGGCTCCATAAGCAAAGCCAAAATCGCCTTTCTTAACTACCACAACAGCTTCAGTATTACTTGACCCGTCGCCTCCTGTTGTAGTTACGCTGCTTCCCACACTTAACCCAAATTGAGGACCTATCACAAAATTCAGGTTGACCGGCTTTGTTTTGCCCGTATTCAAAGAAAGCAATAAAGGAAAGTTAATATAATCTAAATTAACTTTGCGTTCATAAGTCCTGTCAACATACTTCTGCGATAAAGAATTGTAAATAAACTCCAACTGAAACCCAACATGCTCCGAGGTGTTGAATCCTAACAATCCCCCTATACCATAACCGAGTGTCGCACCTCCACTAACCCTATTTCCGTCTGAAGAGGTCATCTCGAAGGAAGAGATGGTGGGCATAATTCGTAACCCAATTTCAGTTTGCGCTTCTGCCTTTATTGTAAGCGCTAATAGAACTGCGAAAAAGAACAGGCATGTAATGATTTTAATCTTTAAATTTTTCATTTTGTTTTTGTTTTAAACTACCGCTGCCGGCGGGACGGATGTGAATAATTTTCACGGTGCAAAGGAACGGAGGTTTGAATGTGGAAGTGTTACATAACTAAATAAATAGGTTACATTATTCGCACACTGATACAAATATGTTATGCCTTGATATAATGATATTACACCCAGATAGAAAGATGTTACACCTTGGTATAATGATGTTACAACTTTTCATAATGATGTTACACCTTTGTATAATGATATTACGCCCTGGTATAATGATGTTACAACTTTTCATAATGATGTTATACCTTTGTATAATGATATTACGCCCTGGTATAATGATGTTACAACTTTTCATAATGATGTTATACCTTTGTATAATGATATTACGCCCTGGTATAATGATGTTACAACTTTTCATAATGATGTTATACCTTTGTATAATGATATTACGCCCTGGTATAATGATGTTACAACTTTTCATAATGATGTTATACCTTTGTATAATGATATTACGCCCTGGTATAATGATGTTACACTCTGATACAATAATGTTATAGTCAGGGGTTCAAACCCCACAGTCAGGGGTTCAAACCCCACAGTCAGGGGTTCAAACCCCGCAGTCAGGGATTCAAACCCCACAGTCAGGGGTTCAAACCCCGCAGTCAGGGATTCAAACCCCACAGTCAGGGGTTCAAACCCCGCAGTCAGGGGTTCAAACCCCACAGTCAGGGATTCAAACCCCACAGTGAGGGGTTTAAACCCCGCAGTCAGGGATTCAAACTCCAGCTTCATATACAACTATTTCTTTCAAAGAAATACATATTAGGAAGTGCTAAAATAATATAAATCACTAATAAAAAACCAAAGATAATTATCAGATAATATAATTTGTTATGTATCTAACAAGTATTAATCATGCAACACATTTAATAAATTATGTAACATTTATTGACAGGAAATTACCGAACTTTGCACGTTTGACAATGAATGAAAACATCAGTATTGATAATATTGTTATCAGTGGTTTGCATATACGGTTATGCCCAGCAGGATGCAACCGAAAAGGATTCGCTGAAACTGTACCGCAATATGGAGGGCTATGCAAAGAAGAAAGGCATTATCTATACGGTTTATAAAGCCATCTTTCGCCCTGTGAGCGACCTGAATAAAAAACAAAGCAAACGGCTGAAAATTCCTTCTTATAAGAAATTGGAGGGGAAGGTAATCCGCGCAATTTATATCACCACGCTCGACCCTTTTGGATTCGACATACATGATACGGCGGTGCAACCAACCAATTTCTTTACCAAAGCAGGAGATAAACTGCATTTAAAAACATTACGCTTCGCCATACGCGACCAGTTGCTGTTCAGGGACGGAGATGCTTATGACGATTTGAAAATAAAAGAATCGGAACGGATACTGCGGTTGTCGCCCTATATAAAGGATGTGGAGATATTGCCTGTCAAAGCCGGAAAAGACTCTGTGGACATTTACATTCGTGAAATTGATGTATGGACTGCCATCGTTAAAATATCAAGTTTAAGTAATAATACAAAAATAGAATTGCTCGAAGAAGATTTCCTCGGCACAGGTCATCAGTTAGACAACAGCATCCGGTTTGAACCCAATAAAAGAACCATTTACGAAGGCATTTATACCATACCTGATTTTAAAAACACTTTTATTACCACCACCTTATTTTTAAAATCTGATTTTGATTCGGTTTTCCACACCGGCATATCGCTCAACCGCCCGTTTTATTCTCCGCTTGCAAAATGGGCTGGCGGAATTTCCGTTTCACACACCACTACTTCCGATACCTTATTCAATACCGATGTGATTAAAACAATTCCCAATGTACGGTTCAATCAGTTTGATATGTGGGCAGGAAAAAGCTGGCGCTTGTTCAAAGGCAACAGCGATGTCAGCCGCATCACCAATGTAGTATTAACGGCGCGATACCTCAATAACGATTTTATTTCAAATCCCTTACCGGGGACTGACCCGTTGGGAATCATTACGGATGAAAGATTTTATCTTGCCGGGCTGGGTATTTCGCAACGTATTTACATAAAGGATAAATATATTTTCAAATTCGGTTTGCCCGAAGATGTTCCGACAGGTCAGGTGTTGTCATTAACCATCGGCAGGCAAAATAAAGGAGTCGTCAATCGTTTATATATCGGCGGGCGAATCGGATGGGGGAATTACATCGGTAAAGGAGGATACTTAGCTGCCAACCTCGAATACGGTACTTTCCGTAATGGTTCGCGGCTTGAAGAGGGAGTATTCTCCGCTGATATTACTTATTTCACCAACATCCTTGAAATAGGAAGGTGGAAGATTCGCCAGTTCATTAAACCGCGATTAATGATTGGTCTAAGGCGTTTACCTACTGAAACGCTTACAATTAATAAGGACAGGGGCATTCAGGGTTTTAGCAGCGATGTTCTTTACGGAACAAAACGCTTTGTTATCTCAACACAAACCCAGTTATATGCCCCTTATTGTTTATGGGGTTTTCGTTTCGCTCCCATTCTGTATTTCACCGGCGCATTGATTGCTGCCGATAACGTAAGCATTTTCAGAAGCAGGTTATATTCAGCAATCGGAATAGGAATACTTATTAAAAATGAAATGCTTGTGTTAAATACTTTTCAAATCGCCATAGCTTTTTACCCGGTTATTCCCGGTTATGGTAATAACCTGCTCAAATTAAATTCCATCAAAACTTATGATTTCCAATTCCGCGATTTTGATTTGGAGAAACCCGGGACTGTGATATTTCAATAATAGGGTGTTTGAGTGTTTGGGTGTTTGGGTGTTTGGGTGTTTGAGTGTTTGGGTGTTTGAGTGTTTGAGTGTTTGAGTGTTTGAGTGTTTGAGTGTTTGAGTGTTTGAGTGTTTGAGTGTTTGAATGTTTGAATGTTTGAGTGTTTGAGTGTTTGAGTGTTTGGGTGTCTTATACCCTGGGTGCATTTCAAATTGTCGCATTCAATAAAATGTATTCTTACCACATAGTATCATAGAAAACATAGGTTTTCACATAGATTGTTTGTATTTAATCAAACTATGTGTTATTCTATGTTATCTAATGTGCCTATGTGGTAAAAATATGTTACTGCGACAATTTGATATGCACCCTATACCCTTATACCCTTATGCCTCTCTAAAATATGGAAAGCGCGGTTTGAAATGTCTGGTTTGCGATGTGAATATCAGCAATAAAATCAAGGTTTATCATTTGCTGAAGTTTCTCCTTGAGTATTTTTCCATCCCAGGGTTTTTTAATAAACGCTTTTGCACCAAGTTTGCGGACAATATCAATTTTACCGGTATCGGTTGTAAGCATTACAACGGGTATATCTTTTATTTGCGGGTTTTTTATGATTGCTGACAAACATTCTATTCCATTCATCACAGGCATGTTGATGTCCATAAAAATAATATCGGGAAGAACCGGGTTATCCAATTTGTCGAGCGCCTCTTTACCATTGTTAGCCACATGGTATAAAGTTGCGTTTTCAATTTCGCGGAGCGCCTGTATAAAAAAATTCTGGTCGTCCTTATCATCTTCAACCAATAAAATACTTTTTGATGTTTTCATTTGCAAGTGGTTTAGTACATTGCAAAAGTAAGGAGGGCTTCAGGGTAATGTGTTACAGAACCTTGGAATTATTTTACATAATTCATAACTCATAACACTCGTCATGCTGAACTTGTTTCAGCATCAAATAAAAACACTGTGATGCCGAAACAAGTTCAGCATGACGAAACTCATAACTCATAACTCATAACTAAATTACATCCTGTCCATATACCACCTTAATTCCTTTTCCATTTTTTGTAACGGAAAATGGTGGTGATGATTTTTTGGAGACGCAGGAAGGCGGTTTCGCTTTTCACTACATAATCAAAAGCGCGGTGGTGCATACAATTGATGGCGACTTCAATTTTATCCTGGGAGGATAACATCACTACGGGAATATCGGGATTGAAATCTTTTATTTTATCTAATGTTTCTATCCCGTTCATCGCGTTTTTTTGAATGCCGTCAAGGCGATAATCCAAAATGATTACGTCAGGGCTGTGAGATAAATATTCCATGCAAAGTTCGCCTGTCGGGTATGTTTCAATGGCAAAATCAGCATGTTGGAGAAATTCTATTTCCAATAACTTTAAAAATACCGCATCGTCGTCCACTAAGAAAAGCTTAATTTTTTCATTTTTCATTAGTTCGTATTTTTAATTCTGTTAAACTCTTCTATTAATTCTTTACATGCCTGTGCGCAAATTGTTTCAAGTTGTAAAACCATATCATGTATTCCATCCGCCTGTTGCTGTGTGCTTGCATATTCCTGAACCTTCTTCGCCATGTTTTCAAAATCCGTACTGATACCCATGATGGAGAAGGATGGAATCATTTTATGTACTGCCGCGTGCAATGAATTCCAGTCTTTATCCTGCAAACTTTGCTTCATGGAAAGCACTAAAGCCGGAGTTTGTTCCAAATAAAGCGCAATCATTTCCATCATCAGTTTTGAATCTGATTTTGTGCGGAAGATTAAATAACCCGGGTCAATACATTTTAACTTTATGACCGGACTGTTTCCATTCTCTTTAAGTAAATTTACAACTACGGGTTTCTTTACCAACCCCACTATTTTACTGTATAATAATCGTTCGTCAACGGGCTTTGCAATGTAATCAGTCATGCCAACAGCCCTGCATTTTGCCAAATCAACAGTTGTTACATCGGCAGTCAGGGCGATGATGGGTATTTTAGAATTCATTTTGTTGCGAATATATTCCGTCGCCTCAAACCCGTTCATTTCAGGCATTTGCAGGTCCATCAAAATAACATCGTAATGTTTTATTCGCAGTTTTTCGATGGCTATTTTCCCGTTTTCGGCAATATCGCGTTCAAATCCGAAATCATCCAATACTGTTTTCATCAGCAATTGGTTGAGCGGCATGTCTTCAACCACCAATACTTTTATGTTTTTAATTTCAGTGTCCAGTTCTATCAGTTCTGTTTCAAATGCTGCATCCGCTTTTGTTTTTTTAAAACTCAATATGAAACTAAAAACAGAACCTTCACCGATTTTGCTTTTTACACGAATGATTCCACCCTGCGGCTCCACTAATTGCTTAACAATGGCAAGTCCTAACCCCGTTCCGCCGTACAATCTTGCAGTGTCGCTTGATGACTGCTGAAAGTTCTCGAAAATCTTCTCTATTTTATTTTCCGCTATTCCAATTCCCGTATCCTTAACTGCAAATTCAATGGTTGCCTTGTCCGCATCTTCATTCAATAAGCGAACACTTACGGTGATTTTTCCTTTTGAGGTAAACTTTACCGCATTGCTTACTAAGTTTAAAATAATCTGGTGCAAACGCACCGGGTCACCAACCAGTACATCGGGTATTTTGGTGTCGTATTCCTTAACTAATTCGAGGTTCTTTTCCTGGATTTTAGTTTCAAACAAATGAAGCATGGCAGAAATGGATACCGCCATTTTGAATGGTATTTGCTCAAAGGTCATTTTCCCTGCGTCCACTTTTGCCAAATCAAGTATATCGTTAATGAGTACAATTAGTGCATCACCGCTCATTTTTATGGCTGTCAGATATTCTTTCTGTTTTGCGGTCAACTCTGTTTTCATCACCACCTTTGTAAATCCGATAATCGCATTCATCGGCGTGCGGATTTCATGGCTCATGTTCGACAAAAACTGCTGCTTCGCTTTCACGGCATCCTCCGCCGTCCGTGTGGCTTTTTCGGCTTTAATTTTAGCTTCTTCGGCAATAACTGTAGCCAACTCGGCAAATACGATTGCCTCCGTCAGTTCTTTTGCAATTCTTTTTTGCTCGGTAATATCGCGTGCCACTACCACTGCTCCCAACACATTTCCTTTTTCATCTTTATAAACGGACCCGTTGAACAATACATCGGTCAACACGCCGTCCATCATAATTAACGGAAAATCCGCCACAAACCCCTTTGTAAAAACCTCCTGGTAACCTTCGCGCGCTTTTTTCGGTTCAGTAAAATAATCGGAAAAATCCGTACCGATTAATTGCCCGCGCAATACTCCCGTAACTTTTATTGTCGCCTCATTCATATCGGTTATTTTTCCTTCCGGGCTGATGGTAAATAAAGGGTCGCGACTTGCTTCAATAAGTGAACGCGCATAGTTGGCAATCCTTAACTCTTCTTCCCGTTTTTCTTTCTCATCGTTTTGAAAGGCGAGTTCTATGTTGGCAATGCTTAATTCCGCCGCCCGTTTTTCTTTCTCTTTGTTTTGAAACACCAATTCTTTGTTGGCAATGATTAATTCCGCCGCCCGTTTTTCTTTCTCTTTGTTTTGAAACACAAGTTCTTTGTTGGCAATGATTAATTCCGCCGCTCGTTTTTCTTTCTCTTTGTTTTGAAAGACCAATTCTTTATTGGCAATGTTTAACAATTATGAATTATAAATGATGAATTATGAATGATAAATTATGAATTTTTAAGAAATGTTGCGAAATTCAAAATTCCCTACCTGCTGTAATTGGGCGCTTCGCTGGTTATGGTTACACCGTGAGGATGACTTTCCCTTATTCCTGCATGAGAAATCCTGATGAATTTGGAATGTTGAAGGGCTTCAATGTTGGCAGCGCCGCAATATCCCATACCGGCGCGCAAACCGCCAATCATCTGGTACATCACCTCTCCAAGGGTGCCTTTATAGGGCACTCTTCCGGCTATACCTTCGGGAACTAATTTCGCTATGTCTTCTTCCACATCCTGGAAATACCTGTCCTTCGAGCCCTTCTGCATGGCTTCGATGGAGCCCATGCCGCGATAGGTCTTAAATTTTCTTCCTTCAAAAATAATTGTTTCGCCCGGCGATTCTTCCACACCGGCAAACAATGAACCCGTCATAATGCTGTTAGCTCCTGCGGCAAGAGCTTTCACAATATCGCCCGTAAAACGGATTCCGCCATCGGCAATAATTGGAATACCCGTCCCTTTTATGCCCTGCGCCACCTGGTAAACTGCCGTTAATTGCGGAACGCCAACCCCTGCAATAACGCGGGTAGTACAGATAGAGCCGGGACCTATACCCACTTTGACCGCATCTGCACCCGCTTTCACCAAGTCTATGCCTGCCTCTGCCGTTGCGATATTACCCACTACGACCTGCAAGCCGGGGAATTGTTTTTTTACTGCTTTTAAGGCATTTATAACCCCTTTTGAATGACCATGCGCCGTATCAATCACCACTGCATCAACGCCCACATCAGCCAGATGCTGCACCCTTTCCATCATATCGTGGGTTACGCCGACGGCTGCGGCAACCCTTAATCTCCCTAATTTATCTTTGCAGGCATTGGGGCGAAGCTTTATTTTGATGATGTCTTTATAAGTAATCAGCCCGATAAGCCGGTTATGTTCATCAACCACCGGCAGCTTTTCTATTTTATAATCCTGTAAAATCACTTCCGCCTTGACAATGTCAATGGCATTGCGGGTGGTGATTAGGTTTTCCCTCGTCATTACTTCTGTAACCGGGCGCTGCATGTCTTTCTCAAAACGTAAATCCCTGTTGGTGATGATGCCCACCAATTTCCTGTCTTCATTAATCACCGGAATACCGCCAATCTTATATTCTTTCATTATCAGCAGCGCATCGGCGACTTTCGCGGTTTCGGGCAGCGTAATAGGATCAATAATCATCCCGCTTTCCGACCGTTTCACTTTGCGCACTTCATCCGCTTGTTCCTGGATGGTCATGTTTTTATGCAAAACACCGATGCCGCCTTCCTGTGCGATGGCGATGGCAAGTGCGGAATTGGTTACAGTATCCATAGCTGCCGAAACTATCGGAGCATTCATTTTTATATCCCGTGTGAACCGGCTGCTGATGTCAACCTCGCGCGGCAGCACTTCGGAATAGGCGGGAACCAACAGCACGTCATCGTAGGTTAGACCTTCGCCAAGAAATTTATTTGGGGCTGTTGACATTGATTATTGATTATTGACTACTAACAATAGTCAATTTTAAAAAGTTGCGCAAAATTATATAAAAAAAGGTTTGTAATATAGTTATTGATTAGTTCATAATACTTGAAACAAGGACTCCCCGCAAAGATAATACGTTTCCTGTTAAGTTGAGAATAACATACAACCGGGAGCGCAAGTATTATGTTAAAAGAATTGCAAAGGGAAATACCATTGTTTATAGTGAAAATGATTTTACCCTGATTACGACAAGTCCACGACCACGCGGCGATTTTAAAGAGATGCGAATTTTCCTTAACGAAATTGAAAATAAGGCAAGAGAGGTTATCAAAACATCGCCTGCATTCAGTTTTGAAAACTTTGTTGCAAGGTTGTGATGCCCTAAACTTTCACTGATGAATTCTGTGGATGCTCCTGAACGCTTCAATACTATGGCAAAGTTGTGGTGTGAAATTTTAGCGGTAATTCCGCTTTTAATTGCGGGGAAATGATGGTACAATACAATAGTATGAATTATGTAACTTTTCTCAATAGTTATGTAACGCGGAACGCTTAAAATGTCCTCAACTTTGCACCCTGACAAATCGTTCGAAAATTGCCGCTTGATAATTTATGTTAACTTTGACGAATTATCGAACGGTTAAAACATCAAAAAGGCATCACACGATAAGCATAGCACAGTTTGAAACTATTTATCAAATACATGGTGAGTTTGCGGTGCAAACTGATGGTGAAAGAAGAGTTAAAGAAGCTCGGGCTGCATTTTATTGTAGTTGATTTAGGCGAAGTGGAGATTATGGAAGACCTTACGGAGGGGCAAAGGGAGCAATTTTCAATTGGATTGTTCAACATAGGTCTTGAATTAATGGACGACAAGCGAGCCATATTGATTGAAAAAATAAAAAATATAATTGTGGATATGATTCATCATTCGGAAGAAACCATCAAGATTAACTTTTCCGACCATTTAAGCGAAAAACTAAAACACAATTATACTTACCTTGCCAATTTGTTTTCGGAAGTGCAGGGAACCACCATTGAGCAATTTATCATCTTGCATAAAGTTGAACGCATCAAGGAATTAATTATTTATGGAGAACTGAATATTTCGGAAATTGCATGGAAACTGAATTACAGCAGCGTTGCGCATTTGTCCAACCAGTTTAAAAAAGTTACGGGACTCACACCCTCGCATTTTAAACAATTGAAGGAGAAGAGGCGACCGATTGAAGATATTGGGAATAGAGAAGA
>Ga0207111_10236_pt1 | contig 10503 bp, 8 predicted proteins | sample Alteio_BWMinHeat_71_FD_153577 | JGI IMG/M metagenome (GOLD analysis project Ga0207111, IMG submission 153577) | Enriched cells from forest soil in Barre Woods Harvard Forest LTER site, Petersham, Massachusetts, United States -... | ecosystem: Environmental > Terrestrial > Soil > Temperate forest >... | reverse complement strand
TTGCTGGCCGGACCAGCGGCACGATAATCGTCCGGTAAATTGAAAACTCCGAAGCGCCGTCCAGCCGCGCCGCGTTTTCAAGGTCGTTGGGCAGCGACTCGATAAAGCCGCGCATCAAGAAAATCCCGATCGGATTTGCCAGCGGCGGCAAGATCAGCGCCCAATACGTATCCAGCATGTGCAGACCCCGAACCATGAAATACAGCGGGATCAGGATCGCAGATAGGGGGATCATCAACGTGGCAATCACCACGACGAACAGCACTTCTTTTCCGGGGAACTTCATTTTGGCAAAAGCATAGCCAGCCATCGTGTCGAATAACAATTTCAACCCGGTCACGACGAGCGACACAAACAGGGTATTGAAGGTCCACCGCAAAAACGGATTTTTTGTCAGGATGGTCTCGAAATTTCCCCAGTATATTTCGGCAGGAATCCACTGGGGCGGATATTCAAACAGGAACTTGGACTGCTTGATAGCCGTCGATAGGATGTAGAAAAATGGAAGGATGGCAATCAGCAGCGCCACGACGACAACGGCGTAAGAAATAGCCGTCAGTAATGGGCTTGCCTGCCCGAATCGCTTCATCCTGACCATGCGGTTGAGCGCTTCGCGGCTGTAGCGCATAGCGGGCGAAGGGCGCGCGGTTTGTTCCGCCATGTCAACCTACCTTTCGTCCGCGCAACAGGCGTATCTCGATGAGCGCCAGGACCAGGATGACGACCAGCAAAATCACGGAAATCGTCGCGCCGTAACCGATGTTGTCGTAGGTGAACAACGTCCGGTAGATGTACCAGACAACCGTTGCCGTCGAGTTGGAGGGTCCGCCGTCCGTCATCACGAAGACGGTATCGAAGATTTGCAGATTGTAAATGGTGGCCTGGACGACGGCAAACAGGATCGTAGCCCGCAGCAGCGGCAGGGTCAGGTGGAGGAAGCGCTGCCAGGTATTGGCCCCGTCCATGTGCGCGGCCTGGTAGAGTTCGGTTGGTAGCGCGATCAGCGCTGCCAGGAAATAGACGGCCCAGAAGCCGACACCGCGCCAGATTTCAACGGCGGCGATAGTCGGCAAGGCCAGCGCGGTCGTGCCTAGAAAATTGATCGGCGTACCGCCAATCGCGCGTGCTATCAGGTTGAGCGCGCCAAAATCCGGGTGAACCATAAACACCCAGATCAGCCCGGCCACGACGACAGGCGCAAGGACTGGAAAGTAGACGCCCGCGCGAAAGAAAGCGCCCCCCCGTTTAATGTTCCGCAGGAAAAACGCGACGATCAGCCCCAGGATCAACATGCACGGGATGGCGATCAAACCGTAGTACAGGGAGTTCTGAAGTGTCTGTTGAGCGGTTCGATCCTGGAAGACCGCGCCCCAGTTCTTCAGGCCGACAAACTTCTGAACACCGATCAGGCTGCCACTTCTGAGCGAAGCGAAAATTGCCCAGCCTATCGGAATGAGCAGGAAGATCACGAAGAAAATGAAATTAGGCGCAAGAAAGGCATACGCGACCAGCGCCTTTTTGAGCCTGTAATTGCGCGCCAGCCGCCGGTGTTCAGCCGCGCTCAGGCGTGGACGGCGCAGCGGCACAACTGACCGCGCATCCAGCGGCGCGGTCACATTCACACTGGCATTCAGAGGCGTAATGGGAAGACGGTTATCTTCGACCATTCAAGATCGCCTATTGGTTGAGTTTACCCTCGATCATCTTACAGGATTCGTCGATCATCTGCTGCGGCGTAACCTTGCCCTGCATCATGTCGTCGAAGAAAGGCTGCATATTATTCTCGAAATCGACCATCTGCTGGTGGAACAGCGGGCCTTGCGCGTACTTCGCAAAGTCCATGCCTGACCGCATCAGCGGATCATTGGGCAGGATAGCGATGCCGTGCGTATCCTTGAGAGTTGGGTACAGCCCCTGCGTCTGGTTAAGGTAGGTCACTTCCTGTTCAGGCTGCGTCCAGAACTTGATCGCTTCCCAGGCCGCGTCTTTGTTCTGGCTAGCTTCGGGAATGACCCAGAAGCCACGGAAGGTCAGCAGGTTATTGTTGACCAAACCCGGAATATCGAAGAAGGCATACTTGAAGGTGGGTGGTTTGCTCTCCAGAACGCCGACGATGGTCGTTTCGTCGTGCATGATGCCGATCTTGCCAGCCTGGAACAGGCCGCGCAGACCGTCCCACGTGTAAGCACCGAAGTCTGGCGTGACCTTGTCCTTATTTTGCAGATCGACCAGCCACTGAAAGGTCTTGACCAGTTCCGGCTTATTCAAACCGCACGCCTTGAAATCGGGCGTCAGGTAATTCGCGCCGGAACGCAGCACGTAGCCGTACCAGTCATGCTGCGAAAAGTTCGCCAGGCCGCCCGTCCGGAAGGCCATGCCGTACTGCCCCGGCTTCGTCATGGCGATTGCGGCGCTGCGCACCTTGTCCAGCGAGGTACTCCAGTCGTCGGGCACTCCGGCAGCCTTCAGCATGTCCAGGTTGGCGACGTACAGCGATTCGGGAATCCAGACGTTCGGCACGCCGCCAACGAATCCGTCAGGCGCTGTGGCAGCTTCCCAGTAGGTGATGTTGTCCTTCTGATCCTTGAAGCTCGGATCGTTTACCAACGGAGTGAGATCGTGGAGCGGGCCGCCCTTGAAGGCAAACTTGGGATACATACCCTCCGGGACATAAATCATGTCGTGCGTACCGCCCGCGATTGCGGCAGTAATCTGCTGTTCCTGCGTGGGCCAGTCGAACGTCTCGAAAGTAACCTGGACCCCTGGATGCAGTTTCTGGAACTTGGCAACGATCTGATTCTGTAGGTCTACTTCATTAGCGGCAAAAGGTCCCTTATAAATCTTTATGCTCCCCGATATATCCGCTTTGACCGGCGATCTGAGGCCACTTAATGTAGCCATGAGACAGACGACAACCACGGCAATCAGGACTCTCGAAAATCGGCGTAAATTCATAACATCCTCCTGCAATGGCCCTAGCCAGCAATTTATTGTCCTGCTTCAAAGCAGGACATCGGCGTTCAGAAAACCTGAACGTTCAGATAATCTGATTGTTCATCATTTTAGAACATTCGCGATCGCGTGTCAATTCGGGGTACCCCTATCCAGAACTGTGGATAATTCGCCAGCGGGCCTGCTAAGATAGCAGGCTCTCACTTTTTGACGGATAGGACGGGCCGTGCGCCTAATATTAGATCGCGCTGGTCATGTATTCGATACAGCGTCAGCGCGCAGCCTGACGCATCCGGCAACGTCAAGTAACGTAGTTTGTTCGCTAGCGTCCTATCTCAAACGCTACCAGAGCTGCGCCCCCAACAACGATGCTCTCAGGATTGAAAGCACCTGGTGTTCCTTCGTCGTCGGGCGGTGTCTCTCGCGTAACGTGGCCTTCTTGTCTTGAAAGCATCGCCGGATTGATATCTTCGATGTGGATGATCGGGCCTAGTTTGATGCCGGCAGCGCCGCAATAATTTTCGGCTTTTTCGTGGGCTGCTTGAATAGCGCGGCGGCGTGCCTCTGCTCGGAGTTCTTTTAGTCGGCTGGTTTGAAAATCCACTGACGTAATCTGGTTGGCTCCTGCTTCGATAATTCCAATGAGAATTTCCTCAATACTGTCCAGATCGTTTATCACAATGTGAAAGGCAACCCTTGCCGTGTATCCGACGAATCGCGTCTCGCCGTTGGAATACCTGGACGTTTGCGAAAGTGTTATCCGCGAAGCACCAACATCTTTTATTTTCGCCTGTGTCAAAAAGTCTCTCACCGCACGTGCCCCAAGGTGAGCTACGCGAAAGGCTTCTTTCGGCTGTTGTTCCAATCGAGATACAGCAAAATTCAGTGAAGCGATGTCCGGGTCAACTCGGATTATCGCCGAACCAAAGGCGTTAATTCCGAACGGTGTTCGGATGGCTTGTTCTATTTGCACGATGTTCTGTCCTCTTCACGCTGAATGCTCAGGTCGCCATGATTTTACTGTAAATATTGAAACAGATTGAATTGTTACGGGCGAAAATTGCACGGAGCCGCGATTGGCACACTTTCTGCTTTACCAGCCTTAACTACCGAGGTCTCCAGAAATCGAGGTGTACTATGGTCGATACCGCGTATAACCCGCAGGACACCGATGCTTACTACAATCGCGCGCAGACTCGCTTCGCCACCGGCGATTACGAGGGCGCGGTTGGCGATTACTCTGAAACGCTCAAGATCAACGATCAAGAGCCGGATGCTTACTACCATCGGGGCAAGGCGTATTTCGCGCTGCACAACTTCATCGGCGCGATAGAGGACTTCACCCAGGCGATTCAACTCAACCCGCAGTTTGTCGAAGCCTATCGAGATCGAGGTAATGCCCGTGCGCGGCTGGGCGACCTGATCGACGCGAAAGCGGATTTTCTGAAAGTGTTGGAAATCCGGCCCACGCACCCGCAGGCCGATTATATTCGCGCCAAACTCCAGGAATGGAAAGACGTGCTGCGCTAAAAGCCTAGGATTTGTTGCAAACTTCACCTTGACATCCAGCGCAGGAATGCTAGAATCCGATCCACAATCACATATTCAAAAACACAGACCGGGAGTAGTAAGCCATCGCCTCAGCGAACTGGAAACGGTGAAACCCAGTAGTATCCGGGCGAATACGTCAGGCTGAACTCACCCGCGAGTTTCCTTGCTCATCTGCAACCGTAGGCAAGGACGCCAGCGCCGCGTTACGGCAAATTGAGAGACTGTGATCGTGAGATCATGGGCCTATAGCTCAGTTGGGAGAGCGCTTGCATGGCATGCAAGAGGTCGTCAGTTCGAGCCTGACTAGGTCCACACCGCAATCAGCACAGTAATCAGGATGGTACCGCGGAGGCCCCTTCGTTCCTGAACATGAACGATGGGCCTTTTGTTTTTTATGGTAATCTACTGGATTTGTTACACAACGTTTAGGGCACGCGGCGCGGAAATTGGGTATGATCGTAAAACGTACCGTGGCCCGTGAGGAGACTCGTTCATGGCAAAGCAAGGTAAGCGCAGTATTGTTATTCGGCTTCGTGAGCTACTCAAAGAGCTTGACCGCCTGTTGAATCCGCCGCAGCTTGTTCCGGTGCGCGTGCCTGCACGAATCAGACCACGTTAAACCGAATCAAACTGAGGACTTCATCAGAGGTCAGGCGGACAATAAGCCTGGCCTCTGTTTTTTTACGTGTAATTTCGAGCCGAGTACGCGAAAGGTTTGAACAATGCCCGACAAATATAACCCGCAGCAGATTGAACCGAAATGGCAAGCCCGTTGGGAAGCCGACGGCCTGTATCACTCCGACATTGACGAATCGCGGCCCAAGCACTATGCCCTGACCATGCTGCCCTATCCCAGCGGTGAACTGCACGTCGGCCACTGGTACTCGATGTCGCCGCCGGATGCGCGGGCACGCTGGATGCGGATGCGCGGCTATAACGTGCTGTTCCCGATGGGCTTTGACGCCTTTGGGCTGCCTGCCGAGAACGCCGCCATTCAGCGCAACATCCATCCGAAGACCTGGACCTACGCCAACATCGAGCGGATGCGCCAGCAAATCAAGACGATGGGCACGATGTTCGATTGGCGGCGCGAAGCGGTCAGCTCCGATCCCGAATACTACAAGTGGACCGAGTGGTTCTTCTTGAAGTTCTACGAGAATGGCCTGGCCTACAAGCAGATGGCAACCGTCGATTTTTGCCCGCACTGCAATACGACGCTGGCGCGTGAGCAGGTGTGGGGCGAAGACCGCCACTGCGAGCGCTGCGGTACGCCCGTGATCAAGAAGAACCTGGAGCAGTGGTTCTTCCGCATCACCAGGTACGCCGACGAACTGCTGAATCACGACAAGATCGAGTGGCCGGAGCGCGTCAAGGTAATGCAGCGCAACTGGATCGGCAAGAGCGAGGGCGCGCACGTCACGTTCAAGACCGAATACGGCGACGAACTGGTGATCTTCACGACGCGGCCCGATACGCTGTGGGGCGCGACGTTTATGGTGCTGGCCCCGGAGCATCCGCTGGTCGCCAGCCTGACGAGCGCCGCACAGCGCTCGGCGGTTGCGGCTTACGTCGCCAACGCCACGCGCCAGACCGAGATCGAGCGCACGGATACAAGCAAAGAAAAGACGGGCGTTTTCACAGGCGGCTACGCGATCAACCCGGTGAACGGCGAGCGCATTCCCGTCTGGGTGGCTGACTACGTCCTGATGAGCTACGGTATGGGCGCGATCATGGCCGTGCCCGCGCACGACCAGCGCGACTTCGAGTTTGCGCGCAAGTTCGATCTGCCGATCCGGGTAGTAATCCAGCCTGACGATCAGGTGCTGGACCCAGACACGATGACCGAAGCCTATCCCGGCGATGGCAAGATGATCAACAGCGGCCAATTCGACGGCACACCCGCCGACGTTGCGGTGCAAAAGGTGACAACCTGGCTGGAAGATAAAGATATCGGCCATTATGCGGTCAACTATCGGCTGCGCGACTGGCTGATCAGCCGCCAGCGCTATTGGGGCGCGCCCATCCCGATTGTGTACTGCCAGGACTGCGGCACGGTCCCTGTTCCTTACGATCAACTGCCCGTGCTGCTGCCCGACGACGTTCAGTTCATGCCGACGGGCGAAAGTCCGCTGAAGTTTCACGAGAAATTCCTGAACACGACCTGCCCGAAGTGCGGCGATCCGGCCAAACGCGAAACCGATACGATGGACACGTTCATGTGCTCGTCATGGTATCACCTGCGCTACCTGAGTCCGCACTATGACAAGGGTCCGTTCGACCCGGTGGAAGGCGCGTACTGGCTGCCCGTCGATCAGTATAGCGGCGGCATCGAACATGCCACCATGCACCTGATGTACACGCGCTACTTCACAAAGGCGATGCGCGACTGCGGCATCTGGGACGAGACAAAGGCACTGCGCGAACCGGATCAAGCGCCCATTGACGACGAGCCGATGCTGGCGCTGTTCAACCAGGGCATGATCCTGGGCGAACCGCGCGAGGGAAATACCATCGTGGCGGTTGGCGAATGGGACGCCAACAGGCTGAACGCCCGCACCATTGACGTTATCGCCGATGCCGCCGAACGGCCAGCAGAATCCGCCGGGAACGTGGTAGTTGGCGAAATCGTGCGGCGTGTCGAGAACCTGTTGAGCGTCGAACAGCCCGACGGCACTCAGCACACGATTGAAGTGTACGACACTACCGTAATCAAAGACCCCGGCGGCAACGAGATCACGCTGGCCGATTTGCGTTATCACCTGGACGTGGAAAAGATGTCGAAGAGTAAGGGCAACGTCGTCGCGCCCGATCAGGTCGTGGCGCGCTACGGAGCCGATACGGTGCGCGGCTACCTGATGTTCGCCTTCCGCTGGGAGGCTGGCGGCCCCTGGGATAGCCAGGGTATCCAGGGCGTTGTGCGCTGGCTGAACGACGTGTGGTCGCTGGTCACGGGCGATAAACCAGAGGTCAAAGGCTCGGCCAGCGATAACGACGTTCGGGCGCTGCGGCGCAAGGTACATCAGACCATCGCTCGCGTATCCGAAGGGCTGGAGACGTTCGGCTTCAATACGTCGGTGGCCGGGCTGATGGAACTGAAAAACACGCTGCTGGCTGCACGAAAAACGCCCGTCGTGAACACGCCCGCCTACGACGAAGCAATTGCGACCATGCTGCTGATGATGGCTCCCTTTACACCGCACATCGCCGAGGAACTGTGGGAACGGACCGGCCACCCGTACAGCATTCACACGCAGCAGTGGCCTGTCTTCGACCCGGAGATCGCTAAAGCAGACGAGATCACGCTGGTGATTTCGATCAACGGCAAGGTGCGAGATCGCATCAACGTTCCCGCTGACATCAGCGAGGAAGACGCCAAGGCGCGCGCGCTGGCAAGCGACGGCATCAAGAAGTTCATCAACGGCAACCAGCCCAAGAAGATCATCTACGTCGCTGACCGGGGCATGATCAACATCGTAATCTGATAGATAAACCTGAATGGCTCAATGTATACGGAATGTCCCTTTCCCTCACGCAAGTGGAGGGAAAGGGCAAGTTTCGTGATCACTCTCCCCGATAAATCGGGGAGCTTCTCGGACTACGCATGACCTTTACTGCGTCTACGTTATCGTCCGACGGCTCGATCCGAGCCGACTTCAAAGCAAAGTTCAAAATATTCCGGGCCGCGTTGAGGTCCCGGTCAAGGTCAAGCAAGCAGTCAGGGTTAGGACACTGATGAACACGCACAGTCAAGCCTTTTTCGACCATCTCACCACAGCCACTGCACGCTTGCGAGGTGTTGGCGGGGTTGACAAGGGTCACATGACTACCAGCCTCTACCGCTTTGTAGGTCAGCAACTCTTGAAACACACCCAAACCAGCATCGTGAGCCGACAGCGACAGGTGCGAATTGCGCAGCATAAAGCTGAGATTGAGGTCTTCGAGAACGATCAGGCCGTAGGTATTCGCCAGCCAATGCGTCAGTTTATGCCAGAAGTCGCGGCGCATGTTGGCGACGTGCTCGTGCAGTTTGGCGACCAACAAACGTTGATCTTTGCGGCGCTGACTGCCTTTGACCGCACGGCTGAGTTTGCGTTGTGCCCGGCGAAGCGCTTCCAGGTTGTCGCGCAGCCAACGCGGATTGTCGATGAGCGTGCCATCCGACAGCGTGAGCAGCCGCAGCAAGCCCATATCGCCGCCTACCGCGGGCAACCCATTCGGCTTAATTTCTGGCGGATCGGGGCATTCAAATTGCAAGAACACGTACCAACCCGACGCCTGGCGCTTGATGACGACGTGTTTGAGACGCGCCAGGTCAGGCAAAAACCGATGCAGTTTGACTTTGACGCTGCCCACGTTCTGGATAGTCAGCACAAAGCGGTCGTAATCGGCCTCATACTCCAGGCGGCAGCCATCACCATAGGTGTACTCCATGCTCTTGAGACGGTCTTTGCCTTTGAACCGAGGATAGCCCGGTGTTTGGCCCGCCTGGATACGGCGGAAGAAAGCACCAAACGCCTTGTCCAGCCGACGCAGGGTGTGTTGCAAACTGCTAGCGTTCAAGATCACATCGCCATAGGTGTTGCGCCAGTCACGGAAGTAGGACCACTGACTGAGCGCGCTCTGCCCCTTGCCGGTCGCTTCATACACGTTCTTGCACTGTTCCAGCGCCCGATTGTAGACCTCGCGCTGCTGTTCGAGCAAGGTGTCCAGCGCTGCGCGTTCACGCTGCCGAGGATACAGACGGTACTCATACGTTCGTTGCATCGCCACATTATACCGAATTTGGCTCTATTAGACAAAAAGAGAGAGCAAGGAGGGACCGCAAATTCCCCACCGGGTTAAAACCCGCGTGTCCCCTTTGCGCGAAACTTATGGGCACTCTGCTTACTGCCCCGGCAAATAATCGTCGGTGAAGGCCGCTTTCACGTCGATTGGCGCTTTGAGCGCGCCGTTCTTGACCAGGAAATCGGTGAAGCCCTGCCACACGGCAGTCTTCTGTTCGCCCCAGCGCGGCGCTTCAGCCTGGAACTGTGGGGCCAACCACCGGGCGCTTTCCTTGACGAGATTCGCGTCCAGGTCCGGCACGGCTTTTAGCAGAATTTCAGCCGACTCGTCAGGATGCTGGATGGCGTAGGCATAGCCGCGTGCCGTCGCCTGCACAAATGCCTTGACCACGTCGGGTTGGTTCTTAATCACGTCTTCGTTCGTGATGAGTAGCGGCGTGTAGTAATCCGGAACACACTGCTGGTAATCGCGCAGCATGATGAAATCCAGCGGCAGATTTTGCTGCCTGGCATGAATGCCGTCCCAGGCGTAGAACAGCCACACGAAATCGATGCGGTCCTGCTCCATCAACGGCAACGGATCGGCAGCGCCCAGGTCGATAAACTGAATCTTGTCAGCGCTCCCACCAACACACTTCGTCAGAATGTCGAGCATCGGCTTTTCGATCACCGATCCGAATGAGCCATAACGCAGACCGTTAAGATCGGCAGGCGAATTGAGCGGGTGCTTGTCGTGCAGCGCCGCGAACCCTGACGTGTTGTGCTGGATGATTGCCGCTACAGAGACAATCGGCACGTTATCGGCGCGGCTGTAGGTCGCTTGCTCCTCGTAACTTACGCCAAATTGCGCCTTGCCCGTCGCCACGATTTGCTCGGTCTGCACATCGCCGGGCTGCTGGATACTAACGGTCAGGTTGGCGTCTTTGTAGTAGCCCAGGGCTTGCGCCGCGTAAATGCCGAGATGGTTGGTGTTGGGCGTATAGTCCAGCATAACGGTAACGCTCGTCGGCTTGTCGGCTTTGGCGAAAGTCGTCGCGCCGCCCAGCGGATCGGAAGCGGTAGCGGCCATCGTCGCCTGCTGGCCCACAGCCCGAACGTCCGCCGATGCCCCGATCAGCATCGTGAGCACAATCACGATAATTAGAACAGCCAATATCCTTTTCATTTCAGACTCCTCTACTAACGATTCGGTAGATAGTTTACGTAGACCCTTCGC
>Ga0207111_10334_pt1 | contig 10515 bp, 10 predicted proteins | sample Alteio_BWMinHeat_71_FD_153577 | JGI IMG/M metagenome (GOLD analysis project Ga0207111, IMG submission 153577) | Enriched cells from forest soil in Barre Woods Harvard Forest LTER site, Petersham, Massachusetts, United States -... | ecosystem: Environmental > Terrestrial > Soil > Temperate forest >... | reverse complement strand
AAATCGGGACTTAGCAGGCTGTGCGCGGGCGTGATGACGGTCACAGGTTGAAAACAGCCATGATTGACTGGAATATCATCCTGGGTCAGTAAGCGCACGCAGTACCATGTCGCCGAGCGCACAATCGCCTCGACCGCGTTCAGGTTGCCCGCAATTTGCGGCGACGTGCCGCTGAAATCGACGGTCATGCGCGGGCCGTTAACGCTGACTCTAACGTGGATGGGAATTCGCGCCTCGGATCGGCTGTCACCTTCGAGCGCGTCCTCAAACTCGTAACTGCCGTCGGGGATGCTGTCGATCACCGCCTCGATCATGCGGCGCGAGTAGTCCAACAGTGCCGTGGCATGTTCCTGGACGGTCTGCACGGTATAGGTTTGGACCAGCGTAAGCAAGCGCTGTTCGCCAATGCGCTGCGCCGCTAGCTGCGCTTCCAGGTCGCCCGCGCGCTCGTCCGGCGTTCGACTGTTCGCGCTGATGAGCGTCCACACGGCCTCATTGCGCTGACCCGCCTGGATCAGCTTGACAGGTGGAATAATCAGCCCTTCCTGGTATAACTCGGTACTGAGCGGCAGCGATCCCGGCGACATCCCGCCTACGTCGGCGTGATGGGCGCGGCTGGCGACAAAAAAGCGCGCCTCGTTTTCGACAAACACCGGCGAGACCATCGTCAAATCCGGCAGATGCGTCCCACCCTGATAGGGATCGTTGAGCAAGATTACATCGCCTTGCCGGAAATGATCGAAGACTTGCAGGACGTGCGTGACCGAAGCAGGCATACTGCCCAGGTGTACCGGGATATGCGCGGCCTGCGCGATCAACTGCCCGGTTGCATCGAACAGGGCGCAGCTAAAATCCAGCCGTTCGCGGATATTTGGGCTGAAGGCGGCACGCTGCAAGGTAATGCCCATTTCCTCCGCCACCGAGGAAAAAAGGTTCTTAAAAACTTCCAGGCTGATCGCATCGACGGACATGGCTGCGGCTAACCACGTCGAGAATTGCTATCATGGTCGGCAATCATCGCCTCGACCAGATTGAAGAAGCGATTAGCAGGCTCGATCACGGCCACCGGCACCTGACCGCCCGCAGCGGTGATCGTGGGCGTGAGGCTTTCCATCTCTCCGCTCAGGACCCGCACCAGGCTCATATGCTCTGCGGGACTCGTCGGCAAGCGGTCCTTTTGACGTGGCTCAAAGAACGGCGGTTGTTCGCTCAGGCTGAGCAGCCATTTCACTTCGTCCAGCGCTTGTTGCGCATAATTCAGGACGATAATCGCTGCCCACGGCTGCTGGCGGGCAATCTTCTTGGCGGCCATCTGGACCATCATCCAAACAAAGATAGACTTTTCGGTGAGCGCGTCAGCCAGGGCAAGTCCGGTGGGGCGCGGTGCGGGCGTCTCGGGCAGAAGCCCCACTCGATCAAACAGCAGATGTACATCTGGAGGCAGGCGGGCACTGGCCTGTGGCTGCCAGGTCCAATCGACAAAGACCGGGCCTACGGAGCCTGTGTAGTGGACCAGCAGAAACGCGCCGCCCGCTGGCCCATTCTGGGGCACATCCTGTATCAGCACGGGCACACCGATTCGCGCGATATACGTGCAGCGTTCGGCCAGCATCGCCTCGCACTCAGCATCGGCCACGACCAAACGCACGTCAAGGTCGCTCAAGCCATCGGCCTCCTGGCGGCCCAGCGAGCCGTACAGCCAGGCAGCCACGACGCGCGGATCAGCCTCCAATTGCTGGATGATGCGCTGCTGGAGCGCATCGCGTTCGGCAATACGTTTTTGCAAATCCCTGGCAATATCTGTCAACCCCACTCTTCCCTCAATGTGCCGTTCTTGTCGGGCAAATTAGAGCAATTCGGTAAAACTCAGGCAAGTGCAATGCTTTGTTGTTATCTTAGTCATTTCGAGGTCAAAACAGAATTGTCCATTATGACGTACTCAATCGAGCGCGCATTTATTTTCTGTCTGGAAACATCGAGAATTTCCAATCCAACGATCTTTCCTTCAGTGTCATAGTCGAGAATAATTCCTGGCTTTTCTTCGTCGCTTTCTTCAACAGGAGCCTCACGCAAGACAATCCGAAGGATATCCACTTCAGGGTCAAAGGTGATTTTCACGCCTCGCTCCAGTACTTCTCAATCATGCTCTCTCGATACACCGTGACGACGACAATTTCGTTTTCAGTAAGCTCAATAATGGCGCGAACAAGATACATTTTATCGCGAAAAGCAATCTTTATTCGACCAAAACGTTCCGGTAAGCGTCCACACTGGCCGACCAACCGGGTGGAATGTACGTTGTGCTATCAAGCTGAAAGATCAAGGCTGCGCCGCCAATCCGAGCGCCCGGTTGCAGCATATCACGATTATATAAGGCGACCTGTCCCACTCCTTCAAGCTGCTTTTCGCCAATCCGCGCGCTCTGGCCGTCATTATCAGCACAAGGTTCAGCACTAAGCGGCGGTTTGCTCACGCTGCCAATGGCCTGCAATCGCAAATTCACGATCTCGGTGGCCCGGCCCGGCATCGAGTAACCGTAACGGCGGCTGTGCGCTGCGTGGAAGGCTGCATCTAAATCTAGCCCAAATGGAATCGAGAGTTCATACGCCTGGCCCTGGTAGCGCATATCGATTTGCGCGTTGAACAGCATTGCGTCGGGGGCTATCTCTTGCTGGACGAGATCGTGCCGCGCCCGCGCGATAAACGTATCAAGTTGTGCTTGCAACCCCGCCACATGAAGATCGCTCCCCAGCACGGATCGGCTGTAATCGAGCACGACGTCGGCGGTCAGCAGGCCGAACGCGCACATCGCGCCGGGATAACGCGGCACAAGGACGCGCGGAATATGCAGCCGCTCGGCAACTTCGCAGGCGTGCAGCGGCCCTGCCCCGCCGAAGGCAACCAGGGTAAACGCACGCGGATCGTAGCCACGCGCAATCGATACACGCCGGATGGCCTGATCGATCTTGACGTTGGCGATATTGATGATACCTGCCGCCGTCTTGATCGTGCCAAGCTGTGTCGTCTCGGCGACAAGCTGTGTCGCTTCGGCAAGCGATGCGATTGCTGCCCACGCTGCCTCGACGTTCAGCTTCATCTGGCCGCCCAGGAAGTGATCGGAGTCCAGGTGGCCTAATACTGCGTGAGCGTCGCTGATAGTCACTCTCTGGCCGCCGCGCCCATAGATTATCGAGCCAGGATCAGCGCCTGCGCTTTCCGGCCCGACGCGCAGCGCGCCGCCCTCGTCTACCCTGGCGATGGAGCCGCCGCCCGCGCCAATCGTCTCGATGTCCAGGGTCGGGGTGCGTAACGGCCACCCGTCGATTTCGCGCTCCGGGTAACGGACTGGCGCACCAGGACACAGCGAAACATCAGTCGAAGTACCGCCCATATCCAGCGTGATAATGTGATCGAAGCCTGCCAGCTTTGCTGCATAGAACGCGCCGATCACGCCTGCTGCCGGTCCACTCAGAGCCGTCTGGACAGCCAGCCGCGAAGCATATCGGGCGCTGACCACACCGCCATCGGATTTCATGACCCGCAGCGTAGACGTGCTGGGCAATTCGCGTTCAAGGTGGCGCAGATAACTGTTTACCGTCGGGCGCACGTAGGCTTCCAGCGCAACGGTGCTGGCACGTTCGTACTCGCGGAATTCCGGCAGAACTTCGCACGACAGCGCGATCTGCGTCTCATCCAGAAAGCCACGTTGCAGAATGCGCGCCCGGATTGCAAACTCATGGACCGGGTTAACGTAGCTGTACAGCAGGCAAACAGCCACGGCCTCGATTCTCGCTTCCATCATCTTGTATATCACGGAATCGAGCGCCGCCGTGTCCAGCGGCAAAATGACCGCGCCTGTGTAATCCAGGCGCTCAGGGACTTCATAGCACTGCTCGCGTGGGATCAGCGGCGGCGCGATGTGCGGTTGCAGCGCGTACAACTCGGGGCGATTCTGGCGTCCAATCGCCAGGATGTCGGCAAAGCCCTGCGTCGTGATCAGGGCTGCTTGCGCGCCTTTGCGTTCCAGGATCGCGTTGGTCGCCACGGTAGATCCGTGGACGACGTGAGCGAGTGCCTGTAGCCCGCCAGCGTTCGCCGTAAGCGCTGTTAATCCGGCCAGCATAGCCTGCGCCGGATCGTGCGGCGTGCTGAAGCGCTTGGTCACTTGCAGTCTGCCGTCTACGCTGAGGACAAAATCGGTGAACGTGCCCCCAATATCAACCCCGACCAGCATAAGCGCTCTCTCTTCGTGTCAATCTTCAGTCGCGGTTGCCAAAACCACGGATCACGTCGCCGAGGATTTTGATCGCGGCCTCAATATCTGGCAGCGGGGCAAAGCTAAACGCCAGCCGCAGATTATGCGCGCCGTCGGCAGAGTTGACGAAATAACCTTCGCCAGCCGCCACGTTCACACCTTGTTGCAGCGCCGCCTGCTTGACTGCTTGCGCTGAAATTTGTTCTGGCAGTGTCACCCAGATGAAAAAGCCGCCACCGGGGTACGTCCACGTGACGCCGTCCGGCATATACTGTTTGAGCGCGGATAACGCCAGGTCGCGGCGCTGTTGATACAGCGAACGCAGTTTCGTGACGTGCGGTTCGAGATAACCCTTACGGCAGTAGTCGGCCACGACGTTCGCCGTGAATGGGCTGGCTCCGCCGCCCATCTGCGACGTTCCGCAGTTGACAAAATCCCGGATCGCGTCTTCCGCGCCGACCAGCCAGCCCAGGCGCAATCCGGGCGCAAGTGTCTTCGAGAAACTGCCGATACTCAATACGTCCTGGCCGTTCGCCAGTGCGTAATAGCTGTCGGGGACCGTGCCTTCGAAGCATAATTCGCGGTACACGTCATCCTCGACAATCCAGAAATCGTGCTCGCGCGCCAGCCTGATCACGTCGAGCCGACGTTCGCGCTCCGTAGTGATCCCGGTCGGGTTGTGGTAGTTAGGAATCGAGTAAAAAAACGCTGGCGTTCTGCCCTCGGAGCGGAGCCGCGCCAATTGACGCTGCATGTCCGCGATGATTACGCCGTTGGCATCCATCGGGATCGCGCACAGCTCTACCTGGTGATCGCGGAAAATGTGGAGGCTGTCGGCGTAGGTCGGCGCTTCGACCATGATCAGGCCGCGCGGCCTGGCATACAGCCGGGTGATCATATCTACGGCGTGCGTCGAACCCGCGACCAGCATCAGGTTTTCGTAGCGCAACGATAGACGCTGTTCGCGGTTGATCTTGTCCACCAGATACGCGATCAGGCCGGGTGTACCCTGTTCAGGGCTGTATTGCAGCGCCGCATAAGCCTGTGGACGGCTCAACACGCCCTGGATCGCGTCCCGCATTTCCGGCGTGAGCAGCGTTGCCGGGTCGGGATGGCCCAGCAGCAGCGAAATCGTGCCCTGCGCCGTGCCTTGCGCTGAAATGTTCAATTCATCACTGATCATGGTGTGCCCTGGCAACCTGCCTGATTATCTTGACACGCTGTTCGGAACTTGTAAGATAGGATAACGCAATTTACATTCCTGACATCTTTCCTTTCCTGATCAATGCCGACAACATCATAAGCTGGACAGCAAGAGCGCAGGTCTATCAACGGCCATTGAACGTCGATCAATGACCATTACGCTTATCCGAGGAGAAAAATGATGAAGACAAAGCCCGTTCACTTTCTTATCAGCTTGAGCGTTGTGCTGGTGCTGCTGCTCGTCACGCAGAGCAGCATGGCACGCTTGACCGCCGCGCCTTCGCAGGCGACTGCCGCCGCGACGATGGCAGGCACTACGGCAGCGCCCGGCACGTTGGCACACCTGAAAATTGGCTACTCAACCTGGGTAGGCTACGGGCCATTGTTTATCGCGCGCGATAAGGGCTACCTCGCCGCAGAAGGGCTGGACGTCGAGTTCGTCAAAGTGGAAGACCCGAAGCAGCGGTTTACTGCCCTGGCAGCCAATCAACTCGATGGCCTGGTGACAACACTCGATACGCTGTCGCAGTATTACAAGGCCGAGACGCCTTTCAAAGCCATTTTTGGGCTGGACGAATCGTCCGGAGGCGATGGCATCGTCGCCAACGCGGGCATCACCACGGTCAAGGATTTGAAGGGCAAGCAGATCGGCGTGAACGTGGGATCGGTCTCGCAGTTTTTCCTGGAATATGAATTGCAGCAGAACGGCATGACCGACAGCGACGTAACCCTGGTCAAAATGCAGCAAGGCGACGTACCTGCGGCGTTGGCAGCCAATCGCGTCGATGCGGGTGTGACCTGGGAGCCACATCTCTCCAAGTCGGTCAAAGCGGGAGCCAAGCTCATCGCCACTTCCAAGGATACACCCGGCCTGATCGTAGACATCATGGTTGTGCGCGGCGACGTGCTCACGGCGAACCCGACCGTCGGCAAGGGCCTGATGAACGCCTGGAACAAGGCCATTGATTATTGGAAAGCTAACCCTGACGATGCCGATTCGATCATGCAGAAGGGGCTGGCCGGGTTCTACGCGACTCCGGACGACATCAAAGCCGACCTGGCAGGGGCTACCCTGTTCGACCTGGCCCACAACCAGACCTTCTTCGGCGGAACTGGCAAGGGCACGGCCACCGATACCCTGCAATTCGCCATCGACTTTTACACCAAGCTCAACATCATCACGACTCCGGTCAAGGCCGCAGATATGATCGACGCCAGCTACATCCCGCCGATGGCAGCAACGCCAGCGGCAACAAAATAAGCGGAAATCTCAGGTAAGTGAGCCAGGGCGTGGCGCTCTGGCCGTCGTATTAAGGGCGGAGCGCCGCGTTCTTTTTGAAGTACCGGGTGCTTTATGGAAATCATCACTGAAAAAGAAAAGAAAAGAGCGCCCGCCAACGCCGATCAGCGTGCAGCGCGCATCGGCGATGCATTCAGACCACTTGAGCCGCTGCCATCTAACATTTATACGGCAACACTGCTGATCAGCATCGCAATCATTATGTGTATATGGGCAGTCGTGAGCTACAGCGGGATCGTCCGCCCTGCTTTTTTTCTGCCCACTCCAACGCAAACCCTGATCACTGGCATTCAAATGGTGCAATCGGGCGAGTTGTACCAGAATGCCGAGGCCAGTCTTATTATCATCCTGTCGGGCTGGGCGATTGCCGCCGTGGTGTCGATCCCTGTCGGCATTTTGATGGGCACGTACAAGATTGTCGAGGCTTTCCTTGAGCCGCCCATCGACTTTATGCGCTATTTGCCGATCAGCGCGCTGATCCCCCTGTTAATCTTGTGGGTCGGGATAGATGAGAAGGAAAAGATCACGGTTATTTTCCTCGGTACGTTTTTCCAACTCGTGCTGATCGTTGCCGACGTCGCCAGCCACGTGTCAAAAGATTTGCTCGATAGTGCTTACACGCTCGGTGTTTCGCGCTGGCGTGTGCTCACGACGGTCTTGATCCCGGCGACGCTGCCGGGAGTGATGGACGCGCTGCGAATCACGTTGGGCTGGGCGTGGACGTACCTCATCGTGGCCGAATTGATCGCGGCAGATCATGGTCTGGGCGTGATGATCATGGAGTCCGAACGCGGGTTTCGTACCGATAAAATATTCGTGGGATTGGTGACTATCGGGCTGCTCGGCTTCATCAGTGATTTCATCTTCAAATGGCTGCATCCCAGGCTGCTGCCGTGGTCGCCGCGCCTGCATTAGCCGAAACCCACTTCATGCAACCAAAACTTCAACTCCGCGCTATTACCATGCTCTTCCACGCACGGCGTGGCGGCGAAGTCTTAGCCGTGGATGATCTTTCCCTGGAAGTCGCCGACCGCGAGTTTATCACCATTGTCGGGCCGAGCGGCTGCGGCAAATCGACCTTGCTGCGCGTGGTCGCCGGGTTGGTGCGGCCATCCAGCGGCGATGTTCTGCTTGACGGGCAGCCGATCACAGGCCCCGGCGCGGATCGGGGAATGGTGTTCCAGTCGTACACGCTGTTTCCGTGGCTGACTGTGCGAGGCAACGTCGAGTTTGGCCCCAGGCTCAAGCACACCTCCGCCGATGAACGCGCGCGGTTAGCCAGCGAATATATCGAATTGGTCGGGTTGAGAGGCTTTGAGCGCAGCTATCCACGAGAGCTATCCGGCGGCATGATGCAGCGGGTAGCGATTGCGCGCGCCCTCGCCAACGATCCTGAAGTATTGCTGATGGACGAACCGTTTGGCGCGTTGGACGCGCAGACCCGCGTGATTATGCAAGAACTGCTGGTCACGATCTGGCAGCGTTCGCCCAAAACGATCCTGTTCGTGACACACGACATCGACGAGGCGCTGTTCCTGGGAGATCGCGTATATATTATGACGGCGCGTCCTGGCCGCATCAAGCAGGTGCTTGACGTTCGCCTGCCGCGCCCGCGCACGTTAGAGATGACCACCGATCCACAGTTTTTGGAGCGCAAACGCCTCGTCTTCGACTCGATCAAAGAGGAAAGTTTGAAGGCGCTAAACGTTACCAATGAGGCGCAATAGATTTCGATTATTTTGCGAAGGAATAATGTCGCATGGTTGCTAAACAGGACAAGAAACAGTATCGCCCGGTAGATGCGATGGTCTACCCGCGCTTTTCCGGCCTGCGGACTTTTATGCGTCTGCCGCACGTGACGGACCTTGAAGGCGTCGATTTTGCCGTCGTCGGCGTGCCTTTCGACACTGGCGGAACATTTCGCGTCGGGGCGCGTTTCGGGCCGGAAGGCATTCGCAGCCAGTCGATGCTGCTGCGAAGCTACAACCCGGCGCTGAAAGTGTCGATCTTTGACATATGTTCTGGCGTCGATTATGGCGATCTGTCGGTGACGCCTGGCTATTTGCCCGAATCGCACAAGCAGATCGAGCAGGGCGCGGCGACAATATTCGCCAGCGGCGCGACGCCTGTATTTCTCGGCGGCGATCATTCGATCTCGTGGCCGCTGTTGCGCGCCACCGCCGCGAAATATGGCCCGGTGGCGCTGGTTCACTTCGACTCGCACAGCGACCTGTGGCACAGCTATTTCGGCGGCAAAGACACGCACGGCACGCCATTCCGCCGCGCCGTCGAAGAAGGGCTGATCGATACGGCGCGTTCCAGCCAGATCGGGCTGCGCGGCTCAACCTACGACGAGGGCGACATTCAGATGACGCTCGACGTGGGGATGCAGCTCATCACCGGGCCAGAGATGCACGAGAACGGCATGGCCGAGACGATCCGGCGCGTCCGGGAGCGAGTTGGCAGCGGCCCGACCTATCTATCATTTGACATCGATTTTGTCGATCCGGCCTACGCGCCGGGAACAGGAACGCCCGAAGTCGGCGGCTTTACGAGCGCGCAGTGTCTGCAACTGCTGCGAGGACTAACGAGCGTGAACTTTGTCGCCTACGATCTGGTTGAGGTGATGCCACCCTACGATCCGCCGGGCGGAGTCACGTGCTTGCTGGCAGCCAATCTCGTCTACGAGTTCATTTCGCTGATTGCGCTGCAACGCCGCGCCTCGTCTGCATGATCGCTGAACCACCTATCCTCGAAGCGCGCAACATCACCAAGATTTACCCACTCACCTTACGCAGAGGTGAGATAAACTGAAGGGATGAACAATAACGAACTGCTGGACATCTATAGTGAATATCTGATTAGCTCCTTTGGTCAAACGACGGGGACGGGATTGGCTGGCTTGTTGGGAGGCAGCATCAGTCACGACCAGATCCAACGGCTGTTGGGGAAAGAGCCGTTTGGTGCAGCCGACTTGTGGAGAGTGGTCAAGCCGTATGTGCGACGGATGCAGCGCGCAGACGGAGTGCTGATTATTGACGATAGCATCGCTGAAAAGTCCTACACGGATGAGAACGAGATCATCTGTTGGCACTACGACCATAGCCAGGACCGCAGTCTCACAGGCATCAATTTTATGACGTGTCTGTATTATGCCCAGGGCTACTCGCTGCCAGTTGGGTTCAGCATTGTAGCGAAAACCGAATACTACACGGATAAAAAGACCGGCAAACGCAAACGCCGCTCGCCCCGTCAAAGAAGCGCGGCGCTCAGTCCAGTTCTATAAACTGAACTAACGGAGCATTCTACCCATGTCTGAAAATCTCCACAATTCCCCCAGACGCGCCGCAATTTATGCGCGGGTTTCCACCGAGGATCAGCGCAGCAATTACAGTCTGCCCACGCAGACAGACCATTGCCGAGCCTATGCAGCGAAGCAGGGCTATGTGGTTGTAGCCGAGTTTCAAGAGGATTTCACGGGTACGGCGTTAGACCGCCCCGAACTGGATAAGCTGCGTGATCTGGCACGGCAACACGAATCTGATGTGTTGCTTGTGCCGGATATTGAACGCCTTGCCCGCGATATGCTGTAAATAGGCATATATCGCCCCGCAATACGAAACGTCTGTACCTTTTGCAAGGCATGATCAAGTGTTCTCGCTGTGGTCTCACCTTCAACTGCAAAAGCGCCAGCCGTAAGTATACCGAAACCCTCTATTACTTCTGCGGCGGCACTTTGATCAACAATTCGCGTGAT
>Ga0207111_10297_pt2 | contig 10516 bp, 5 predicted proteins | sample Alteio_BWMinHeat_71_FD_153577 | JGI IMG/M metagenome (GOLD analysis project Ga0207111, IMG submission 153577) | Enriched cells from forest soil in Barre Woods Harvard Forest LTER site, Petersham, Massachusetts, United States -... | ecosystem: Environmental > Terrestrial > Soil > Temperate forest >... | reverse complement strand
TTCTCGACCGGGTCGAGAAACATCATCCCGGTGATAACCTCGACCTCATTCGCCGCGCCTACATTTTCTCGGCGAAGGAGCACAAGGGACAGGTGCGCGCCTCCGGCGAACCTTATCTGACGCATCCTCTTGAAGTCGCAAATCTGCTGGCAGAAATGAAAATGGATGCCGTGACCGTGAGTGTCGGTCTGCTTCATGATGTCGTCGAAGACACCCTCACAACTCTCGGAAAAATCGAAGAACTGTTCGGCCCGGAAGTCGCGCACGTCGTCGATGGCGTAACCAAAATCAGTCAGATTCCATTCACCTCGAAGGAAGAAAAGCAGGCGGAAAATTTCCGCAAGATGCTGCTGGCGATGACCGACGACATCCGCGTCATCATGGTGAAGTTCGCGGACCGCCTGCACAACATGCGGACGCTGGCGTATCTCACCGCCGACCGCCGCGAAGCCATCGCGCGCGAGACCATGGACATTTATGCGCCGCTCGCAAACCGGCTTGGCATGGGCAGGATCCGCGGGGAGCTGGAAGACCTCGCCTTCAGTTTCCTCGACCCGAAGGCGTATCAGGAACTGAAGGACATTGTCGAGAGGAACCGCCGCAAGCACGCGGCTTTTCTCGCGGAAGTGACGAAGCTCGTCCAGGACAAGATGAAGGAGCACGACATCCCGTGCTTCACGGAATCCCGGATCAAGCGGCTCTACTCCATTTACCTCAAGCTCAAGAAGCAGCGCATCACCGTCGACCAGGTCTACGATTTGCTGGCGCTCCGTATCATCACCGACAGCGTCAAGAACTGTTATGCCGCCCTTGGCGTGATTCACAACACCTGGCGCCCTGTGCCGGGCCGCATCAAGGACTTCATCGCCATGCCGCGCCCCAACATGTATCAATCGCTGCATACCTCCGTCATTGCCGGTGGGCAGCCTTTTGAAGTGCAGATTCGAACCGACGAGATGCATCAGATAGCGGAACAGGGAATTGCCGCGCACTGGAAATACAAGGACGGCAAGCTGGTTGCGGACAATCGGGAAGATCAGCGGGTCTCCTGGTTGCGGCATCTGGTGGAGTGGCAGCAGGAGATGAAGGATCCCGCGGACTTCCTCAGCACCCTGAAGATCGATCTGTATCCGGAAGAGGTCTATACCTTCACGCCGAAAGGGAAAGTGGTCTCTCTCCCTCGAGATGCCACGCCGGTCGATTTCGCCTACGCCATCCACACGGAAGTCGGCCACAGCTGCGTCGGCTCGAAAATCAACGGCCGCATGACGCCGCTGCGAACCAAGCTGCGCAACGGCGACATTGTCGAGGTCGTCACCCAGACAGGCCACAAACCAAGCCGGGACTGGCTTTCTTTTGTGAAGACTTCGCGCGCCCGGAACAAGATTCGTCACTACCTGACGGAACAGGAAAGCGAGAAAGCGATAGAACTCGGCCGCAAGATGTTCGAGAAGGAAGCGCGCAAGTACAAGCAGAATGCGAGAGACCTGCTCGACGGTGAAGCGATGGAGAAGATGCTTGCCGATTATGGCGCCACCAAGGTCGAGGACCTGCTTTCCGCGATAGGGTACGGCAAGGTTTCCGCCAAGCAGTTCATTTCGCGTCTCTCCCCTGACGAATTGAAAGAAGCGCCGGTCGAGGAAGAATCCAGGATCGCGTCGGTGGTCAAGCGGGTTCTGGGTATCGGAAGCGATGCCAAGCTTCAGGTGAAGGGTTTCGATGATTTGCTCGTCTACCGCGCCAAATGCTGCAATCCGATTCGCGGCGAGGAAGTGATCGGCTACATCACGCGCGGCAAAGGCGTCGCGGTGCACTCCAAAAAGTGTCCCAATGTGCAGAACCTGATGTACGAAGCGGACCGCAAGATTGAAGTGGAATGGGCGGCAATGGCCCCCTCTTCACCGGAGGCCTATGCCGTCGCGCTGACGATCCTCACCGAAGATCGGCCTGGAATGCTGGCCGAGATCGCTGCGGCCATTTCCGAAGTGCGCTCGAATATCCTGAACGTGGAAGCTCGAACTGCCGACGAGCGCGGCACCATCGAAATCACGGTTGAGATTCCGGATATGAAGCATCTTGAACGCGTCATTGCCTCCGTCAGGAAGATCGACGGAGTTTATGACGTGACGCGCTCAACCCGAACAGTCAACACGGCACGGTAACGATTCATGAACAATAAAACGGTTGTTTCAACTCCACATGCCCCGTCCGCCATCGGTCCTTATTCGCAGGCCATACGCGCCGGCAGCCTGCTTTTCGTATCCGGCCAGATTGCCATCGATCCTTCGACCGGAAAACTGATTGACGCCACCAGCATCAGGGCCCAGACCAGGCGAGTGCTGCAGAATCTGCTTGCGATTGTCGCTGCCGCCGGCGGCTCCGTGGAAAACATCGTACGAACGACGGTTTTCCTTAAAGACATGGCCGAGTTCGCGGATATGAACTCCGCCTACGCCGAGTTCTTCCCATCCTCTCCGCCCGCGCGCTCGACCATTCAGGCCGCTGCCCTTCCGCGCGACGTTTCCATCGAGATCGACTGTATCGCTGTTATTTGATTCGTATGCGCTGGCGGAGATCCAGGCCGAAATTCCCGAGTTCGTCTCGAGAGGCGACGACCGAGGTATTGCGGCCGACGAAATATTCGACTTGAATCACCTGTTGCCGGTTCGAAGAGAGATCCTGTGAATACGTGACCGAGAGCTCTTTCGTAACCTGCTGGGACAATGTGATTCGTGCTCCGGAATTGTTCACGGCGCCGACCTGGAAGGGCTCGATGCGTACCCGGCTTGTGTTCAACAAACCAAGACGATTGCCGACGCGCTGCTGCAGCAAATCAGAGAGAATCGACGCGGCCCCGCTCTGGAAAAGCTGTTCACTGGTTGGCACTGCGCTCGTCGAACGCACGGCGATTTCATCGCGGGTGCGGCCCCCCGCGATCAGGCTCACAATTTCCAGTTCGGGCAGCGGCGGCTCCGAGCGCATCTTCAGTTTTGGACTGTCGCCCCGGCCGGTAATGGAAAGGATCACGCGGTAGTCGCGCACCTGGGATTCCGCCTCGATATCGATTACCGGCTGTATGCGCAGCGGATCGACGAAATCGATGTTGCCGCGCGTGAGTGTGTAACGGTTTCCCTGAAAGAGCAATGATCCGCCGCTCGCCTCGACGTGACCTGTAACCGCAGGCTCGGCGACGGTTCCTTTCAGGTCGATGTCCACGCGGGCCTCGACGTCCGCCAGTTGATTCTGAATCGTGATGTCCTTTCCTCCCTCTACATGGAGATTGAGGCGCAATCGCCCAAGCAGCGAGGAAGTGTTGTTCAGATTCTCTTCCGTCATCAATGCGAGAAAATCTTCGAAACTGCTGACGTACCTGAGGCTCTTGATCTGGACATTTCCTTCCAACAGCGGGGCCGCCCAGGTGTTTCGAAGAACAAGGTGCGGAGCATCGACAACGGTGCGCAGGCCTGCGGGATATCCGCGGAGGCGGATATTGCCGGCGGCGATCTGAATATTCATGTTCTGAATGGCGCCGGACTGCAGCAGCGCCGTACCCTGAGCGCTCACGGTCCCGCCGCCCACCTGTCCCTGCACGTTGTCCACCCTGATCTGGTCCTGGGTGAAAAGGATTCTGCCGTTCACATTCGATAGATTCATGAACAAACCTTTGCGGCCCAGCTGCCCGTTCACCAGGTTCATCTGTCCGCTGAGGTTCGGTGTTTGCACGGTTCCGCCGACCTGCACCTGCATATTTACGGCGCCGGCTGAAGTGAATGCGGGATAGGTCGCGGCGATCAAGCCAAGATCGACTTTTCCATCCACTTTGAGATCCAGCCGCGCCTGTTCGGCAAGTCCGATAGTCCCCGAAAGGATCACTTCCGTTGATTCACCGCTCAGCGCCGCATCGTTCAGCGTCAGACTTTCCGAATTGAATTCGAACGTGAAGGGCTTTGTCGCGCGCAAATCAATGGGCTTGATTCGAATGTCCGTGCTCTCGATGCGTCCATTTCCACGCAATCGCTTTGGCTCGGCCAGGACGCCGGTGAGATTGGCGATGCCGGTCGCCGAAATCGTGCCTTGCGAGAACTTCGCAATTCGTTCAACAGGGTATTGAGTAAAACTGGCGCGGGCGTTGAACGGGTAACCTTTCGCCGCAGTGTCGATATCTGCATTCAGGGTGACGCCTCGTCCGGCGTTCAAGGCAACGGTCAGCGTCGTATCCTTAGACGAAAAGTCCAATCGGACTTGCGGGAATACCTCGCCGAGGACCGAAAGATTCTGAACTGCCGCAGTGCCGCTGATGTTTGGACGCGTGGTTGTTCCATCACCGCGGAGATCCGCCTGGCGGATGATTCCCTGAACAGAATCCGGCAACCCGATCTCCTTAAGCATCTCGAGATTGATCGAACTGACCCGGGCGGTGAATTTCACAGCGTCCGTGGCGTGGTTGAACGCGGCATTGCCCGTGAGCGTGGAGTCGTTTTGCCGAATGACAACCTGCTGGAGATCGACCAGCGGCTCAAAGTAGCGGACGTGGGCCCGCGCGTTGCCAATGGATCGATTGTCGACGGAAAGGCTGTCCGCCTGTACATCTCCTTCGAACTTCAGGTTTGGCTTCAGCGCCGTGACGTGAAGGTCGGCGGCAAAGATCCCTCCGATATCACGCTTGACGAACGGACGCAGATCCTGGGCGGTCACATGATTCGCCTGAACTCGAAGATCCACAGAGGCGGCGGACAACGCCGCGCTGCCATTGACCAGGAGATGAGATTCCCCCTGGGTCACCTGGACGTTCCTCAAATTCGCTGTCCCGGCCGGCAGATCGAGCCGGACGCCACCGGACGCCTGCTGGATCTTCCATTGCCGGTAGGCATGATTCTGCAGCGTGAACTCGCCATTGAGCACCGGCTTCGCGATTTGTCCTGACAAAGATCCGTTGAAAGATCCGCTCCCGTTTGCATCCGGGTAGAGAAAAGCGAGATCCTTCAAATTCGAGGACGTCATGTCGATCTTCATGATCGAACCGCCGGCGCTGATGAGACCGCCGGCCTTCACGGCCGTCGAGTAGAAACGCACATCGGCGTTGGACAAAAGCGTTTCCTCCGGCCGCACCTGGTAATCGGCCGAGCCATCGAGAGGTAACGCAACAACTCCGGCCACCCCGCCGGGCGGGTAACTTTTCAGATCGGCGTGGCCGGAGAGGTCAAAGCGCACGAGCTTCCCTTCGAACCAGCCGCCAAGCTTGCCTGTAGCTTTCGAAAAGATTCGATATTTCGGGTCCCATGGATATGCTCGCGTCATGGCCGCGGCGTCGATGGCGGCATAATCCAGGTCAAGAATCACCCGGGACGGTCCGGGCAACTGTTCGACAACGACGTTGCCGGATACAGTCCCGCCCGCCACTGTGGTCTTCAACTTGTTAAAGGACAATTGGCGATCCGGAAATCGATACGAATATTCACCGCTGAGCCCGGTTGCACGCCATCCGTCATAGTCCACTGCATCGGAAATCGTCTTGCCCTGGGTGAAGAAGTACCCGTCTGAGAATTCCAGGGAGCCGGTGGCAGTGGCTTTACCGGCGAACTTTTCGTCGGTAAAGAAGTAATTCAGGAACCTGACCTGCGTATTCCCCGTGTATGCCAGTTTTCCTGAAATACTCCTGCTGAGAACATCATTGATCCGTCCCTGGAGCTTCATTTCACTTTGGCCGGAGGTTACGGCGATGTGATGGGCAACCAGCGTTGCCCGCGTGTAGTCCATATCGGCGTTGAGAGTGTAAGGAATGGCGAGTTTGACGCCGGGCTCGCGTTCCAGAACTCCGTCAAATCCCAAATGAGCTTCAAGCACCTCTTTGTCGGCGTGATAAACCAGAATTGCCGAGAGATTCTTCAAGGAGAAATCCATATCGATCCGGCGTTCGTTCAACACGGCCGATCCGTTGATCACATTGAAGTTTTTGACGGAGACTTTAAAGTCGGATGGCTTCTGCTGCGGTTGAGATTTCAGAAATGGAAAGTTCGTCTTTCCATCCGGAGTGACGGACACGTGCAGTTCCGGTTGATCGAAAGTAAGTTCAAACAGGTCGATGCGGCGTTCGAACAGGGTGCGGAAATTCAAGCCGATATCGATGCGGGTGAAATGCACCAGCGGGGCATGGTCACTGGATTCCAGTCCGCGCAGCGTCAGGTCATCCAGGCGGATGCGTTGCTGCCTGTAGTTCCACGAGAAAGCCCTCAAAGTGACCTTCGCTCCGGTCTGCTGCTCGATCCCGTCGACGATATAGTGGCGCACCCGGTCGCCGAACGCGTCGGAGTTCAGGTAGGAGGCCAGGACGACGATGAGCGTCACGAGCACAATGACGAGGCCCCCGAACGCCGCAAGAATCCGGCGTTTAGTCAAAAATCTCAATGTTGCTCCTTCTGCGGATCGCTTCGAGCCAGACATTCACCTCGTGATCCATCAGTTCCTGAACGACATTGTCGTGCACGGCTTTGGACATCTGCGGATCACTGAGAGGAGGAATGGGATTCAATCCACGGCCTCGAGCTTCCGGTACGAAGACCTCTTCGTAGTACCTGCGGATGTCCTCATCGGCCGGCCGGATGGATTGCCGGAATTTTATATCGAAGACTCTCTGCATCAGAATGCGCCGGCGTACCGCATCGAGCATTGCCTGTGCCGGGGCGCCTTCGCGAGCGATCGAGTCCTGCAGATATGCGCTGACATCGGCATTGCTCACATCGACGCCTGGATAATCGGCAATCTCACTTTCGATAAGACGGTCGTCAATCAGAATGCGGACGAGATCCTTGTCGCTTTCAACGGTCTTCTCTCCAAGCCGGGTGCGGATCTCCCGCTCCTGGCGGACATCGCTCTGGGTGATGATGTGACCATCGACCACGGCGACGATTCGATCGATGACCTCGCCCCTGGAAGGGAGCGCCCAGCACAAAGAAGCAAGAACACAGAGATACGCGGCTTTTTTCATAATCAAAACGGATTTCCAAGCGTGAAAAACACGTGAATTCTCTTCTCATTTAATCCGTTCACGCCAGGCTTCAGATTGATTCCCAGATCGAGCCGGACCGGCCCAAACGGAGTTTGATATCTGAAACCAAAGCCGGCGGTGTGCGTGAAATTCCCGATGTGAACGGCCCCGATTCTGGGAAAGACGTTGCCCGTATCGTAGAACAGGGCTCCGCCGATGTTTGGAATTGGAAAGATCCGCAGGGGCGCTCGATATTCAACATTTGCGATCGACATCACGTTGCCGCCGCTGGGCTGAGCCCCGTCGAAGCCGTATCCGCGGAGCGTCGTCGACCCTCCGGCAAAGTATCGCTCGGTCGGCGGCAAACCTGTCTGCGTTGTACGGCCGTAAGGGCGGTTCCAGCCGAGCCGGACCGAAGTGACGAAAACGCCCGTCCCCAGCGGCGTGTAAGTACTGTACTGGTCGTATAGCGAAGTGAAATTGATTTCCGATCCAAGGGCGCGGGAGGCCAGCTGAAATGTGCTGGTGTTGAAAACTCCGGTACTCGGAGTCAGTGCGTTGTCGCGGTGATCCTGAATAAAGGACGCGCCCACCCGCGCGATCTGGATGATGCCCCGTTCTGCACGCAGGCTGTCGGCGAACGGATTAAAGCGAATGTCCTGCAGATCGACGGTCTGATAGCCGGCAAACAGCCGGACATTTTTTTGATTCGAAAATCGTTTCACGGCTTCCAGTGAGAAATCGATCCGGCTGGCGGTGAAAAATGGTTGAACGGTATGTTCGACAAAAGCGGAGGCGAAGCCATCGATATCCGGATGATTGAACAGCTGAGGTTGCTTGTAAGTGGATTGAGCCAGCCGCTCCTTGCTGCTGCCGCGGACCCGGAAGCTGAGGGAGCGGCCGAGTCCGAACAGGTTGTTGTGTGAGAGCTCGACTGTCCCCCGCACGTGCTCGAACTCCTGGTAACCGGGGGCATACGTAAACACGATCGGCCTGGCTTCCTCGACCTGGATCAGAAGGTTTCGGACTCCGGGCAAACCTTGATCGAGCGGGACGATTTCAACGCGGCTGAACAGTCCGGTGGCATAAAGCCGCTGCTGTCCTTCGAGTACCTTTCCGGGGTTGTACGGCTTGTAGGACTCCAGGCCGCTGTTGCTGCGGATGAATCTTTCGCGCGTTTTCGTGGCGCCGGCAATGATAATGGCGCCGACCTGATACGGCTTCCCTTCGCTGATCTGAAAGCTGACGCGAACGCCATTGGTAGCAGTCACCCGCTCGACTGTGCGGTCCACTCGCGCGTCCGCATAGCCGCGCTCATAGTACAGCTGAGTCAGCGCGGCGCGGCCCTGATCGACCTCGATGGGCGTGTAAGGGGCACGTTCCCTGAATTGCAGGGCGTCGCGCAATTGCTTTTCGGGAATCGCAGCATTGCCTCGAATGTCGATGGAATCGATAACCAGCGCTCTTCCCTCCTGAATCCGGATGGATACCGTAATCGCATGGCCGATGTCTTCCGGCGTTGCGGTAACGACGGTGTCTTCGAATCCGGCATTCCTGTACATCGCTTCGATCGCCAGCTGGTCCTCTTCGAGAATGTCCGCGCTGAACGCCCCACGGTCCAATAACTCCCCGCTTCGCGTTTTCATTCGCCGCCGGATTTCGTCGGTTGTGAACTTATGGTTGCCTTCGATGCGGACGTCGACGGTAGGATGCCGGATCCCGGGCGTGATGGTGTAGTTGACTTGAATTGCATTCTCGAGGGCCGGATCGATGTTGACGATGTCGGACATGACCTCCGCGTCGAAGTACCCTTCCTGCTGCACGTATCGAGTGATTGCCAGCGCGCCCTCATCGACGAGGTCCCGGTCGACCATTCCTTCTTCATATACCGGCACCAGTTCACGCAGTTTCTTTTGCGAGAGATTGAAGCCTGCAGCCTTTACATAGGCGAATTGGCCCGGTTGAACTGTCACGTTGAGATCGAGCGTATTTGTCGCCGCGTCATACGCCTGTTCCGGGCCGGGATCGATGGTGACTTTCGTGTTGATAAAGTCCAGTTGCGTGAATTTCGCCCGGATCGCGGCGACTCCTTTATCGAGCCTGGCAGTTGTGAAGTCGTCACCGGTCTTCAGGCCGAAGGCATGCGAAAGCTCCATGTTAGGGAAACTCAATTCGCCCCCGTGCAGGTTGACCTTCCCCACCTTTGCCCTGGTCCCCGCCTTTGCTCTCAGGGTCACGTCTGCAAGGTGGGTTTCTTCGTCGAATGCTTTTTCTGCGGTCACCGTGGCCTGAAAATAGCCTTCCGCCTTGAGCAGGTTTCTGGTGTCCTCGACAACTCGATTGATGGCCGCCGTGGTGAATTTGTCGCCAACGGGAAGCCTGATGTACCCGGACAGAGACCGGTCAAGAATGTTGCCTGGATCGATGCGAAACGTGCTGAAAAAGTAGTTTGGCCGCACGCGGAAAGTCAAAGCGGTGCCGCCGTCCGCGGCCGCCGCCGCGTCCACGTCAATGGTGCTGTAGTGTCCGGAAGCGTACAGCGCTTGAATGGACGCCCTGACATTCTCTAAAGTGATGATATCGCCGGGGTGAATCGGCAATGCTTGAAGATCGTCCTGGGATTCGGCTCCGGCCAGAGTCGAGATGGATAACCGAGTGCCGTAGTATTGCTGCTGTGCCAGGACAACCCATGGGAAAAGCAGTACCAGAATTATGCCCTGCACCTTCATATAACTTACGACGCTCCAGTACCTTAGACGCGAATCGTTAAGAAGGTAGCGATCTCGGGAGACGGTCAGGCTTTGGTGATTCGGCCGGAGCGGATGCAGTTGGTGCAAACTCGCATGCTTTTGTGGGTCTTCCCATCCAGAACGCGAACCCGCTGAAGATTCGGATTCCAGCGTCTCCTTGTCAAATTGTGGGCGTGGCTTACCCGATTACCGTAAATCGGCCCTTTATCGCAAATTTCGCAGCGCGCCATGAAGGCAATCTCCCTTATGAAATAGACAAAAAGTATAGCACACGGGGACTGATCCAGCGGCATGAGCGGCACATGCAGGCTTGGGCCGTGGGGTCTTTGACAAGGAAATTTTGAAATTGGACGAATCCTGCATCTCAAATCCGAAATCCCGAAAATGTAAATTGGACCGGTCCAATCTGAGATTTCGGGATTTCGGATTTGAGATGCAGGATTCGTCCAATTTCAAAATTTCCTCGTCAAAGACCCACTGCCCGGGCCCGGCAGGGCGAAGCCATGGAGTAATGGTTGTGCTAGAATGACTCGTTATTTTTAACATGGAGTTTTTTGTGAAACCTTTGATCCTCTCGGCCCTGCTGGGCGGCCTTCTCCTGACCGCCTCCTGTGGCTCCGATTCTTCCGCCTCTGCCAACGTCGTTGCCCGTGTGAACGGCAAGGACATTACGACCTCTCAACTGGATAAGCAGTATCAGGCCCATCTGAACTTGACGTCGACTTCCGCATCGGTCGCGTTGAGACCGGCGGCGGACGCCTGTTCGAGCAGAATCTGATCG
>Ga0207111_10024_pt1 | contig 10551 bp, 8 predicted proteins | sample Alteio_BWMinHeat_71_FD_153577 | JGI IMG/M metagenome (GOLD analysis project Ga0207111, IMG submission 153577) | Enriched cells from forest soil in Barre Woods Harvard Forest LTER site, Petersham, Massachusetts, United States -... | ecosystem: Environmental > Terrestrial > Soil > Temperate forest >... | reverse complement strand
CCCTCATCGGTCACGCCGCTGGAACTGTGAGCGGTAATACGATAGGCGGTAGTGGCCGTAGGATTAACCACGAGAGAGCTATTTAATGGAACCGCGGTGCCGTTCAGGTCAGCGCTTGCTGCGCCCGCTGTCGTCCAGGTCAGCGTCGTGCTGCCGCCAGGCGCAACAGTGGTTGCGCTCGCACGAATTCCGGCAGCCACTACCGTAACTGTGACCGTGCCCTCATCGGTTGTGCCCGTCGCACTATCGGCGGTAATGCGATACGCGGTTGTGGTTGTAGGGTTAACGACGAGAGAGCCATTCAATGCAACCGCCGTGCCGTTCAGGTTTGCGGTCACTGCGTTGTTGGTCGTCCAGGTGAGTGTCGTGGGGTGTCCAGACTCAACCGTAGTTGCGCTCGCACGGATTCCGGCAGCTACCGTGCCACTTGTTGTGCCACCGGAACCGATGCAGGCACCCATGACCGTTGTCCCTGATTGGGGACGAGCCTGACCATAAAAATCAGTAAGGATGCCAGCCAGCGCGAAACCGGTTCCACGAGCCGGAGAGCCCGGTTGCAGGCAGTAGTTGCCAGTTGCGGTACCAGTGTTGTTTATGAAGAGAGGATTCGCGGTGGCGGTTCCGCTCGCTGAAAGCCCATTTTGTAACGAGATATTGGTTTGATTCCCGTTAACCAAATTATCGGTGTATTGATTGTGCGTTCCAGTATTTCCTTCTTCGATGATGCCGGCGACACTATTGTTTACAGCGATATTATTTTGCACCAGGGTGTAATCGTTTGTGCCGCCCGGCGCATCTCCAGCTCCCACTAGAACACCAATCTTGGAATTCAGTTCGGTGTTTCCAAAGATCGTTAAATGAGCGGCTGCATGCCAGCTTTGAATGGCATAGTCCGCGTTGATGATCATGTTGTTAGCTACCGTTCCATTAGGCACAGCTTCATAGATTCCCACGCTCGTATTAAAAGAGCATTGCGAACCGCCTGCGTTTGCTATATTGACGACCAGGTTCCCGATGAAATCGTTGTGACTGATCCCGGTGTAGTCGCTGCCGGCTCCGCTGTTAAGTCCTGCGCCGCCGTCATCGTCGCACGGGGTCACGATGTTGTGGACGTAGTTTCCGATAGCCTGGTTGTAGCTGGCAGTTGTGCCTGTCGTAGCTAAAATAACGCCAGCATCATCCGTTCCTGTAATGTCGAAGTTTTCAAGGACGTTATATCCGCCATGCATTCCAACAACCGCCGAGCCATCACCTGTTCCTTGGCCAACTAATTTAGCTTGCCATTTGTTCTGAGCGATATACGTAATGAGATGTCCCGCCGTCCCATTTGAGCCGATTGCCCAATCTCCCGCTAATGTTCCGTTAACCGAACCTCCAGCCGGAAGCTCATAGGTGCCATCTTCGACGATAACCGTATCGCCGGGACCAGCTATTGAACTGGCATGGGTTATCGTCGCCCACGGAAAGCTCTCACTTCCGCTGTCGGCATCACTGCCGGCGGTGCTCACATAATAGGTGGATTGCGCCTCTGCGTGAGACACAGTCAGCGGGAAGAATGAGCTTCCGAGCACAACACTGGCCGCGAAGGTGATCTGTAAATAAGAAGGTAGTTTAAAAAAGGAAAAAAACAGTTCCGAATTAGTACGCATAAGTCCTTTACAGGTAAGGTGATCCGGCAGTTTTTGCGCCGGGAGAAAAAAAGGCACAGCTCTGCTGATGCCTGCAGCAAGCAGGTCTATCCGGTCATTTCCGCCGGGTTGCACAGAGCCAAAGTTAGGTTAGTTAGTTGATTTAGCGACCGTGGGGACAGACAAGGGCATAGCTCTGCTGATGCCTGCAGCGAGCAGGCCTATCCGGCCGTTTCCGCCGGGTGTTGCACAGAGCCAAAGTTAGGTTAGTTAGTTGATTTAGCGACCGTGGGGAGAGACAAAGGGCATAGCTCTAATGATGCCTGCAACCAGCAGGTTTGTCCGGCCACCTTCGCCGGGGTGCATAGAGCGATTTTTTTTAGTTAATTAGTTGATTGATCCTCCTGCACAGAGGTGCAAGGAGGCCGCAGATCATTTATGGGTGTCGGGCAACACTGATTATGATTCTGTGGGTCCCTTTAACAGACGCGAGGGAATATCGCGGGCATCGAACGCGAAGACTCGTTCTTATAGTGAGAAACTCCCGGAACAATGTAATCCCGGAAAAAAAAGAGAATCCCTTCACAACTTCACCTCAAGCTAAACTTTCTGATCCAACTTGGCAGCAACAGGAACCATTCATAACGGACGGCCACCGGCAGTGACCATCCCTGCGCCTTAGGGCATGTCATCAAACTGTGATGAGAGCTGTGATCATGACAGTGGAGGGCGTCGGCCAGATTTACGCGTCGACCTTCGCCCTCGCCTGGTTTAATTGACTGTAACGATGACCGTGCCCTCATCGGTCACGCCGCTGGAACTGTGAGCGGTAATACGATAGGCGGTAGTGGCCGTAGGATTAACCACGAGAGAGCTATTTAATGGAACCGCGGTGCCGTTCAGGTCAGCGCTTGCTGCGCCCGCTGTCGTCCAGGTCAGCGTCGTGCTGCCGCCAGGCGCAACAGTGGTTGCGCTCGCACGAATTCCGGCAGCCACTACCGTAACTGTGACCGTGCCCTCATCGGTTGTGCCCGTCGCACTATCGGCGGTAATGCGATACGCGGTTGTGGTTGTAGGGTTAACGACGAGAGAGCCATTCAATGCAACCGCCGTGCCGTTCAGGTTTGCGGTCACTGCGTTGTTGGTCGTCCAGGTGAGTGTCGTGGGGTGTCCAGACTCAACCGTAGTTGCGCTCGCACGGATTCCGGCAGCTACCGTGCCACTTGTTGTGCCACCGGAACCGATGCAGGCACCCATGACCGTTGTCCCTGATTGGGGACGAGCCTGACCATAAAAATCAGTAAGGATGCCAGCCAGCGCGAGACCGGTTCCACGGGCCGGAGAGCTCGATTGCAGGCAGTAGTTGCCAGTAGCGGTACCAGTGTTGCTTATGAAGAGTGGATTCGCGTGGATGCAGGTTGGACAGGTATTTCCATTTTGTAGTGAGAGATCAGCAGTATTCTCGTACCCCAAATTATCTATGTACTGATTGTGAGTACCAGTATTGTCCTCTTCGTGGATACCGGTAACACTATTGTTTACAGCGATATTATTCTGCACCAGGGTGTAATCGTTTGTGCCGCCCGGCGCGTCCCCAGCTCCCACCAGAACACCAATTCTGGAATTCAGTTCGGTGTTTCCAAAGATCGTTAAATGAGCGGCTGCATGCCAGCTTTGAATAGCATAGTCCGCGTTGATGATGATATTGTTGGCTACCGTTCCATAAGGCACAGCTTCGTAGATTCCCGAAGTCGTGTTCTGGGAACATCCTGAGCCACCGGCGTTTGTTATATTGACGACCAGGTTTCCAATAAAATCATCGTGGCTGATTCCAGTGTAGTTGCTGCCGGCTCCGCTATTGAGTCCCGATCCGCCGTCTGAGTCACACGGACTCATGATGTCGTGGACGTAGTTTCCGATAGCCTGATTGTAGCTGGCAGTTGTGCCTTCTGTAGCCAGCATAACGCCAGTAGCATCTGTTCCAGTAATGTCGAAATTTTCAAGAATGTTATACCCACCCTGCATCCCAACAACTACCGAGCCATCGCCTGTTCCGTGGCCAACTAGCTTAGCTTGCCATTTGTTCTGAGCGATATATGTGATGGGATGTCCTGCCGTCCCATTTGAGCCGATTGCCCAACCTCCCGCCGGCGTTCCATCAACCAAGCCTCCGGCCGAAAGCTCATAGGTGCCATCCTCGACGATAACCGTATCACCGGGACCAGCTATTGAACTGGCATGGGTTATCGTCGCCCATGGAGAGTTCTGGCTTCCACTGTTTGAATCGCTGCCAGTAGTACTCACATAATAGGTGGATCCAGATTGCGCCTCTGCGCGAGACACAGCCAGCGGCGAGAGCGACCCTCCCAGTACAGCACCGGCCGCGAGGGCAATCTGTAAATAAGGAGGTAGTCTCAAAAAATGGCAAGATAGTTTCGATGTAATACGCATAAGTCAGGTAAATCCCTCATAATGTGGTTCAATCGGCATCATGTGCCGGGAGATAGATAAAGGGCATAGCTCTGCTGATTCCTTCAGCAAGCGGCTTGTCCGGTCATTTTGCCGGAGCGCACAGAGCCAATCTTTTTAGATTAAGTGATTATTCCTTGCACAGACGTGCAAGGAATTCGACGCAGATAATGGAGTGTAGCGGCGCTGATGATGACCCTGTGGGGGTCTCCCGTAACAGGCGCGAAGGAAAATCGCGGGCATCGAACTCGAAGGCGCGTTCCCATGGAGAGAAACTCCCGGAACAACGTTATCCCGGTAAAAAGAGAGAATCGCTTCACAATTTCACCTCAAGCTAAACTTTCCGATCCACCAACGGAGGCAGGGAAAATGCAAAAGAAGGGAACTTCGCACGTGCGTGAGAGCCACGCTACCCTGTACTCCTCAAGTGGCGATATTTTGAGGAACTACCTGGCTTTTTTTCTTGTTTGATTTGAATATATAGGTGGACTGAGTGAAGCGCAACGCGAAATCAGCGAAAATCACACACTTTGTCAATAGAACCAAGACTGGTTTTCCACAATAGCAAAACTACCCAGCTTTCGAAAAAAAGACACGCACACCTAGTGAAGTTGGGGCTCTCCCATCTGTTTCGATCGTACTCACCGTCTCGCGAAAGTATTCGCGAGGAGCTTTAGCGACCCAGGAAAAGGTAGTCACGATCTATAGAGATCATCGGGCGCAATACGAGTGATCGAGTGAAAAGACGCCTCAGGCCAGCGACAGAGAAATGTTGGAGACCCCTCGAATCCTGCTTGATTCATAGATGCGATCGCAGTTCGAAGCTATCGAGCTGAAGCAGACGAAGCTATGAACGACCTATAGCCAATCTGAAACAGAGTAGATACCCATCAGAGGCTAGGGTATGGATGCAACCATTCTTTTCACGGAGGAACCGGACAGAATGACCATCATCTCCGAACCGCAGATTGAAGAAACAGACACAGGACATCGCCCCCTTGTCTCGGCGATCCTCGCCGTTCACAATGAAGAACGTCACATTGAGGCTGTTCTGAAATCACTCTTGCTGCAAGAGACAGCTAGCTTTGACCTGGAGATCATCATCCTGGATGGTGAGTCTTCAGATGCAACCCGGGAAATCGTTAGGCGGATCGCATCAGACGACACTCGTGTGACCCTTGTGGTCAACCACCAAAGGAAGACCCCTTACGCGTTTAATCTGGGCATTCAGCAGGCGAAAGGGGAGTATGTCTGCATTTTTGGGGCGCATACTATTTATCCCGCTAACTACATAGCCATCTGCCTTGAGGAGCTAAAGATTCGTGGTGCTGTTGGCTGTAGCGGCGTCGTTATTACGCGGCCCGACGGGGACGGGATAGAATCGCGACTGGTCGCGTGGGCGCTCTCTCATCCATTTGGTACTTCGAGCCGATCCATGCGTACACGTGGAGCGGGCTTCTCGGACATTGTTCCTTATGCGATCTTTCTCAAGAGTGCTCTTGTGGAAGTGGGCGGCTATGAAACACACCTACATCGTAATCAGGATCTCGATCTCAATCAAAAACTTAGAGCGCGCGGCTACAAGCTTTATGTCACTGACAGGACAGCTTGTGAATATTTTGTGAGCTCGAGCCTATCATCCCTGGCAAAATATACTTTCAAGAATGGGTACTGGAACATCATCAGCCTGCGGATGAATCCCGGGTCGATGGCAGTTCGGCACTTTGTGCCGGGCGCCTTTGTCGTGGCCCTATTTCTCAGTCTCATGGCAAGCATGCTTTCTCTCAGTGCAAAGGGCGATGCCGGGCTCTGGCTGCGTAGCCCTCTCTTTCTGCTTACCGCGGTCTATGGCATTGGAAGCATTGCGGCTGCGTGCGGTGTTTCGCTACGCGAGAAGTCTACTGAGCCCCTGCTATTACCGATAGTCTTTCTCCTTTTGCATATATCCTATGGCGGAGGCACACTGTCGGCGCTAGTAACCAACGCAAATGTTCCATCCTCTGATCGCGTCCCTGGTCTCAAAGTCGCGAAGCCCTCTTAGTTCAGCAAGAACTGCTGGCCGGCACAGTCACTGATGTGTCGGGCGCACCGACTAGATCAACTCAATGGGTTAGAGCGGGGATCTACTACTCTCACGAACCAATTCCAGCCCATGGCTGTGCTAACCGCGTTCGAGCCATGACTATGCCACGGATAATCTTGTAAGTCTCTCGGTCAAGAAAAGCCATGCCTATAGCCAGTGACGTCATCGTCGGTCAGAATGTAAAAATCCTCCATCCTGATCTGATCAACCTCTACGGGTGCCGAGTCGGAGATGGCTGCAGAATTGGCGCATTTGTCGAAATCCAGAGCGGAGCTGCAATCGGAAGAAACTGCAAGCTCTCCAGTCATACCTTTGTTTGTTCAGGCGTGACGTTGGAAGACGCGGTGTTCGTCGGGCATGGAGTGATGTTCATCAACGATCGCTACCCGCGGGCCGTCAACGAAGATGGTTCGTCGCAGACTGAAGACGATTGGAAATGTATCGAGACTCGGATAAAGACCAGGGCCTCGATCGGCAGCGGCGCGACAATTCTCTGTGGAATTACCGTGGGAGTGGGCGCGCTAGTAGGCGCCGGAGCCGTGGTCACAAAGGATGTGCCCGATTACATGATCGTTGCTGGCGTTCCTGCCCGGATTGTTGGCGACGTGCGGGACCGCGAAAGAATTAAGCACGAGATCGCATAAGAGCTCTGCACCCTTGATTCTGCGGGCACAGGGAGAAACAACTTGGAGTGCATATGATCGGAGTTGGAGTGGTTGGATACGGATACTGGGGCCCAAACCTTGTGCGGAACTTCGCCGAGACACCCGGAGCGCGTATTGCTTCGGTAAGTGACCTGAACACTCAACGTCTACAGCTTGCCATGACCCGCCACCCGTGTATCCAGGCCACCACTGATGTGGCTGAGCTGATCCACAACCCCCTCGTTGACCTGGTTGCTATCTCGACGCCCGTTTCAACGCATTTCGATCTCGCAATGAGAGCGCTACGCGCTGGCAAACACGTGCTCGTGGAAAAACCGCTGACCCGTAATTCGGAGGACGGTCTCCGCCTGATCGAGGAAGCGGATCGGCGCCGGCTTCAGCTCTTCGTTGACCACACTTTCGTCTTTACTGGATCAGTTCGAAAGCTGCGCGAGCTGGTCCAGGCGGGTGAACTTGGCCAGTTGTACTACTACGATTCCACCAGGGTCAATCTCGGTCTGTTTCAGCACGATGTAGATGTGCTCTGGGATCTCGCGGTGCATGATCTCGCCATTATGAATTATGTCCTGCCGATGTGGCCTGTGGCCGTTTCCACAACAGGTATCTGCCACGTTCCAGGCGGAACGGAAAACATCGCCTATCTGACGATGTTTTTCGAGGAGAATCTCATCGCCCATATCAACGTTAACTGGCTTTCACCAGTTAAAGTCCGCCGGACGATGATCGGCGGCAGCCGGAAGATGGTTGTATACGACGATCTTGAAGTCACTGAAAAGCTGAAGGTCTACGACAAGGGCATCACGGTCAAGAACAGTCCAGAGGCTCTCTATAAGATGCTGGTTGGATACCGGACCGGGGACATGTGGGCTCCGCAGTTAGACATGACTGAAGCCTTGGCGCTTGAGGCGCGGCAGATTGTGCGATCCATCGAAACGGGAGTTTGCTTGGCGACGGACGGCCGTACCGGACTACGGGTAGTGCGCCTGCTCGAGGCCGCCACCGAGTCAATGAGACGGCGGGGTAACGTAACAGAGTTGCAAACGGAAATGGCTGCGGCATGATACCTTTCGTTGATCTGAAGGCTCAGTATCTCAGCATCAAGCAGGAAGTCGACGCCGCGATCTCGAACGTTCTCGAAAGCGGCGAGTTCATCTTGGGCCGTGAGGTTGCGGCATTCGAAGAGGAGTTTGCCGCCTACTGCGGATCGAAGTTCGGCGTCGGTGTGAATTCCGGGACAAGCGCTCTACACTTGGCGTTGCTTGCGGCCGGTATCGACAGGGGCGATGAAGTAATTACTACCCCGTTCACCTTTGTCGCTACGGTCGCTGCCATCCGATACATCGGGGCGCGGCCTGTGTTCGTGGATATCGATCCGCGTACATACAATATCGATCCGTCAAAGATCGAAGCGGTGGTCACGAAAAAGACGAAGGCAATTATGCCTGTGCATCTCTATGGCCAACCCTCCGACATGGATGCGATTGTTGAGATCGCACGGCGCTACCGCTTGACAGTGATTGAAGACGCAGCGCAGGCGCACGGAGCAGAGTACAAAGGCCAGCGCGCGGGCAGCATGGGCGATCTGGCATGTTTCAGCTTCTATCCTGGCAAGAACCTTGGGGCGTACGGTGAGGGCGGTATGGTGGTGACCAGTAATCCGGAGTACGCACGGACCATTCGCATGTTGCGCGACTGGGGCGCGGAGAAGAAATATCACCACGTCTTAAAAGGCTACAATTACCGGCTTGAAGGAATGCAAGGCGCAATCTTGCGAGTGAAGTTGAAACACCTGGAAGCCTGGACGGCGGCGCGCCGGGCCCATGCGGTGCTGTACTCAAAGCTCCTGAGCGACTTGGATGTGACGATTCCTACGGTAATGGCACATACAAGGCATGTCTTCCATATATATGCGGTGATGTCGCCGCAACGAGATGAGATCCGCCGCGAACTGACATCGCGCGGTATACAGAGCGGCATCCATTATCCATTCCCGGTCTACGAACTGGGGGCCCACGCTGATCTTGGATACCAACACGGCGCTTGCCCGAACGCCGAGAGGGCAGCTGCGCAGCAACTTTCCTTGCCAATGTATCCAGAACTGACGACGGCACAGTGCGAGCAGGTAGCGAGCGCGATAAGGTCCGTCAACGCTGGGTCTTTCAGTATGAGCGGTAGCTAGAGTCGAGAGGCTTGCGGGAGCATTCGAATCATTCGCAAGGAGACTTCCAAGTGAAAATCGTCGTAGTAGGTGCCGGAAAGATGGGATTGCCGCTTGCATGTCAGTTCGCGCATCGCGGCGCGGACGTAACTGTCTGTGACGTGAAGCAGAGCGTTGTCGACGCGATCAATCGGGGCGAATGCCCGATTGACGAGCCTGGCGTAAACGAGTTGTTAGGTGAGGTTTTCATGCGGAGCACGCTTCGCGCCAGCACAGATACAACCGGCGCGACACGGAAAGCCAGTGTCATTGTCGTGATCGTGCCGGTGTTGCTAACGCGCGGCAATGATGCCGATGTTTCCGCTATCGAGTCGGTCTCCCGGCAGATCGCCGCTGGCCTGCAGCCGGGCTCGATGGTTTCCTACGAAACAACCCTGCCGGTCGGAGCCACCCGCGGCCTGGCCAAAGTCCTCGAATCGAGCGGTCTTCAGGCCGGCCTTGATTTCGATGTTGTGTTCTCGCCAGAACGAGTCAAGAGTCGGCTTATGCTCAATCACCTGACAGCGAATTCGAAAGTGATCGGTAGTTTGACTCCACGGGGAGCCGACCGGGCGGTCGAATTCTACACCCAGTACCTGGGTGCGCCCGTAATCAATGTTGGAACACTCGAAGCAGCGGAACTGGTCAAGTTGGCGGGTATGGTCTATCGAGATGTGAACATCGCACTTGCCAATGAGATCGCACGCTACGCAGAAGCCGTCGGTGTCGATCTTCATACAATCCTGCCTGCGATCAATTCGGATGGCGAAGCCGCGATGCTTTCTCCCGGCATCGGTGTGGGTGGTCACTGTGCGCCGGTGTATCCGCATTTCCTGATTCGCGATGGCGAACGGTGTGGTCTTGAGATGCCTTTGACGAAACTGGGGCGCCAGATCAACGACAAGCAGGCCGCTTGGTGCATCGACCGCGTTGAGCGCGAGTGGATGCCATTACAAGATCGCTCTGCCTTGATTCTAGGCCTGGGTTTTCGTCCGCAGGTAAAGGCGCATACCTGCTCCACTTCGTTCCTGATCGGTGCCGAGTTGAGGAAGCACGGCGCGCACGTATTTTTGAATGATCCCTTGTACACAGACCAGGAAATCTGCAGCCAGGGATTCGATCCGCTGCCGCTTACCGCGAGCGAATTGCCTCCGGTGGTCATTCTTAGCACCGCGCACACGGCATATGCCGATCTCGATTTCCGCGATCTCACGCGCCGCGGCGTTCGGGTGATTGTGGACGGACGCGCTCTTTGGCGGCCTCAGGATGTCTCCGGCGCCGGTATCCTGTATCTCGGTGTTGGCCGGCCAAACCCGGATTCGAGCTCCTTCTCTATCCACGGTCAGTCTTTGCCGCTCGAGGATAGCGCAAAGGAAGTACTTGCAGGTCGCATGGTCGCTGCCGTACCATGAACCGCAAAATATGAAACGTACGAACACAGGTGCGACCGAGTTCGTACTACTCGCTTCTGGCGAGAAGTGAATGGCTGACATTTTGACGACAGATCAG
>Ga0207111_10329_pt1 | contig 10575 bp, 10 predicted proteins | sample Alteio_BWMinHeat_71_FD_153577 | JGI IMG/M metagenome (GOLD analysis project Ga0207111, IMG submission 153577) | Enriched cells from forest soil in Barre Woods Harvard Forest LTER site, Petersham, Massachusetts, United States -... | ecosystem: Environmental > Terrestrial > Soil > Temperate forest >... | reverse complement strand
ATGAGCGATAAAAGCATGAGTGATGATGAGGTGACCCCATCAACATCGTAATCGCCAAAGATTAAAATTTTCTCTTTATTATCGATAGCACGAATAATCCGTTCAGCGGCGATATCTATGCCCTTAAGACCGCTGGCATGTGGGACATCTTTTTCGTAGGAACTAAAAAGAAAAGATCTGATCTTCTCTTTATCAGCATAACCACGAGTGTGGAGTACATGTGCTACGGGAATAGAAAGATTGTGCTCAGCTGCAATGATTCTCAGTTCATGATCATCGGCCTGTTTTACTTTCCAGTGATATTTCAGGCCCTGAATAAGGGTATGAGGAGACTGTTGCAAAATTACAGCTTCGTTCTTTTTGATTGGTTGTGGTTGGTGCATGGTTTTAATCTACAGAATCTTTGGCATGACTCATTTTCAACGTCGGGAATAAAATGACGTCTTTGATAGCACTGGTGTTGGTTAAAATCATGACCAAGCGGTCGATACCAATCCCAACGCCAACGGCAGGCGGCAAGCCAAATTCAAGTGCTTTGATGTAATCAGCATCATAATGATGCGCTTCTTGATCACCACCTTCGCGAGCATCAGCCTGTGCTTTGAAACGTGCAGCTTGGTCGAATGGATCGTTCAATTCACTAAATCCATTGGCAAATTCCATACCGCACATAAACAGTTCAAAACGGGCGGCGACATTTGGGTTGTGGGCATCGCGTTTTGCGAGTGGTGAAACTTCGATTGGATAGCCGATAATGAAAGTTGGCTGAACAATTTTTGATTCAACAAATGCCTCAAACAGAGCAAAGAGTTTAACCCCATAGCCTGCAGTTTTGTGAACTACTATTTTATGTTGGGTCATTAACGCATCAATATTTTTTTCTGAGATTTGATCTTTCGTCAAACCGGCGATTTCAATGAGTGATTCTTCAACTGTTAACCGTTTGAAAGGGGCTGAAAAATCAACGACGTGATCTTGGAATTGGAGCTTTAAATTATCAAAATTTTTAAGTACTGCGTCTTGTAATAATTGTTCGGTTATCTCCATGCCCGCATTGTAATCACCATACGCCATGTAAAACTCGAGCATGGTAAATTCTGGGTTGTGACGTGTGGAAACGCCTTCATTACGAAAATTTCTATTAATTTCGAAGACGCGATCCAGCCCGCCAACCACCAGTCGCTTTAAATAAAGTTCTGGTGCGATTCTGAGATATAAATCCATATCATAGGCATTATGATGTGTTACAAAGGGACGTGCAGCGGCACCGCCAGGAATGGGGTGCAGCATGGGTGTTTCAACTTCTAAAAAGTCTTTGTTTTGCAAGAAGTTGCGAATCGCTTGCACAATTAATGATCGTTTTTTAAATTTTTCACGGCTTTCAGGATTACTGATCAAATCGAGATAGCGCTGACGGTAGCGTTGCTCAATATCGGTAAGGCCATGAAATTTTTCGGGGAGCGGGAAAAGACATTTGCTTTCAAGTTCGAATTGATTAACCTTGAGCGTTGTTTCGCCCATTTTGGTGACGAAGAGCGATCCTTTGACCCAGATGATATCGCCGACATCAACATATTTTTTGAATTGTTCAAAAACATTATCACCAATGACATCTTTTTTAATATAGAGTTGTATGTTGCCGCTACGGTCTTGGAGATTGCAAAAAAATGTTTTTCCATGGTCGCGGTGCGACATCAGTCGTCCGGCAAGAGAAAATTCTTTTTCTACCGTGGGGTTAGATGCAAATTCGGCGAGTGCCGCTTGCACCGTGGATATATCGGTATGGGTAAAAGACGGCCAAGGTTGAATTCCTTCTTCCTGCATTTTCGTAACCTTTGACAGTCGTACCTCATGTTCATTCAATTCTGTTTCTTGGGTACTCTGTGCAGTTTTTAATTGGTCCTTGGTATCCATCGCCGTCCTACTTCATTAAGAATTAAGCATAAAAAAATAACTAATGGTTATAATTGTATCTTATTTCTTGCACTCTGACAAAATTTATAGTAAAACAGAAAGCCCTAAAAGTTCTGCAAGAGTATTGGAGTGAATTATTCCAAAAATATGTGGATTTCTATGAAAAAATTTAAAATCATTTTATTGATTGTTATATGCAGCCAATCAGTCTTGGCTCAGGAAATTTTACACGATTACCGCTTGGGCGAGCGTGGGATGATGAATTTTGATCTAGGCAAACAAAGTTTGTCAGAAGCTATAGCTCCTTCTTCCATAGATTTGAATAAAATTAACGGGAGCAGAGAAAAGCAAAAAAATTCATTTGATGCGGTTGATGCCCAAATTAAAAAATTAGAAGAATTTGTTGAAAAGGTTAATCAAGAAATTACTACGTTAAAAAACTGCCTTGAAGAAACAAAACAAGCGGTGAATGCGCATGTCGAGGCATTGACGCGTAAAATGGAAGCAAAGCACGATCGGACCGAAATTATACTTGGTTCAAACATTACCACAACACCAGACAAAGATATTAAAAATGTTACCGAGGTGGTAACAACGACGGTTACCGAAGTTAAAGATGCTCCTATTCCAAACTAGGCGACCGGATTTTTTGTTGGTGGAACTTTATAAACAAGTTCGTTGGTATATCCCATGTTCAGATCTTGTCGAGCCATTCTTTCGTGCTCGAAATCTTCTTTTTTCCATGCTTGAATTTTTGTCTTAAGATTTTCGATCGTTTTTTCTATATCAACGACCGCCAATTTTTCTTGTTCTATTTCATGCTGTTTGCGCAAATATTCGCGAACGCCTCGTTTGCTGAAAATGACATAGAAGCATAAAAGCGTACATAAGGATATGAAGATAATTTTTTGCGCCAGGATGAAGGGTTTCATGTATTATTCCTTTTCAACATCGCGATGACTTGGAAGAAATTTAACATGTGGCCATGCTTCTTCACAGATTTTTTCAACAAATGCAACAGATCGGTGTTTGCCTCCGGTACAGCCAATGGCAACCGTAACAAAAAATCGACCCTCTTCGTAAAATTTTTGGAGTGAATACTGCAGAAAGTCGCTGAGCCGTTCCCAGTAATCGATGACAGGTGCCTGGCTAAAAAGAAACGTTTTGATATCTTGCTTGCGGCCGTCAAGAACCTTGAGCGCTGGAATAAAATAGGGGTTTGGTAAAAAACGCAGATCATACACTAGATTGCTTTCGGCAGGAACGCCATATTTAAAGCCAAACGAAACAAGATTAACCGTCAGTTCTCGCAACGATTCATCGGCAAATGATCGTCGCACAACATCCCGTAATTCATGGACATTAAAAATATCAGTTTCTAAGATGACATCGGCCATCGACATGATTGGTTCAAGTAGTTTACGCTCTTTTTGAATCGCTTGTTCAAGGCTTATGTCATCGCCAAGCGGGTGCTTGCGCCGTGTTTCTTGAAACCGTTTAAGAATGGTATTTGCATGTGCGGTAAGAAAGATGATTTTAGGTTTGCACAAAATATCGCTTTGTTTGAGCGTTTCAACTTCTGATATCAAATTACTCAAAAATTGTTCGCCACGAGCATCAATTCCCAATGCAACTTTAAGCAAATTGGTCTGTGTATGAAAGGCGAGCTTTAAAAAAGTGGACAAAAGAGGGACGGGGAGGTTGTCAACGCAATAAAACCCAAGATCTTCAAGGGCGCGCATGACACTTGTTTTGCCTGCACCTGATAAACCAGTTACAATCAAAACTTGTCTGTTTTGTTTTTGACCTCCATGATTGATGAGGGTACTCATACAATACCTCTGTATAATTTTACTCGGATACTAAATTGATTTAATCTTAAATCGTTTAGGTTATTTTGGGAAGTGAAAAACATTTTCAGCGATTTTGGTTATTTTTTGCCGTATTAATTGATGAATATACGGCTTATGACCACAACCATTCTTAAAAAAAGGAGCCGGTAATGAATAAATATTGTCATTTGGCAATACTTTTGACCATTGCATCGACGAATCTAACAGGTAAAGGGGTAGATAGCCATGATGAGCCACCGCCTTCCGGGGTGGTTTCAGCAACAGATGTCCAAGCAGAAAAACCTCATGAGGTTAAGCTTACTGCTCAGGCGAGTAAAAAGGGGGGAGTGTTCAGACCGTGGAAACAGCGCTCGTTAAAGTCATCGGGAAAAAAGGTTCAAAAAAAGAGTAGTGCTGATACACCAGAAAAACTGATTTATCAGTGGCTCAAAACCTATTCAGAAGTTCTCAGTTTTGTTGAAAAAAGATCGTTCAGAAAAGTTGATTTTGCAAAATTTATTCAAGATTCGCTCAAATCGGCTGTTTCTCAAATTGATGCACACTCATCATTTTTTACCCCCGAGAATTACAAGGCGGTTATGGAATCAACGTCAGGTGAATTTTCTGGGATAGGGGTAAGTATCATAAGCAAGGCTCCAGAAGATGAAACGTTGGCTATTGTTGATGTTGTGCAAGGCAGTCCTGCCGATAAAGCTGGGATCAAGAGTGGAGATAAAATTGTTGAGGTGAGTGGGGAAAAATTAAAGATGTTGACCTCTGATGAGGTGGTGAGCAAATTGAAAGGCAAAGTTGGTACCGAGGTTGTTCTCAAAATTTTGCGTAACAAAAAACCGCTCGAATTTAAGGTTGCTCGCGACATGATTAAAGATCAAACATCATTATGTTATCTCTTTAAAAATCAGGGCATCTACTATCTCTCACTCAAAATGTTTACTGAAAATGTGGCTTCTCAGGTTTCAGAGCTTTTACAAAAAGCAAACGAGGGAAAATGCAAAGGGTTAGTGCTTGATCTACGGCGCAATCCTGGAGGAACGTTGGATTCGGGCATCGAGATGGCGGGCCTCTTTGTAGAGAAAAAATCTTTGGTCGTTGTGACGAAAGATAGGAGCAAAAAAACGGTCGCTGAATATCGTACAACGACCGACCCCGTGTTAAAAAGCAATATCCCGATCTTTATTTTAATTGATAACTTTACCGCATCAGCAGCCGAGATTCTTGCAGGGAGCTTGCGATACTATTCACAAAAAACATGTGATGGAAAAAATAATCAACGTCCTTTAATGGTTTTTTTGTTGGGGACATCGACCTTTGGTAAGGGTTCGGTACAGGAAGTTATACCGATCAGTAATGGATGTGCGCTTAAATTGACATCGATGTTGTACTATCTGCCTGAGGATATTTCAATTCAGGCAGCCGGTATTCAGCCAGACTTTGTGGTAAAGCCAAAAACGATTCCCATTGAAGAGATGAAGTGGATTAACGAATTGTATGGAAAAGAGATAGCATTGAAAAATCATGTGACCATCCAAGAAGTTGAAAAGAATGGTGGGAAGATTGATCCAGAAGCAAAAAAAGAGGTCGAAAAATTAACAGAAAATCTTCAAAAGAACACGATCCCCGAGGAGGCTGTTGAATCAGACTCAGATGAGGAAAATAGTGAACCTGAAGTTTTAGATCTGGGCAAGAGTCGACTACAAAGCAGTAAAGAAAAAAAAGATAAAACAGAAGAAAAAGAAAAAAGTTGGGATGAAAAACAACGGGAAGATCTTGCTATGGACGTCCAGGTTCAAGCCAGCATTAATATGATTAACCTACTCAATAGCGCAAAAAAGGCCAACAAGCAGTTGGCAATCGATCGAGAACAAGCACGTACCTACCTGAAAAAACACTATCTTGTTGATGATATGGTTGAGGTGGAGAAGGTTAAGTAACTTTTTAATACTCGGCGAAAGCGGGTTTTTAGAGCTCCTTTCGCCGAGTATTTTAAAAAAAGTGAAAGATTGCTTTGATTTTTGCAGCGAAAGAAAATATAATAACTTTCATCTGGGTAGCGTCGCGTTATTCAGCATATGATGGTGGGCGTAGCTCAGATGGTAGAGCGTCAGATTGTGGTTCTGAATGCCGCGGGTTCGAGTCCCGTCGCTCACCCCACAATATGAGCTAACCAATCAGAGAATCTAAAATTTCAAGATGAAAATATTCGGGGCGTGGCGCAGTTGGTAGCGCACTCGCTTTGGGAGCGAGGGGTCGCCGGTTCGAGTCTGGCCGCCCCGACCATTTTTTTCTACAAATTTTTAGTCTTTGTGCCCGTAGCTCAGTTGGATAGAGCAACGGATTTCTAATCCGTAGGTCGCAGGTTCGAATCCTGCCGGGCACACCAGTCTTCGCTGCTACGCAGCTTCGTCTGGCTTGCGCCATAAATAAGATATTGATAGTAAAATAAACTTTGAATGTAAATGCGAAGACTGTCCGACGAAGCCTTCAGGCGAAGACGGACTGATACGACCAGCTATGTACTATGTCTACCTAATCAAATCTATAAATTTCCACGAAATATTTTATGTTGGTTATACGATCAATTTGAAACAACGACTAGAAACTCACAATTCTGGTGGGTCGATTCATACGGCAAAATATAGGCCTTGGAATCTTGTCATGTATTTAGGATTTGCAGAACAAGCAAGAGCAAAAGAGTTCGAACGATACTTAAAATCACAATCGGGTAGAGCATTTGCTAAAAAAAGGTTCTGGTAATACATCTATTGTAGATTGCCGGGATATTTTTTTGAGATACTTGCACGTCTACGGCGTGCTTTTTTGCTTTTACAGATGCGTTCAAGAAGAAATATTTTTAGAAGCCTTCTATCTTGCCTACGCAAGAATCCAACAGCCTGTGGGATTCTTAAAATAGCTCCCAATCGTTAAAATCAATATGTTAGGTACAAAATATAAGAGGCCCGCATTTCCGCGAGCCTAATTTTTTAATTAACCAAAAAAATTACTTTTTATGAGCAATGAACTTCAAACTTACAATCGGCAAATCATTATTCCCGAACCACTTTTTACCAATCTCTTTATCTTCTTCAGCAACCGTAACGGTAAATCCAATTTTTTTTAATAAATTAATATAATCTTGTTTTAAGATTGCTCCGCTTACACAGGCGCTCAAGAGCCGTTCATCCTGTTTTTGTGTTGGTGTTAAATTTCTGGTTAATACAATATCAGAGATAGACATTTTACCGCCGGGCTTAAGAACGCGATATGCCTCTGCAAATACTTTAGCTTTGTCTGGTGCAAGATTAATAACACAGTTGCTGATGACGATATCAACAGCGTTGCTTGCTACAGGTAAATTTTCGATATCGCCCAATCTAAATTCAACATTGGCAAAATTATATTGTTTTGCATTGGCACGCGCTTTATCGATCATCTCTTGCGTCATGTCGACACCGATTACTGTGCCTTTAGGGCCTGTTTTCTTTGCGGCCAAAAAACAATCAAGGCCTGCTCCTGAACCTAGATCTAATACGGTATCACCTTCTCTAATTTGTGCTAAACCAACTGGATGGCCACAACCCAACCCCAAATTTGCATTTGCCAATGTATCAATTTCATCAGCTGAATAACCGATCAATTCTGACAAAGCACCACCTCCGCCGCAGCAACCCCCGCTGATCGAACATAATGAGCCTTCTTTGGCAACATTGCCATATGCAGCTTGAATCACTTCTTTTACTTTTTTTCCTGGAGGTGTAGAGGTCTTTTGTGATTCAATCTTACTACCTACATTGCAGGAGCTTTGATTTTGACAACAGCCACCACTTTTACCGTTACTAATAAAGACGGGTACCATTGTTACAATTGTTATCATGAGAATCTTCTTCATGAAAACCCTTCCGTTTTTTGGGAATTATTAAGACTTAAACTTCAACATGCTTTTCTTTTAGCTTCTAAAAATTCATCGAGGAGCTTTCTTGACTCAACGAGCTTGTTTTTATTGATGGCATAAAAGACTTTTAAGCCTTCTTTTCTTGATGTGATGAGTCCAAAGTCTTTTAAGACTTTAAGATGATGAGATGTTAGATTTTGGGGGATATTAAGATATTGCCAGATATCGCATACGCATTGTTCATTGTTCAATAATATACACAAGATCTTAAGTCGATTTTCTTCTGCGATAACCTTTAAAAATTCAACAGCAGTGCTTAATTGCTTATCGACTGCCTTGGTAGCGCAACAAAGTTTATTCATATCAATCTCCTTATATCAATTTCTATTGATTCAGTTTTAATTGATATTATTTTTCTTACCAAGCTATGTCAAACATTTTAAAAAAATGTAGGCCCGCATTATTAAACGTTTGCATATGCGGTAATCATATACTAATCTCTTTTTTTGTGTGTCTGAATGAGTCTATTAAAAAAGGGAACAGATGAAGAACAAGTACAAAATTATCGTTTTAATCGTTATCACGATAATTGCGGTTTTCACAATCAAAAACCTGTATCGTTACCAGGGCGATTGCATGGTCCCCGCGCTCAAGGAAGGGAAACTATATTTTTTGGATCGAATATCGCCATACCTACGACAATATAAGATCGGTGACATTGTCATATTCAAGCATGAAGAGAAAGATTGGGTAGCCCGCATCGTAGCATTGGAGACTGACACAATACAGATTACTGAGGGTAGCATAATCGTAAATGGGTTACCCCTTCAGGATGTCGGAATTCAAAGAAATTGGACCAACTGGAAGTATGGAGACTATGCTCTAGAAAAACCTTTTCAAGTACCATCAGGCCATGTGTATGTACTTTCTGATAATCTTTCAGCACATCACGATGATAGTCGTGTTTTCGGACCGGTGTCAACGTCAATGATTTTGGGAGTGGTATGGTAACTGTTCTCACTGTATTGATATGTTGAGTTTTTATCGTAATGTTGAGCAACTCTGTGGTTCTTTCGACCACTTATAATATGTCTTAAAGCTACACAAGTTCGGGGAGAATATGACTGATAGACTTAAACAAGACTGTCAAAAATTGATTGATGCAGCCAATTATGATAGAGAGGTACTCGCCGAATTAGAAAAATCAGGCATCTTATTTGAAGGATATAACCCAAAAATGCGAGCCGTTCATGAAGAAAATGCATTGCTTCTTGAAAAATTTATAGCGCACTATGGATGGCCATTACCATCTCAATTTGGCAGAGAAATCCATACTACCGCATGGTTTATCGCAATTCACGCTATTTCAAAACCTAACTTATTACGATCTGTATTGTATATACTTGAACAGGCTCTTCAGTTAGGCGAGCTGGTTGCAGAAGAATACGCAAAACTTTTTGATCGTATTGCTCTTTATGAAGGTAGAAAGCAGTTGTATGGGACTCAATTTTCCCCAAGCCCTCAGGGCTGGATAGCTCGAGATCTGGAAAACCCTGAACGGGTTGATGATCGACGAGCCCGCCTGGGATTATCTACTTTTTTAGAAGGAAAGCAAGAATGTGGCGCGGTTGATGAGGGGTTTGGAGGCGGTGGATTTATAAGCGTAGCTGATACTGAAAAACACGATGCCAATTTTTTGGAATTTCTTAAAGAGGTTGGTTGGCGAAAGAACGAATAACTATGAGATTTATAAACAGCTTCTTTTTGATACTATCTTTGAGTATTTTAAGCTTATGGGCAAACAATCACAACCAAGCTTCCAAAGTACTTCGTGTTACTTGTCCTCGTCGTGATAGTAATACCGCTCTTGTTTATTACTTCAGTAAACCATCTCAACAAACACAATCTTATCCGATGGTTATCATGTGTGATGGATCTTCAAGTAAGAGAGATCTTCGTAGTGCTCTGTTTATACACCAGTATTTTGATAAAACAATAGACGCATTAAACTATGGTTTAATTACTGTCGAAAAATGGGGTATTGATGGCAATGCGATTAACGAAAAAGAATTTTGGAGCCACTATTCTCGATCGCAACGATTTTATGATCATCTGGATGTTATCAAGCATCTTGAATCTGGCCCACCAGAGGGTTGGGATGGAACTATTATTTTTATTGGTGTCTCAGAAGGTGGCCCACTCGTGAATCAATTATCGATAATTTATCCTAAAACAAGAGCAACGGTGAATTGGGTTGGCGCAGGAGATTGGGATTGGGCTGATGAGTTTTGGGAATTTTGGGAGCAGCTGAAAAAAAATAATTTTTTGATCAGGCTTTATGATTTATTACCACGCTGGATGCCATTTGCAAGCGATATTCCACAAACACGTCAGGAATATGACCAGCTTGTTGAACATATCAAACAAAACCCTTTACCGGACAAATGGCTTGGTGGCATGACCTATTTTTATCATGCAGATGCTTTTCAACAGAAACGGATCGATTACAAAAAAATCTACGCGCCTATGCTCGTCGTTGCAGGAGCTCAAGATAGTATTATCGTATCGTGTGATGAATTTGTTGCCAAAGCAAAAGCGGCAGGTGCCCCAATTACCTACTTACGTGTTGAAGACATGGATCATTGGATACGAAAAAGACCTGATGTTATCAAGAAATCGTTTGAATGGTTGAGGGAGAATATATGACCTCGAAAATCTGAAAGTTGAATAATTTGGTTGCATCGGGTGAACAATGCCAAAAGAGTTACATCTTAGAAAAATCAATACGTTTGGATAAACTTAAAGAAATAGTAATTGTTCCAAATTTTATGTGATAAGAATAAGAAATGTATAAGCGTATTTGCATTTTTGGTAGGCCTGGTTCTGGGAAATCGACCTTTGCCCTCAAGCTTCATAGAA
>Ga0207111_10302_pt2 | contig 10575 bp, 7 predicted proteins | sample Alteio_BWMinHeat_71_FD_153577 | JGI IMG/M metagenome (GOLD analysis project Ga0207111, IMG submission 153577) | Enriched cells from forest soil in Barre Woods Harvard Forest LTER site, Petersham, Massachusetts, United States -... | ecosystem: Environmental > Terrestrial > Soil > Temperate forest >... | reverse complement strand
CTCCACCTTCTGCTCCGCCATTGCCACGGAAATAGCTTCAAACTTCACGGCAAAAGTACCTCCGAATCCGCAACAGGTTTCCGTATCGTTCATTTCGAGCAATTCAAGTCCATTCACATTTGCAAGCAGTGTGCGCGGCTCCCGCTTCACTCCATATTCCCGCAAAGCGCTGCACGAATCATGATAAGTGGCGACGCCATTTAAAGTAGCTCCGAAATCCGTAAACTTCAAAACATTCACCAAGAAATCGGATAATTCAAATATATTGCGTTGTATTTGCTTGAAATCATTATGCAGAACGCTGTTGTGAAACATTTCGGGATAATAATTCTTAATCATTCCGGCACAGGATGCGGAAGGGCAAACAATGTAACGGTCGTTGGCAAACTCCCTGATAAATTTCTCACCTACTTCCTTAGCAGCGTCCCAATAGCCGGCATTGAAAGCGGGTTGCCCGCAGCATGTTTGTTCAGCATTATAATTAACCCCGCAGCCCGCTTTCTCCAACACTTTCACCATGTTCATGGCGGTTTGCGGATAGAGTTGGTCTATGAAACAGGGGATAAAAATATCTACTATCATTTGTTTAAAACAACATCCATTTTAGAAAATAAGCTGTTCCGATGCCAAGAAAATTAGCAATGGCAATACCCGCTAACGCCGTTGTAAGTCCTGAAACCACAATATCACGGTTCTTTAATACGCTTGCCACAGGACCAATAAATGCAGGTCCAAAGATAGTGGCTGTTGAAGTAATTAATACAGTATCCGCATCAATCCTGAATATTGCAGCTAATAAAAAATGAATTGCGATGGAACCGACCATCAACAAACCAGTATAATAAAACACTTCGGGGCTTCCTTTCACCATTTCAGTGAAATTAGACATAGTACCGATAGAAAGGCAAAAAATCAGCAGGAAATATTCACCAAATTCATACGTCTTGGGGATATTCCTTATTTTTTCCGAAAATGAGCAGCTAATGCCTAAAGTAGTTACTGCAAGAATCGTTGCTCCGGCAGTTATGGCTCCCTCAACCAACATCGAAAATCCGACGCTTAATCCTAAAATCACCACGCTGATAAGAAACGCGAGTGCAAAGTTGATTGCAAGTTCTTTATTGCTGTAATCCATTCCTTTTCTTCCGTAAAAGAAAGCGCTGTCGCGGTCTTCGTCCGTATGAGGAACGAATGAAGGAAGAAACCTTAACAGCAGTCGTTGTGCAATGGTCATCAGCATGAGCAGGTATATTCCGCTGACCACCACATCAGACGCATTCAGCATAATGAATACATCATTTTTAGCCCCCAAAGCAAGCCCGATGGCGGACATATTCGCGGTTCCTCCCACATAAACCCCTATCAGCATCCCTGCCATTTTCCATACTTCATCAATTCTTCCTGCAAATAAAAAAGTGAAGATTACGGAACTAACCAGAACGCTAATGCAGGCAAGGATAAATGAAAATACTGTTCTGCGGGTGTATTTTATCCATTTCACAAATTCGGTGGAAAGTAATAATAAGGAGATTGCAATGGGAACGGATATTTCGGCAATTCGCTGCGCCAGAGCTGTATTGACAGGAATATGCGGGATGTTTCCCGCAAGTATTCCAACAGCATAACATATCAGCACGGGACCAATCATCCCGGCAATTTTATTCCGCTTTACCAATTCGGCAATAACCGCCGGAAAGGAAATGAAAATTATTACTTGTATTATATCGTGGTAACTCATTACTATTGAATATTGAATATTGAAAAGACAACCTTCACAATATTCACAACCATCAAAACTGAAAACCCTTCACTGTATCAATAAAACACCTTACATGGTCTTTGTCAATGTCAGGATAAACACCATGACCTAAATTGGCGATATGCCTTTGCGGACCGAACACTTTCAGCATTTTGATCGTTTCTTTTTTAATGGTATTGAAATCGGCATAAAGCAGGCAGGGGTCCATGTTGCCCTGCAAGGTTTTGTTTGTGCCGATTAATTCCCGCGATTCGGCAATGTCCATATTCCAATCAAGCCCTATTACATCGCAATTCAGCTTTCCCATTTCTTTTCGTGCGAAGAAAGCGCCTTTTGCGAATACAATAACGGGGACTTCGGTAATGGCATTGCATATTTCGCTGACATAGTTCAACCCGAAAGCACTGTATTGTTCCGGGCTTAATATTCCAGCCCACGAATCGAACAGTTGAACAATATCCGCACCTGCCGCTATTTGTCCTTTGAGATAATTAATGGTGCTTTGGGTAATCTTTTTAAGCAATTGATGCGAAAGTTCGGGTTGTGTATAAAGAAATTTCTTTGCTTTTGAGAATGTTTTTGAGCCGCTTCCTTCCGTCATATAAGCGAAGATGGTGAATGGCGCTCCTGCAAAGCCAATGAGCGAAACTCTGCCGTTCAGTTCTTTTTTAACGATACGGATGGCTTCGTGGACATAATGCAAATCGTCGGCTTGCGCTATTCTTAAATTGTCAATATCCGCTTTTCCCCTGATGATTGTTTCAAAAATAGGTCCCTTGCTTTCAAGCATTTCGTAAGGCAAGCCCATTGCTTCGGGAATAACAAGAATATCGGAAAAGATAATTGCGGCATCCACCCCAAGTATATCAACCGGCTGAAGCGTAACCTCGGCAGCAAGCTCCGGCGTTTCCACCATTTCCTTAAAACCGCTTACTTTTGAACGCACAGCCACATATTCCGGCAATATCCTGCCTGCCTGGCGCATTACCCACACGGGGGTTCTTTCAACCGGTTCTCCTTTTGCCGCCCTTAGCAGCAAATCATTTTGAATGTGCATGGGGACAAAAGTAATAAAATGAGGGTTAGTGGGAAGATAGTGGTTAGTGAGGATCAACAACGATAGGGAGAAAATGAATAAAACACTAAATGGTATAGGATGTACTGTGAATCACGCGAAATGAATTAATGGTTTAGCAGAACTTCCTCCCCTACCTGCAAACCTTCTCCCAATCATCTTTTGCATCTTTATCTCCCAACTCAATGGCTTTTTGATAGTCTGCACACGCTTCCTCTTTTCTTTGCAGCTTCGATTCGTTTACCGCCCTCCAGTAATAACCGTCGCTTATTTGCGGTTTGAGCATGATAACTTTTGTGAGGTCTTTAATTGCGCCTTCAAAATCATCTGTCAGGAATTTTGAGTTCGCCCTGTTAAAGTAATAAGTGTAATTGTTCGGGCTTAAACGAATGGCTTGAGTATAATCTTCCATGGCTCCGCTATAATCTTTGAGTATGTCGTTTTTGATGACTCCCCTGTTGTATAGTGCATCATATTTCAGGGGATTAAGCCGAAGCGCTTCATTATAATCACGGAGGGCTTCAGTATATTTCTTCAGCATAAATTCAGCATTTCCACGGTTAAACAAGGCATTGGAATATGCAGGATTCAGGATAAGCGCTTTATTGCAGTCTTCGAGCGCACCTGCGTAATCTTCCGTTTTGAGCTTTGCATTCGCCCTGTTGCTGTAACCAAAAGCATAAGTGGAATCGGCTTCAAGCGCTTTATTGTAATCTTCCACCGCCCCGCGGAAATCTTTCAATTCCGTTTTTGCAATAGCCCTGTTGTTATAAACCATTGCCGTTGCAGGACTTTTAGCGATAGCGTCAGTCCAGAGTGTAATGCCGTCTTTCCATACCTGCGTCCGGTTATAAGAACCCGCACATAATATAAAGGTATAAACAACGAGTGAGAAAGCTAAAACTGTTTTTACAACGGATGAACCCTGGTTGAAAACATTTGCGCTTATGCTGCCGATGATAAAGAAAAGCCCGATGTAGGACATATATACATAACGGTCGGCAAGGAGGGCGGAGCCAACGGTAATGAATTGCAGCACCAGTGCGACCGTGATAAGATAAAACAACAACCCGAACCGAAGAGAGGGTATAAGGGTATAAGGAAATAAAGGTATAGGGGTTGATTTCTTCCATAAAAGAAAAGCAGCAACAAAAACGGCTGCAACCATAAAGGGAGCAAGATAAAACAGGAAAGGCAATTGCGCGGAATGTTCATCGGGAACGGGGTAAGGATAGAAAGCGCTAAGATTGACAGGAACAAATAGCTTCGCTATATAAACCATAAAGCCGTAAGAAGCAAACAGGAAACGCTGAAAACCTGAAAACACTTTCATTTCGCCCATTACGCCTCCGCCTGATTGTATATGGAACGCAACCAAACCGACCACAACGGAAACAATAAAGAAGGGAAACTTTTCCATGATAACCTTCCATGTAAACTTTCTGCCGGTGAAGTAATCAATCAGCAGTAACAGGACGGGCAGCGTTACCGCCATCGCTTTTGAAAGGCAGGAAAGAATAAACAGCAGGAAAACAATTGAAAATTGAAGATTGAAGATTGAAGATTGCGTGCTGATATATTTTAAATAAACAACCAATGCACTTAAATAAAAGAAGGTATAAAGCACATCCTTCCGCTCCGAAACCCATACAACGGATTCAACGTGCATAGGGTGAATGCCAAAGAAAAGCGCAGTGATTCCCGCAGTGATTAATTGAGCATTACCCTCTCCCCTACCCTGTCCCCCGTCGCTCATCCCTGTTAACAGATAAATAAATACAAAAACGAGCAAAGTGTTCAGCAGGTGCAACATAAGATTTGTCCAATGGAAAGGCGCCGGGTCAATGCCAGCCCATTGATTGTTTTTCGGTTCGCACATCCGGTAATTGAACGCTAAAGAAAGCATGGTCAGCGGATGATAATTGAGCGCAACCGGAGTGGTGAATATTTCTTTAAGCGATGTATGTTTTTGTTGTAAAGATGAGTTTTCATAAACATAAACCTGGTCGTCCCAATTCACAAAACCATTCTTTACCGACGGGTAAAGACAAATGAATGTGCAACAGATAATAACAAAAACGGTTATGCCGGTATGTTTGTAATTGAAGGGAGTTTTTATTTCTTTCTTTGGTTGCTCCCTTGTTTTTTGCTGTTTTTTCTTCATGGAACAATTAGCCACAGATTCACAGATTGAATAATAAAAAATCTGTGAATCTGTGGCATTTTTTTAATTAAAAATCTTTTTTGTCATAAAAACCATAAAAATCTGCATTCCTTTTATTCTGACTTGTCTAAATATACTATTTAAGCTGCTTTCGCATCACAAATTGATTTTCTTTAAAGTCGTAGAAAATAAGGTCTGGCAATTGGAGGATTTGGCAATAAACAGCAGTCAGCCAGGGGAAGTTAAATCCAAAGAAAAGCTTAAAGGGTTGTGCAACCAGCCACCGTAGCTTTGTATTTATTAATGCAATTATACTCATTTCAGCCCGCTCCTCCTTAAGCATTCTGCCACATTCTTCAAGATATTCCTTTCGTTTTCCAATTGAAATCTGTTCTGGTGAATTGTATCTGAATCCTGCTAAAGGGATGGTAGTGGTGTAAAGTTGTTCATGTCTGAAAAATTTGAACCATAAGTGAATGTCAACAGCCAGCTTATATTGCAAATCAATGGAAGCTCCCGATTGTTCCCATAATTCTCTTTTCCAAAAGGTTGATTCTTGTTGAATCGCCATTAAATCGTTGTTATAAAAACGGTGGCGCGACCAGCGCGTCCAGGGAAGCAATATCTGGCAAAATGTAACTCCTTCTTTATTAAATAATGTTGGAAAACCCATCAGCCATTGCACTTTTGGAAAAAGCCGGAATATTGTTGCTACATTATGAAATGCACCCGGATGATACATGTCATCTGCATTGATGTATGCCATTATTTCGCCGGTGCTTCGGGCAAAACCTTTCTGCAAAGCAAAGCCGAACCCTTCGTCTTTTTCGCTTATCCAATATGCAAGATGCTGTTCGTAACGGCGGATAATATCAATAGTTCCGTCATTGCTGCCTCCGTCAATAATGATGTATTCAAGGTTGGGATAATTCTGACTGATGACCGAACGAATAGTGTCTTCAATGGTTGAAACGCTGTTCAAACAGACGGTAACGATGGATATTTTTTGATAGGAATGCATCTCAATAATCGCTGAAATAATAAGAATCGGTTTCGGGTTCATAACGAATCACGGGCGGAAGCCGGAATGCCATGCGATAGACACTACGGAGATAGGTGATATTCCTATCATAGAAATCAACAAATAATTTGGAGATAAGCCATTCCCACCCTTTCAAAGATTTACGAGGGCTGAAAGGTTTGTCGGGAGCAATCAAGTGAAGCCGCAGGGTATGGAGTTTTGCTCTTATTTCTCCCGTGGTTTTGTCCATAATGGTTTTTCTGAAGAACAATGGAAAACTATTAATATACTCGTTTTCCCACGTTCGCAATTTTGTTTGAACGGTGGTGAAACAACCCACTTCCGGCATTCTCCTGAAAACCATTTCGGCAATGGTCAGAGCATTTTCCTGCAATAAATTGCCCGGTGGTAACAGCAGAAATATTTTTCCTTCCGATAAACCATATACCTCTGCCAATGCGTCATTTTCCGACTTTTCAAATAGTTTGATAAGTTTAATATGATGTTTTGTTGACTCCGCAACCAGGCGGGGCGGGAAATTTTTATCGCCTGTATTAATAATGAGCCATTCCCTGTTGGGATAATCCTGTTTAAGAAACGGCTCCAGCATCGGGAGCAATAAACCTGCATCATGGCTGATGGTGATGAGCGTAATTTTTGGATACTTCGGATTAAATTCTCTTTTATCAGTAATGAAATGCGCCATTTCCATTACATAAGGACGATAAAGATATTCGGCGATGGAAGATTCCCTGTAATAATATTGATAATTGTATGGTTTTATATCAAATACATCTTTTGTCTTTGCAAGGGATATATTGTCGCCGGGAATATTGTAAGCAACATTAAGGATGTTCGGAAGCATTTCCAGTCCATAAGTTTTGACAGGAGAAGAAACTTTCCGGGTGGTAAGTAAATAAGATGAATTTACTTTTGAAAGGTTTTTTGTTCCGTATAAGTCCACTTCAAAATCATAACCTTCAAGGTCTTTACATAATTGCTTAACGGACGACGGCATAATCTCAAACGAGCTATCATAAACAGCTAATGATGATGACAATTTTTTTAAACGATATTCCTCTATTCCCCTTCCTACATTCAAATTCACCTGGAACAGTCCCTTTAAGTCGGCATTGGTACCCGGCTCGCCAAAGTTGGTGGAAAAGGAAGTTTTTGGAAAGACAATATATTTGTGGTTTTGGATAAGATAATTGATATAATGTTTTTTCCATGACGAAACCGACCATGCACGGATATAATCGGGAAGCGGGTCATCATCGGTTATTTCAGGATGCTCCTTAAGCCATTCGCGGAAAGCAAGCCATTGCTCCGCCGTCCATGCCTGACCCCATGAGGATGCAACCTGCATGAAATAAACATCGGCATCATCGTGGAGGGGTGTAAAGGGATAAAAACAACTTTCAGCCACCTCATAATTATAAAGGGAAATACCTGCAACCTCATTTTCATTTTCATAAAAAGCCAATGCCTGCATGGCATAATCATAAAAAGCAGGAGCCACTGTCAAATCATCTTCTAACATGATGATGGAATCATACAACTGCGATAAAGAGCCACAGTTCAATACATGTTCACGCAGTCCAAGATGTTCTTCATGAACAAGAATTTTCTTCTTTCCATGTTTCCAGTCAAAGTCGTTTGCAACCCGGATAACTTCTGTAACATCGCTCTTATCTATACTGATAATTAAAGAAATTTCTTCTCCACCGGGATAATTAGCATTAGCTACAGCTTCCAGCAAACGCCTTAGGCAGGCAGAGCGGTTATAAGCAACAATGATAATTGCAGGAAGCATGGTCAATAGTCAATTTCTTTAAAGTCGTACCCTTCATAACCCCAATCGGGTTTATTGAGATTATATCTTAGCTTGTTTTTGATTAAATAGCGGGAAGTATCGTACATAATATCATAGCCCAGTCCCGGTCTTTGTTCCACAAATTTAATCTTTTCAACCGGCGTCATGGATTCCCAACCGTTTTTGTGGTCAATGTGATAAGTGCAGGCATCGGGAGGAAATACAACCTGTTGATACCCTAAAGCGGCTGCGGCATATATTCCAAGAGAATCTATATGAATGGAATACATATCCAATTCGAGGTAACCCTGAATATCAAGCCATGCACCCTTTGACATCATTGTAAAATCGCCACATGCCTGAACATCCAATTGCCTGACAATATGCTCTAAATTACCTTTATTGAAGAGTCGTCGTTTTATTCCTGTCAGGTTATCAATAACGGTGGCTAAAAGAGGATACTTATAAAATACGGGCAAAGCATCTGCGAGATTTTTATAATAATATTGCATTCCGAAACGCCTCATAATATGCTGCTTTGCATAATCCATCTGCCTGTCAAAACTCCAGCCAGGTTCAATAGTTGCGGGAATGTCGCAACGATTCGCACGGTAGAAACATTGAGCAGATAGTTGATGGCTGCTAAGGATTTTAAATAAGTCGTCGGAAAACAACAGGTCAATGTTGGTGCAAAGAATAAACTGCCCCTTTGCACGCCTAATGCCTACATTCTTGGCTATCATCTGGTAAAGCGGAATTACATCTGATGTTTTATATTTATGATGAATCTCTTCGGGAACAATGATGTATCGGATGGTTAAAACATCATTGGCTGTGGGTTTTGGCAACACTTCATGCAGCAGGGGTTTGTTTTTCGGAGGATTCCATTCAACAAAAATCAATTCTGCCTGAAGCTTAAACTTTCGTGTTTGATGCAACAAACCATTTACAAAAAGCTGCATACGCCGGAGCATATCCTCGCCATGATTATCATTTCGCGAAGCAACTACGAAGGATATGTACGGTTCCATTGATTATTGGCTATTGACTATTGACTATTGACTATTGACTATTGACTATTGAAAAATAGAACACAGATAACACGGGTTAAACGGATAAAAACGGATAAAAATCTGTGAAAATCTGTTTAATCAATGTCATCTGTGTTCCATATATAACTCATAACTCCCTTTCTTCCAATTTATAGGAAGCCAATCCCCAGTTGTCATCATTATAAATAAACGGTTTTTTATTTTTGAGCATCATTTTGCCTTCTTGTTGAAACCTGTAGAACAAACGCCTTGCATCCGTTTCATAATTCTCCGCGCCTGTTCTTTCGTTCCTTGTATGGTCCTGGTGAAATACGGGTTCAAAGAAAACCTTTTCTTTCAAACCCGAAGCGGCTGCCATTACTATGGTAAACGAATCGGTATGCACACCAAGATAAGTATTTTCCGGGTTGCCGTGAATCCTGTGCCAGCAATCACGGTGCATCAGCAGAAAATCTCCCCCCGAATTGGTGTGATACATCAGGTTTACATTGTCATAAATTACCGACCAACCCTGCCTTTGAGCAAATTCGTCAATTTTAACTAAGTTCAGTTGAAACAAAAGACGAAAATAGTTAAATATTCTTAACCTGATAAGAGAAAAATAAATAGAACACAGATGATACTGATTAAACGGATTTAAACGGATTTTATTTTTTTTATCTGTTTTTATCTGTCGAATCTGTGTTATCTGTGTTCCATTTGGATTGCAATGGCTCAACTCATAGTCATATCCCTTGAGTGAAACCCTGAATATATTTCTTTTAATATTGTTCAGGAACATAGCGGGATTAGACATATCGTTTTGTTCCGGTTTATGAAAATCACATCGGTCTGCACGGTAATATTTACTGCTGCTTAGCTTTTTCCTGCTTATGTACCTGATAATTTCCGGAGCAAAAATAATATCGGGATTGCTCAACAGGATAAATTCCCCCTTCGCCCGGCGAACCCCGACATTCTTGGCGATGTATTCATAAAGCGGAACGGGTTTTCTTACTTCCGGATTATATAGCTTTGCGTGAATTTCTGCCGGAACGGTAATAATGCGAATTTTGAGGTATTTCCTTGCGGGAATGGCGGACAGCGTTTCAAATAAGGATGGCTTGTCGGGAACAGGATTATAATTGACAATGATTAGTTCCGACTCAATTTTATATTTTTCAATCAGCATGGTAAGCCATAAAACGCAATTCAGCAGTCGTTCCGTGAAATCGCCGCCATAATTATCATTTCTTCCGGCTACAACAATACTTAGGTATGTAGTTGTGATGGTTGTGATGGTTGAATTTCGCCCCTACCTCGTCCTCGCTACCCCTTTCTTATGTTTCACTTCATCAATCTCCAATTTACTGATGATTTCGTACATAATTTCTGTGGTTCCGCCTCCGACGCTCATTAAGCGAATATCCCTCAAAGAGCGGGCAACACCGTAATCTTCCATGTATCCCCAGCCGCCATGTATTTGCAAACATTCATTGACTACTTTGAAACATTCTTCCCCCACAAATGCTTTTGCCATAGAGATAATCTTAATAGCACCCGGTCCCTGTTCAATAAATTCGGCAACAGCACGATAAGATATTGAACGACATGCTTCGACAGTTGTAGCCATTTGTGCTAATTTATGTCGCATCACCTGGAATTTGCCAATCGGTCTGCCGAAAGCTTCACGGTCTTTCATGTATTGT
>Ga0207111_10328_pt1 | contig 10593 bp, 11 predicted proteins | sample Alteio_BWMinHeat_71_FD_153577 | JGI IMG/M metagenome (GOLD analysis project Ga0207111, IMG submission 153577) | Enriched cells from forest soil in Barre Woods Harvard Forest LTER site, Petersham, Massachusetts, United States -... | ecosystem: Environmental > Terrestrial > Soil > Temperate forest >... | reverse complement strand
TGGCGACTTACGAAAAGGGTGTGGACAGCTTCGGCACGCTGCTCACCGACGCGCAAGATGGAGGCAAGAAGGCCATCAGCGCGAAGGACAAACAGCGTGTGGCGGTGATCAAGATGTATGCGGATCTCGGGCATTACGTCGAGTCGGCATGCAACGACGATCCCGCAATCTTCAATACCAGTGGCTTCATCGCAGTTGTCAGAACCAAGACTGCGCCGGCGCCGCTGGCAGGTTCGAGCTTCCAATGGATCGATCGCGGTCCCAATAGCGGAGAGATTGCCGTAAAGATTGCTGTTCTGATCGGAGCAATCGCTTACGAACTCCGTTATGCCCTGGTGGCCAACGGCGTAGCGTCCGGTTCCCCGATCACGCTCACGCTGACCAGCCCCCGCAAGCTCGTCCTGACCGGCCTGACGCCGACTGGAACCTACCAGTTCCAGGTCCGCGCGTTGGGTAAGTTGGGATTCAATGATTGGAGCGCTCCGATGACGTTTATCTGCGCCTAACTGGTGGCAGAGTGTCGAAGTGTTCGATTCGGCCCGTGGATTTACATCCACGGGCCTTTTTTTTGATATTTTTTCGATCTGAGGATGAGCATCTGCCAAAAGCGTCTCATGAGTCACTGCCCCTCGGGTTCATTGAAGTCGTCGAGCTTCAGGAGTTCCTGGTAGGAGTCCATCTCCTCTCGATCCGCACGTCGTAGAAGCGAACGAAGGATTAGCTTCGCAGCAGACCGGGAGATCGTCTCCAGGACTTTCACGTCTTCGCTTTCGAACCCGCCGGGTTCCCGCGTGTCGAGGTAAATCACGCCAATCATTGTCCAGCCTGCTCGCTTTAAAGGAGCGCACATACAAGGCGGCTTCTCGCCGGTCGAAATGTACGGCTCTCTACAGGTGTAAACGAATTCAAGCGCTTTCTCGCTAACGCGAAACCGTTTCGGCTCCGCGGCCCGTTTGCCGTACATGGACGACTGGAAGTCTTCGGGACCCTCCGGCTCATCTTCCCATCTCAAGAGAAGGGCTGCCCGAGTCGCAGCAGGAATCAAATCAAATAAGATGTTGATAATCTGAGCCTGCAGTATGTGCGGATCGTCGAACGGCTCCACGCAGTCCTTGCCCCTGAGCAAGGCATATAAGCGGGCATCTGCTGCGGGATCCATATTCGCGGGATAGTAACACCCCCGTTGCAGCGTGATCAATTCTGCGCGTCGCTTTCCTTCGGATAGCGGACGATTTCGAGTTGAAGCCCCTTGATATTTCGGAAGTGCTTTCCATTGCGCGTTGACAGCGTCATCTCGCCTGCAATTGCTGTTGCGGCAAGAATGGCATCAATGGGATCTATTCCATCTGCTTTCGAGTAGCCCTTGATAATATCTAGTGTGGTGTCTCTCAATTGTCTGGACATAACTATGCCAGTGTCACTGTAGCGGCGGTCTATGACCGCCGGTTTTAAAGTGTCTCGTAATCTACATGTTTGTTTCGAGTTACCATAAAACCGGCGGTCATAGACCGCCGCTACAGCGGGCGTCTCATCCAAGTTTCAAATGTCCAGGCAATTGAGAGACACCACACTAGTGCGCCAGCGCCGATATTTGGCGAGAGCTCTAGCATGCTGTATGCATTCAGGAATCTTGCCATTTCGGCGACCTGTTTCTTCTCATTGGCTCCGGCGAACAATTCCATTGCAGTCGCAACCGAGTAAGACCAATCACCCCTCGAATCGAGATATTCTCCTGCACAGGCCGCTTGCGGAAGAAGTCTATGAGGATGTCGGTATCGATGAGATGCGCCACCAGTTCTGGTCGGGATGACGCCGATACTTGCGATGCGATACATCAACCAACCTTATTGGCCTGCGGGCAGCCCGGATTGACTCCCAAAACCGCCCATGATACGGTGCCGCCCGAGGTAGAAGCCAGGTGATTGCCGCGATTACTCGTGCCATAACAGTGGCGGTTCTAATCCTTTTGGCGACGCAAGTCGAGGCGCAACAGCGCGGGGCTTATCGTGCGCCGCGCTTCCCGGGAACGCAGACTCCTGATTTGAATGGAATTTGGCAGGCGGTTAACTCCGCCAATTGGGATATCGAGCCGCATGTGGCGACACCGTCGGCTTTTCCGGCCCTTCTGGGCGCAATCGGAGCTGAGCCGGCAGGACAAGGTGTTGTCGAGGGTGGAAAGATCCCGTATCAGCCCTGGGCGGAGAAGAAGAAGAAGGAAAATCTCGAAAAGCGGTTTTCTCACCCCACCACGCGTGAACTCAACGACACAACCGGCGATCCTGAAGCGAAGTGCTATTTGCCTGGCGTGCCACGGGCCACCTATATCGGCCTTCCCTTTCAGATCATTCAGACGGCCAGGCAAGTTCTGCTCTCTTACGAGTTCGCCAGTGCAACGCGCATGGTTTACCTGGATCGCAAACCGACGGCTCCTGCCGATTCCTGGATGGGCTGGTCCATCGGAAGTTGGGATGGTGACACGCTGGTGGTTGACGTGAGCGCGCTGAACGACAAAACCTGGTTCGACCGGGCCGGAAATTTCCATAGCGACGCGTTGCATGTCGTCGAGCGTTACACGCCCTTGTCGCCATACCATTTGATGTACGAGGCCACGATCGAGGACTCCAAGGTGTTTACGCGGCCTTGGAAGATCAGCATGCCTCTGTATCGGCGTATGGAGCCGAACATCCAACCCTTGGAATTCAAGTGCGTAGAATTCTCCGAAGAGTTCTTGTATGGACATTTAGTCGACAAGCCGAGCAAATGAGACAAGGAGCATTCCCCGATGAGACATCGATTTCTCGCACGAATGAGCCCGTTGCCAGTAGTCGCCGCACTGTTGCTGTCGGCGCAAGGGCCGGCTGCGGCTCAGCAGGCCGCACCAGGAAGCACTCAGAAAACAGCCGCTCCCGCACCTGCCAGGTTTGTCGTGCCTCGCACCGCATGGGGTGATCCGGATCTGGAGGGAGTCTATACGTTTGCTACTCTCACACCCTTCCAGCGGCCCGCAGCTCAGGCAGGTAAGGACGTGCTGACGGAGGAGGAACAGAAGACGCTGGAGGAACAACTGAAGAAAAAGCTACAGGAGAACATCGTCACGAACGAGCATTTCAGCTATAACGCAATATGGTTCTCGAGCGACGAGGGGAGGCCCACGGGCCGCACGTCCATTCTTATCGATCCGGAGGACGGCCGCTTGCCTCCGTTGACGGAGCGGGCACAGCAACTACGTGCGGAAATGCAGGCACATGCAGCCACGAAGCGCATCGGAAAGGACCAGTTGGTCGATAGCTGGGAGGACCTTTCGATTTACAACCGCTGCATCGGCCGGCCGATGCCGCGAGTCACGCAAGAGTACAACCAGGGAGCCCAAATTCTGCAGACGCCTGGATACGTCACGATCTTCTACGAGAGCATGCACGATGTCCGCGTCATCCCGGTGGACAACCGTCCGCATCTGGATTCCGCCATCCGTCAATGGAATGGCGATTCCCGAGGCCACTGGGAAGCAGATACTCTGGTAGTCGATTGGACGAATTTCAGCGATAAGCAGAAGTCCGATGGCTCCACGCCATTCGGTGGTTTTCCGCAAGGCAACTTGCACGTCACTGAACGATTCCGGAAAGTGAATGCGACTACGATCGATTATCTGGTCACGGTGGAGGACCCGACAATCTGGACCAGGCCTTTCACATTCGATCTTCCCTGGAGAGGCGACGATCCGACTTATCGTGGTCCGGACGATCTTTTTGAATACGCATGTCACGAGGGCAACTACCGAATGGTGGAGAACTCCATCACCGCAGCAAAGGCGGTAAGGAAAGCCCAGGCCGGAAAGAAATAGGCCATTGGTCGTACGCGAGTTGAATTCGAGCGGTCAGCAGGAGGATCAATACGATGACTGGAAAATATTTTGGCGCTGCCGTGGCCGCCTGCGGGGTGCTGCTGTTTGTGCTGACTGCGCCCGCATGGGCGCATCACTCGTTCGCTTCGGAATATGACGCCGATATGCCAGCCAAGATACAGGGAACGGTGAAAAAGGTCGAATGGATCAATCCTCACAGTTGGATCACCATCGATGTGAAGGGTCAAGACGGTGCTGTGCAGACTTGGGAAATCGAAGCTGGCGCTCCGAATGCGATGTTCCGGAAAGGATTCAATAAGGATTCGCTGCCGGTGGGAACGGAGATCGTCGTCACCGGCTACCTGGCAAAGAACGGTTTGCACCGCATCAACGGTCGGGATCTGACGTTCCCGGACGGGCGAAAGCTCTTCATGGCCACCTCAAATCCTTTTGGGGAAGACCCTGAAAAAAAGGATAAGTGAGGCCGGGTGCTAACATGAGGGAAGCATAATGCGAATTATTGCGCTGCTCCTTCTAGCGAGTGCGGCCATGGCACAGGCACCGCCTTTCCAGCCGGTGGCCTCCATTTCTGAGATCATGGTGGCCATTACGCTTCCCTACTCGGATGCGCTGCTCTATATCGAGCGGAATCCTCCGAAAGACGACAGGGATTGGGAGGCGCTGCAGATGCAGGCGCTGATGCTTGCCGAATCCGGAAACCTGCTGATGATGAAAGGCCGCGCCAAGAATCAGGGACAGTGGATGAAGGACGCCCGGATGCTAGTCGATGCAGGTGCCGCAGCGGTGAAAGCCACTCGGGCGAAGGACATCAAGGCAGTACTCGCGTTGAATGATCAGATTGTGACCTCTTGCATTACTTGCCACGTTCAGTTCCGTTCCGGCCGCCGGGAGCGGTGAAGTCCCCTCCTCCCCTCGTCGCCCTCCTTGCAGAGAGGAAGGTCATTTGCATTCAAGATGGCCTTTACAGTTAGAAGATATATTTCAGCGCGAGTTGAATGATTCGCGGATCCTTTGCGGAAAGAATCTTTCCGAAGTTCGGGTTATTCAGGGCCGTGACCGGATTATTCGGATTCAGATGATTCGGCAGATTGAACGCTTCAGCACGGAATTCCACCGATTGTTTCTCCCGAATCTGGAACTTTCGCGTGAGCCCCATGTTGATGGTGATGACACCCGGTCCTTGAATATTCTGTGACGCGTTGCCCCAGACGCCGTCCTGCGGCCGCACGAATGCAGCAGAATCGAGCCAACCATCGACATGCTTATTCGGAAGATAAGGATCGGCCAGCACCTGATTCGCACGATCCACCCCGAGTCCGCTTCTGAGTGAAGTATTAAAGCCTGATGTCACCGAGAGGTAACTTCCGGACTGAATGCGGACGATGCCCGATACCTGCCAGGCGCTCGCCAGGGCGCGTAGTGCGGCGCTTGCGAATTGCGGGGTCTCGTAAACAGTCGACATATTGAAACTGTGCCGGGTATCCCCGGGACAACCGGCGCGTTCGTTCTCGCGGCGGCCCGGATACACTCCGGTTGTGGTCTGATTACCGCCCGCCGCAAACGGGTCGGCGATACAGTGCGACCATGTGTAATTCCCCTGCACGGTGACACCTTTGGCGCGGCGCCGCTGCAGCGAAAGCAAAAGCCCGTTGTAGTTGGATGTGCTTTCATCGCCTAGTTCCGTCATATTTGCAAAGTATTTTCCCTGATCCGCGTTCGCGAGATTCAGTACCCGGCGCTGGTTGAGATTTCCGGTTGTCGAACTTCCCGGAATGTAAATAGACGGGTTCGCTTCAGTCGCACTTTGGCCGTGAATCGTGCTGTTGCCGACGTAGTTGGCGGAAACCATCCAGTCCGTACCCACTTGCCGCTGCAGGCTGAGGTTGTACTGATGCACATACGCCGACTTCATATGCAGCTTGAAATTGATATAGAAGATACTCTGGGGAAACACAACGTCAGGTGTAAGCACGGTCGGGAACGGATTGCCTCCCGGATAACCCAGCCACGGTTGGTCGAGGCCGCCCGGCGGGTCATTCAGAGTGACTTGATTGCTCCAGGGAGCGCCATTGCTTCCCCAGTGAAACATTGGCGGCAGGTCATAAAACAGTCCATATGCGGCGCGAACCGTTGTCCGGCCATCGCCTCGCACATTCCAGGCGAGTCCCAGCCGCGGCGCAAAATGAAGCCACGAGTTGTAATCTAATTTGAAACCTGGGGATAACGGATCGCCCGTGTACTGCAGGCCCGCGGGAGCGTTCTTGAAGACCGTGCTCTTGACGCCCTGATCGAACCACGTTCTTTCAAAGTGCATCGGACGGCCCAGTGCGTATGGCGCCGTATGCGGTTCCCACCGCAGGCCGGGACTGACTGTCAGGCGGGATGTGGCTTTCCAGGTGTCCTGCACGTATAGTGCGATGGAGTTCTGCCGTGTATTCGATAAAGTCGCATTGCCCTGAACCAGGCTTGACGCCTCACCTAGCAGAAAGTCGGCCAGACCCATATTGGTGAAATGGCCGTTGAACACCGGATTCAGCACGCGCGCGACACCGGAGCTTCCGTTGAAACTTTGATGAATCCAACTCAGCCCCAAACCTACTTGATGCGCGCCTTTCACAAGGCTCAGGTCGTCACCCAAATGATAGGAATCTGAGTTGTAATGACCCGGGTTCACCAGCGAACTCGCAATGTTGAATCCGGCGCCATTAACGCTCAGGTAGGTCATATTGGGAACGGATTCGTACACATTCTTTGACCCCAGGGCGGTCAGGTCAAAATAATCCGGATTTATTTTCTCGTTCACGGTGCGGTTGACCGCTCCATGGAACGAGCTTACGGCGTTCGCGCCGATGAGATACGTGTCGCCCAGAACGAATGAATACGCACGCTGCTTCTGGTTTCCGTTACTGAGCGTCAGGATATTCGCGCCGTCATAGTCTGTGGGCGTATCCAGACGCGCATCCAGATAACGTCCGTACAAGGAGTGTTTGGCCGTCCATTGGTAGTCCATCCTGCCTGTCGTGATCCATTCGTTCGTTTGAGGAGTGCTGCCGAAGCGGATTACGCCGCAAGGATCGGTCGTCGATGGAAAGAGTTTATTGTGAAGAAGGTTTAATGCCACCTTCGAAAACCGCGCCGGATCTATGGTGTTATTGACGAATGGAGCACTCAACGTGATTGGTTTGCCGCCGGTACACGCCGATGAGGCGATCGTCGTGAAGTCGCCTGACAGCATTGCCGGCGTCGGAATAAAGGCACGGCTCGATGAGGGCTTCGACCGGACCTTCGTGCCTTGTTCGGCCGCAAAGAAAAACAACTTGTTTCCGATGATCGGCCCGCCGATCGTGCCGCCGAACTGGTTCCGCTTCAGCCCATCGTTAGTCAGATCAAACGCGTTCCGCGCATTGAGCGAGCCATTGCGCAGGAATTCGAACGCGGAGCCATGAAATTGGTTCGTGCCCGACTTCGTCACGGCGTTCACGGCGCCGGAAGAGTGGAAGCCATATTGAGCCGCAAGCCCGCTGGTCTCGACCTTGAATTCCTGCAGGGCGTCAGGGAAAGGCAAGGGGAGATTCAGGTTGTTATAAGGATCATTGTGATTCCCGCCATCCAGGTTGTACGTGAGCCCTGCCTGCATTCCACCGGCAACCTGGATGATGATCGTCGGATAATTCCGGCTTCCCGGATTCAACGTGCCCTGGTCGGAGGTTGTCGCGACGCCGGACAGGAGAATGAGTTCGGTCGCCTGGCGCCCGTTCAGCGGTAGCTCGAGCACGCGCGTGTTGTCGATGACTTGACTGATGCCGGTGCTCCGGGTCTCGACCAGCGCCGTATCGGCCTGCACTTCAACCGTCTGATCGACCTGCCCGACTTCCAGCACCGCATTGATGATCGGGTTGGCATTTATCTGCAGCACGATTCCCGACTGAACATACGTTCTGAAGCCCGGCAGAGCCGCTTCCAACCGGTAAGGTCCCACAGGCAAACTGGGCATCACATATGAGCCAGTCTCGTTTGTGACGGCCATTCGTGCCAGCCCTGTTGCTGTTTGCGTTGCGGTCACTTCAACGCCAGGGAGGACTGCGCCGCTGCGATCCGTAACAGTCCCGCTGATCTCCGTCGTGGACTGTGCAAAAACGCCGCTGGACGCTACGGTCAAGGAAAGCAACATCGTAAGCGCACTCACGGCAAGGAAACCGGTCAGGCGCTTCCTGCGTTGTCTGTTTTCCACGCGTCCTCCACTCTTATGGAAACCTCAAATGCAAGAGACCAAAATCACACGATTTGATTTTCTGGTGGCGGAGTATCTGAGATTCACAGAGCAGTGTCAAGAACTCCTGGACTTTGGCAATGTTCACTCAAACCGCCTGGGCCTCGCCAAAAATGCGGCACTGTCGTGGGTGGCTGGGAGCCTTTTTTACGTCTTCCTCAGGGCAGAAGGACATTTCCGGGAGACAACCCACGCTATCCGAAAACACATCCGAAGAGATTGAGCGGCTCACCACCGCATCCCTGCTTGAACTTCACGGCCAGGACGTCATCGAACGGGTCACGATCATTCGCGCTTACGTTCGACTGCTCGCGATCGACCCGGCGCGGAACAATGACGACCACCCCAAACTGACGAGAGCCCTTCTCGACCTCTCAAGTCTTGCGATCCGCCACGGGAAAACAGAATTGACCCGCGATCTCGAAGCGCTGGTGACGGTGATCGACAAGGACTGGTTGGACTGTATGTGAGCCCTCCTGAAAACGCGGGGAAGAATGACCTCCCATTACTGCCAGCGAACTAGTCGTACAGCTGTTCGCTCGACTATCCCGATCACAATCGGAATCCATACCTTCGTCCCTTATTCCGTTCTAGTCTTGATCGAGCCGCGCGGCATGAACAGCAGGATCAGGACTGCCCCAACAACCTCGAGCCCGACGACTACATAGAGTCCGGCCGCAGTCTTGCCAGTCACATCTTCCAGCCAGCCGACCACTGAAGGACCAAGCCAGCCCGAAAGGTTGCCAAGAGAGTTGATCAACGCGATGCCACCCGCCGCCGCCGTGCCAGTCAGCAGCGTCGGCGGTATTTGCCAAAACGGTCCGTTGTAGCAAAGAGCGCCAGTGACTGCGACGATAATTGCGGCGAATGCCAATACGTGGGTCTCGGCGAACACACCGATCCCAACGAGACCTGCGGCGCAACACAAACACGGAAGCGCGGCATGATACCGGCGCTCAAGTGTCCGGTCAGAGTGGCGGCTTACCAGCACCATCCCGACCAGGGCAGCGATAAACGGCACGGTTGAGAGAAGCCCGATCGTCACAGTGTTCTTCACGTTGAGGCCTTGGATAATCGTGGGAATCCAGAATCCGATAGTCAAGTTGGAGGAGAGTGCGCAGAAGTGAATCAGGGTCAAAAGCCACACTTGGGGGAGCTTCAACGCCTGGGTTAGGCCGTGCTCGCGGGGACCGGCTTCGCGGCGGTCTGCCTCGAGATCCGCGAGCACAAGTTGCTTCTCGCGATCATCGAGCCAGTGAGCGTGCTCGGGCTTGTCGATAACGATGACCAACGCCAGCAGCCCTACCACGATTGAAGGAATGCCCTCCAACACGAACAACCATTGCCAGTTGGCGAGACCGGCCCTACCACCCATAAAGCCCATAACCCACCCCGACAATGGCCGCCGAAGATTGTTGAGAGCGGGATGGAGGTCAGGAACCAGGCGACCATCTGCGCGCGGCGCCGGGCGGGAAACCAGTACGTCAGGTACAGGATCGCGCCCGGAAGCAAACCTGCTTCAAAGCAGCCGAGCAGAAAGCGCAGGGTGTAGAACCACACCGGCGTCTTCACCAGCATCATCGCCATGCTGGTGATGCCCCACAAAATCGTTATGCGAGCAAAGGTCTTGCGCGCTCCGATACGCTCGAGCAACAGATTGCTCGGAATCTCAAATAGGGCATAGCCGAAGTAGACGATGCCTGCGACGAACCCGTATACTGCCTCGCTGAAGCCCAGATCCTTAACCATTTGCAGCTTCGCGAAACCGAGGTTATGGCGGTCGAGCCAGGCCGTCAGGAACAGAAGCGCCATGAACGGGACAATGCGTAGGGCAATCTTGTTGTAGACCGCGTCGAACTCAGTCACGGTGGCGGTAGCGATCATGTTGGTCGTCTCCTCGGCATGAAAAGCAGGATCAGCACTGCGCCAAATGCGATGAGCCCAGCGACTACATAGAGTCCCGCTGCCGTACTCCCGGTGACATCCTCAAGCCAGCCGATGACCGTGGGGCTGACCCAGCTCCCGAGACTGCCGATCGAATTGACGAAGGCTATGCCGCCCGCTGCCCCCGATCCAGCCAGCAGCATCGGCGGGATCTGCCAGAAGACCACGCTCCCGCTGAGCGGGCCCGCGACCGCAACCACCAGAGCCGCGAAGGCCAGGGTGAGACGATTCAGGAACAAGCCAACCCCGGCGAGGCCGCCGGCGGCAGCAACGTATGCGAGCCCGGCATGGATTCGGCGCTCAAGTGTGCGGTCGGAATGCCTGCCCACGAGAATCATCCCAATCAGGCCGATGATATAGGGCACGGCCGGCTTTGCACAAAAAGTCGGGTCCGGCGACTGTAGCGGCGGTCTATGACCGCCGACAGTCTCGCAAGTTGCTGTATCGTCGGCGGTCATAGACCGCCGCTACAGTGAGCGAAGATGGAAACTGCCTTTTTTGTGCAAAGCCCGCCCGG
>Ga0207111_10327_pt1 | contig 10621 bp, 9 predicted proteins | sample Alteio_BWMinHeat_71_FD_153577 | JGI IMG/M metagenome (GOLD analysis project Ga0207111, IMG submission 153577) | Enriched cells from forest soil in Barre Woods Harvard Forest LTER site, Petersham, Massachusetts, United States -... | ecosystem: Environmental > Terrestrial > Soil > Temperate forest >... | reverse complement strand
AGATTGCAAAAGGGATCAGGTTGCCGAGGTAAATCGCTTTACGCACAGCCCTGGCATTACCTTTGAGGTAATGGGCCAAGCTTGGGACCAGATTCTGGTAGCCGAAGCAGATGAGCAAGACGGGTATAACCGAGAAAGAAGCGGGGAAGTCGACTTTCTGCAAGTTTTCGGCTTCGACTAGCGGAAGCCCGAAGGCGACCAAGGCGAAATAGCTCGCGGCGAGTCCGAGGATTAAGGCGCGGTTGATCTTGACGACAGCTTTCGTCCCTGCATAGACACAAGCGGCGACGAGAGCAACGCAAGACACCATGCCGGCTTCTCGCGGCAGGTGGAGGAAGGAGGCGATGAGTCCTCCTCCTGCGTCGATATAGGCGACAAAAAGGGTATAAAAGAGAAAGAGGTATAAACACCCGGCGAGGTATTTACCCCCTTTCCCGAGGGCAAACTGCGCAATCGAGAGCATGTTGACCTTTCTATCGAACCATAAAGTAGATTCGAGCAGCAGGAGACCTGTTCCTGTAGCGAAGAAGTAGGCGATGATCATGGCAATAGTCGAAGGGAAAAGCCCCGCAGACGCGCTGACAGCCGGCAGGCCGAGCATTCCGGCGCCAATGCAGCAGCCAGAAACCAGAAGGGTAGCACCGAAAGTATTTTCTTTTTTCGCTATGGAAATAGTCATAGCAGTTCCTTGTTTGTGTTAAGTTTTCTTAAGTAGAGCTAAAATGATGGGAAATAGGTGATAGGCGGCTTAGCGCCACCAAGAATGGCGTACGATCGACAGGAAGGAGATAGTCATTTCGTACATAAACTTACTCTATGTTTGCTTCTAGGAACTTCCTAAATTTCGCATCGATGATCTTTAAGGCATTAGAGCCTCGTGTGATCTGGGCGATACTAACCTTATGGGTGCCTGCGATCGTCCTCTGGGTCATTTGACCTTTTGCTAAGGCTTTGATGATCGAATACCGGCTTCCTAAGATCTCTTTTTCTTCGAGGGTCAAGAAGAGGTCGAAGAGGTGCTGGAACATTTCGGGGGTTTTTGCCTTGGAGCATAACTCTAAGAATCCCCGCCAACCATCCTCTCCTGAGCTCATCTGAACTCCTCGTTCGTATAGTTGTAATGGTATAACATTACAGAATTACATGCAAGAAAATGATGTAAGTAGCTAAGAATGAATCTGGCACGGGCAGGGGCACGGGCACGAGTTTATCCGCAGGAACCCATATGGAGGTTCCTGCGGAAAGTAGAAGAGTTACATGTTTGGCGATACTGCGAAGACGGCGGCGTCAGGAGACATCATCGTCTGATCGGCCAATTCCATAGCGCGGAGGCGTTGTTCGCGAGTGAGGAGCGTCCACTGGTGGCAACCAAGGCGGCTCAATCTAGATGTGAATGTATCTAGGTTGCGCTCTTGAGCGAGTTCTTTCATCAACTGATCTTTTTGTGGGCAGCGCCAGATGTCTTGTCCCCAATAGTTCTTGGGCTCAGCAGGGCAATATTTAGGGCAAGGAACCGGGCAACAATCTGGTGGCATGAAAAGATCTTTTGGGCAGCTTCCAGGTTTCACTTCTGGAGCTGTTGGGCAGCAACAGTCGGGCATTTGGGCAATCAGATATTTTGTTGTGGCATTGCTGTATTCAGCAGCAGTAACTGTGCCAACCATGAAGGTAGCAGCAGCAAGGATAACGGCACTTACTTTACTTACGATTTTCATATAACTCCCCATATGAAGTTGTTTATTTTCTTATTTTAAAAAGTATAATTAAAATGTTTAATTGTCAACTTTAATAACTAACAGTTCAATTATAAGCTTTTAAAATGTAATGCTTTTGAGCCTTAAAAATAATTAATTTGTCATCGCTGTCAATATGCGCCGCTTGCCTGAAAACGAGGCTCTGCCATGCATAGCAAGGATATTGTCGAGGAGGAGAACGTCTCCCTTTTGCCAAGGGAAATAGATCGACTGCTGCTCGAGAACGTCGAGGATATGGTATAGATCTTCTCTAGAAATGGGGGTATTGTCGTGGAAATAGACCTCGTGGAGCATCATGTTCTTGCGGCAATACAGAAGCTTGACTCCAAGGTACCGCCACCAGCCGAGGAAGCGAGGGTTGAGGTCGAAATGATGGGCCTGATTGAACCAGACCTTTTCGAGGGTCTGGGGATGGATGATCGTGGAAGGGAGAACCTGGCTGATCTTGAGCCAGTCATTCGCGTGCCATTCGAAGGAGATCTCGTGCTGCAGGCACTTCTTCTCTACTTCCCTTTTATCTTCGCTCTCGAAGACGTTGACCCATGATTTGTGGTGCTTGTTGATGAAATTCAAAAAAGCGCTTTTGTAGGGATAGCAAGAAACGTAGCGGAGAGATTTTTCGGTAAAGCGCCTCTTTACCTCGGGGTCGATGGTTCGATAGATTGTTCTCGCGTCGGCGACGATTGTCTCTCCACGGACAAGAGGTGGGATATCGCAATAGAAGTAGATGTATTTCGGAAAATGCTTCACATAGGAAAGCTCATTGTGGAGGGGGAGGGTCATCGAAGGGGGAGTTTCTGTTGAAGTATAGATCCCGTCGATGACCTTGGTTCTGGGACTATCTCCTCCGATGTAGTCGACAAAGTCACCCGTTTGCAGGTGCTTGATCACAGCAGCGAAGTCCCGCTGGTCCTGGACAGGAAAATTCCGAAATAAAAGCCCCCCATGCTTCAAGAGGCTCTTTTTGAAGAAGGGATTGTTTGTGCCGAGGATATCTAAAAACTCAGAAAAGGAGAGGTTGCTATTAGTTGGCTCGATCACGAGGGGAAGCGCTTGGTCGTTCAATACCTTCGTCGTAATCCTATCCACGATTCCCTCCATAGAGGGCGCTTTTAAGGCCAAAAAATTCTCGCAAGCCAATCTTATTACGGCTGAAGATGAGATAAGCAGGGCGTCCCTGCGGGTCATACTTGCCCCAGAAGGTGTAAAGACCATCGAGATTGGCAATTTTCTTCGCCATCCTAAAGCCCCATCTGGCAAGACCTGTGGAGATTTTGCCGAAGCCTTGGATTTCTCCAAGTTCGTTTGTCGTCACCATTCCTACGGTGACTAAATGGCAATCTTCTTTTTCGAGGATCTCGAAGGCTGATACTATAAGCAGCTCGGAGGTCCCATTAGGAGCATCGGGGGTAATCATGAGATGGTTAAGGAGCCACCCATCATGAGCAATCAGTCGGTTTAGGGTGATAGCGCCAATGATCTTTTCCCCTTTTTTGGCATAGATCCATCGTTTGCCGAGTCGATCATTGAACAAATAGACATCGGAGATATGGATTTGATGGCCCGTACGCGATTTGAGCCACTCTTCGCCAACCTGTTCCATCGCCTTCTCTACTTCGGCATCATTCCCTCCATATTCATGGATGGTTACTCCTTCCTTCGCCGCTTGTCTGGTTTTCCTACGCACTAACTGGGCGTGGGGGCCTGTTTTTTTGCGAGGATCGGAAGAGGGGTCAAACAGAAGTTCTTGGCCAAACTCAAGAATGGCCTGGCTTATTTTCCCTAGGCTCCACCGAGCGAACTCTTGGGAAGTGGCGATATAGACAACAACAAAGTCCTGCTGCTGTGAGAAGCGGTGAAAAGCAAGAGCGAGCTCCGCTTTATCTTGCGACCTGCAAATAGGATCGCCGTAGACGATTGCACATCCCTTGACATTCCTATAGGCAATGAAGCCTTCAATCCCAGTGACCTCGAAGGTCTTCATAGCGGGGTCTAAGACGGCATCAGTTGTGCAGCCGCCCCACGTGCGTACCATATCGACGATACGTTCACGTTCGCAGCGAGGAATTTCAGGTGTTGCTCCTTGCGGCAGGGATATTTCGTTAGACTCTTCCATTGATTAATTTTGTAATTATTTTCACTTAATTTGGTGAATAATTAATTACGATAATTAAATCAAGGAAGAGATAGTTTCTAGAATCTTTTGATTTTTTAAACCGATTTCAGCAGAAATGATCGAAGGGGTTAAGCCTGTGGCAGCTTCGGCGAAGTGCTTGAGCTCTTCTTCGTAGACATTGGAGGCTTTCAGGGGAAAGTAGAGTTGCGAGTCATCCTCGCGGATATGGCAAAGGGTCTCGATGGGATCGGGAGTTTGCCTAAGCGAATTTCTGCTTACGAGCCTCGATTTAGACCCAATGACTTCGAACCCGGTATAAAAAGGCTGCTCGAATGAACATTCGAAATAGGCGATGGCACCATTCGATAGCCTGCAGAGGGCGGCAACTGTTTCATCGACCTCATCGAATTGTGCTGTAGCCTGAATCGATTCGATATCTTCTCCTGAAATGAACTGAATCAGGTCGATAAGATGGATCCCCAAATCTTGAAGTACGCCTCCTCCAAATTCCTTTTTATGCCTCCAATTGTCTTTGGGGACGGGGATCGAGGCGAAAATCCGAAGGCACATCAACTTTCCTAGTGCCTGATCTTGGAGGAATTTCTGGGCAATGCGCACGGCGGGTCGGAACCGAAGAGAATGGCCGACGAAAAAGGGGACATCAGCTTCTTTGAAGGCATTGACCATTCTTTCCACTGCGGCCGAAGTTGGGGCAAGGGGCTTTTCGCATAGGGTCGGCTTTCCCACCTTTGCGCAGGCGATGGCATCCTCTTCGTGCATATGATTTGGCGTTGCGATCCAGATGGCCTCGACTTCCGCGTGGCGAATCAATTCCTCTCGTGTTGCAACTGCATGAGGGATGCCGAATTTAGCAGCCGCTTTTTTTGCCTCATTCAAGTCCCGTTTCTGCACGCAGACGATTTTGACCGTATCGACCTGCGGGGCCGCGGTCAAAATCCGCCTTTCAGCAAAACTGCCACATCCCAAAATCCCAATCCGCAGCGGCTCAGCCTTCAAATTTCTCAAAAGTTCCTCTTTATCTAAATATCAACGAGGATAAGTTATCGTTCTTTTTTTGCAACAGGCTAAAGCCTGTTGAAACAAGCGCAGACTAAAGTCTACGCTACATTGCAAATGCACAGCCACAGAAACCTTAGCACTTGCGTTGTAGCGTAGACTTTAGTCTGCGCTTGTTTCAGCAGGCTTTAGCCTGCTGCAAAAAAGGTTTGCACTTAGCAGACGGAATACATATATGCAGGGGATATGCTCATCTTGCTGCTATTTGCGTTTTTAGCTGGGATTTTTACGATTTTGTCTCCGTGTATCCTGCCGATCTTGCCTGCGCTCCTTTCTGCGGGAATCGCGGGTGGGAAAAAGAGAGCGTTTGGGATTGTCATTGGCCTGATCGTCAGCTTTACCTTCTTTACCTTATCGCTAACCGCGATTGTCCATGCGACGGGGCTACCTGCCAATACGCTCCGCTATGTAGCAATAGCGCTCTTGCTCGCTTTCGGTCTAATCATGATCTTTCCGAAGTGGTCGGCCTGGTTTGCCAAGGTCACTTCGCAAGTGGCAACCGTTGGCCAGAAATTGCAAGGCTCCAAGCCCTCTTCAGGATTTTGGAGCGGGATTGTTTTGGGAATCGCTTTGGGGCTGCTTTGGACGCCGTGTGCCGGGCCGATCCTCGCGGCCATCACTACGCTTGTCGCTACCCAATCGATCAATACGGCCGCCATCCTGATTACTCTAGCCTATAGCATCGGTGCCGGCATTCCGATGCTCTTTTTGATCTACGGGGGCAACAAGATCATCCAATCGTCCCATTTTCTCTCGTCCCATTCCGAAGGGCTCCGCCAGTTTTTCGGAGGGCTTATGGTACTCACAGCCGTTGCGATCGCCCTTCATTGGGATATGGCACTGCAAGCGAAAATCACGAGTTATATCCCGCCCGTGCTGATCGAAAATAATTCCGCCGTCAAAAAAGCGCTCGAAGATTTGCAGGGAAATACTGGAGCCGTTTCTTCGAATATAAAAGAAGATACTCTTGGCAATTATGGCAAAGCACCCGAGATCGTCGGCATCGTCAACTGGATCAATTCGCCCCCGCTTTCTTTGATGGATTTGCAGGGAAAGGTGGTCTTGATCGATTTTTGGACCTATAGCTGCATCAATTGCGTCCGCACCCTACCTTACCTTGAAAAATGGTACGCCGATTACAAAGATGATGGGCTGGTCATCATCGGTGTCCATACACCCGAATTCGAGTTCGAAAAAGATCCTACCAATGTCACCGCAGCAGCAATGCGCCTCGGCGTCAAGTATCCGATTGCCCAGGATAATGATTACAAAACTTGGGTCGCTTACCACAACCACTTCTGGCCTGCCCACTACCTGATCGATAAGGATGGCAACCTACGTATGGTCCATTATGGAGAAGGAGATTATGCAGGGACCGAGAATGCCATTCGAGAGCTTCTCGGAATGGCGCCAGCGAAAATCGTAGAACCTACTGTGTCTGCAAGAAGAGTTACGCCTGAAACTTACCTTGGGATGGAACGAGGGAAGAGCTATACGCTAGAAAATTCCCTTCAACTGGGCAAAGTCGCAGGTTACGATTACAAGACTCCTCTCAAAAGCGATCAGGTGGGTCTAAAAGGAAAATGGAAAGTCGAGGAGCAAAGAATCACGTCGGAGAGTTCGAATAGCTACCTCGACCTCAATTTCCTCGCTGGCCAAGTGTACTTAGTGCTCGGAGGATCGAGCTCTACCAAGGTCCAAGTTTACCTCGATGGTAAACTCAACAAAGAATTCCCCATGGACCGCGACAGGATGTACACCCTCGTCGATATGCCTTACGGAATGCACCAACTCTCCCTCAAGATACCGGAAGGTGTCAGCGCCTACGCCTTTACTTTTGGCGACGAAAAGTAGGGCGTTTTCGTTTGAAGCGGTTCTTAAATTCCTCTTTCGAGGCCTTCCGCGCTCTCTTTTTCCTTGCCTGTACGGGTCCTTTTGCCATGATTGTTCCTATTTTTTGAGGGCTATGCAGATTTTGACTTCGGGGTTGGTTTGGAGATTGATATTTTTGCCGTAAATCTCGAAATCGGTTGTGTAGGAACGATTGAGGTTAGAATTCCAAATTTCCCCCCAAGCATCTTTCATCGATTGAGGAAATTCGCCTTTGGCTGTAAATACGGCATAGGGGGAAGGATCTAATTCGATCCCCACTAATCCTTGCGGGATATTATCCAAGCTTTCTACCTCATAGCCGATCATGTAGGTGAAAGGACCGGTATAGTCGGTCTCATAATCGGTGTATAGGCCCAAAAGCTCCTCATTTTTCCGGGGGATTTTTCCCTCTTCACGAAAGAATTTTTCCCAGATTCCACCCACTATCTTTTGAAAGTCCGCGTTTGTTGTCCTGATTGAGACGCCAATGACTTTCATCGGACCATTGGTTTGCTTGACATAGCTCATGGTTAATCCTCGGTTTTGGGGGCTATTATCGGCAAGGGTGACTTTTTGACAAAGTATTCGACGAATTTACCCATGTTGACGTAGACGAGGGCTTCTAAATTAAGCTCACGATGGGGTGGAATGAGTTTACGCTGCTGGAAGATACAAATCCCATCGACAAAGGCCCGCATCATGATGGGTGTGCCGCGGCGAGAAGGCGGCGAATGGGAAAAGAGGAAAATAACTTGAGCCAGCGGGGTAGCAATATCGGGATTGAGTTTGCGGAAGTTCGCCTCACAAATGCGCTCGATTTCGGCTAAGACCTTATCGCGGTGGGCGCCATCGGGATGGATCCATCTGTCCTTTTCGATCTTGGTCAAAGGGACCTCTTTGTCACCGATAACGACGTTGACCTGGATCGGAAGAGAATAGTGTTCACGGATGAAATCCCCCCACTCTCCATAGGTTCCTTCACTGATGTTAAGAGTCTCCATGATTTGGTCGGTCGGTGCTCCGTAATGGTTTAACTCTGTGAGTTTGCCGTGAACAGCCATGCGGAGACGGCGGCAATGAAGACCGTTGATAATGACGGGAAAAGGAGTTCCTTTTACCAGTTCATGAACGACCCAGGCGACGATTCGTTTGTATTCGGCATGGGAGATTGTTTTGTTCATATCTCCGCCATGGATGTCATCATGGCTCGTGTTGGTCGGTTCAGGAAAGGAAATTTGAGGTTCGAGAGCTTCTTGAAGGGCCATGAGCTCGCCCATTTCTTTCTTTTGATCAGGGGTTACGGGAAATCCAAACGATTCTAGCATGAGAAGAAAATGAGCATAGCCTAGTTGAACTGCTGCCTGGACATATTCTTCTTTTTGCTCGGGGGCTAGCGTATCAGGAGAAATAAAACTTAGCAGCGTTGGCAAAAGATGATCGAACCCGCCCATTACAACATGTTCGAGAGCGGGCGCGAGGCCGAGAGGAGAAAGACTGCTTTCAGCGTGCCTTTTAATGACCCACTTCAAGGTCTTCAGGTTACCTTTTGCGCACGCCTCCTCGAGCAATTCTTGCAATTCTTCTTGTTTTTGCCCCGGTGTCTTAGCTGCACACAATCTGGCCTGGCAGATCTGGGCGCATAGACGCGGAAATTCAAAATGGGTATAGGGGAGGGCGCATAAATACCTCGTCTGTCGTTTATTTAAAGCAAGAGCGCCTCCCCGGTTCAAGAGATGGTTGCATAGTTCGAAATCGCGTTTTTTTAATGCCCGGAACGCGTCGGTACGCTTGTCGCTTCCGGGCATGCGCAATGAAGAGGTATCTCCTTGGTATTGTCTAAAGACATCCTCAGCTTCTTCGACGCAAACAACCTTGCGGAAAGGAAAAAGAACGGTCGGAAGATCCTCGGGGGAGGAGATAAACTCGAGATTGTTACGGAAAATATCGTCAGTCTTGCAGAGGGCTTCCCGTTCAGCATCGGTTAGGAATTGATTGATCTTCATCAAGATGCGGGGGTTCACCCACGCCGAATGATAAGAGGTACGCGTTACTTCAGACATTACTACTCAAAATATTTTTTATTAAATATTATAAATAGAGAGTAAATTTAATTAAATTTAATTGTTCTTTTCATTCCGTCGATAGAAGCATTGGCTCCATTTGGAATAATGATTTGAGGGTCGGTGTGGCCAAAGTTCATGTTGAAGACGACAAGAGGGTTGCATTCGTAGTCGAGAAGCGCTTTTTTGATTGCATCTTGCTGGCGATGGGCATAGGCCTCGCGCCCTCCCGGGGCTAGGATATTGCAGAATTGGGTCTTGGGCCGCCCGATCAAAAGGGCTTTCAATCGCTGCAGAACATTCAGTTCTCCCAACGCAGCTAAGAACCGATAGACAAAACCCTCGGTAGGCATCTCTTCGGAAGTTTCGAGATAGAGGATAGAACCTTCGAGTTCCTTTGGCTCCGGCAAATAAAGTCTAACGGCAAGCTGGAGGTCGAGAATTTCAAGACATCCGCCCCAGAGTTTCCCATCGACGACCCTGTTCTTTTCATGGAGCCAGACCCATCCATCCGATTTTTCCATTGGGCGAATCTTCTTTAAATTGTGGGGGTCGTCCCAAGGAAGATCATAATCGGTCGTCTCATCCGCCACATCGATCTCGCCGATACTCGGCTCAAACAGAGCTCTTTTTAGATACTCGATAGTAAAGGGATGCATGCCTCCTTGCATAGCAAACTGATTCATCAGATGGCCGCCGTAATAGGAGACGATCCCCAGATTCCACAAGTAGAGATGCAGATTGGTGTTGTCGCTAAACCCCATGAAAATCTTAGGGTTAGCCGAGATCACATCGCTATCGAGATAGGGGAGGATCCGGATCTGATCGAAGCCGCCAATAGTCGCGATGATTCCTTTGATCGAAGTGTCAGCGAAAGCGACGTTGATGTCCTCGGCGCGCGCTTCGGGATTCTTCTGCAAATAAACCCCATCCTTTCGCGCCGTAGGAAATTCCACCGGCTCAAGGCCAAATTCTCTCAGCCTCTCCAGCCCAAGCTCATAAACCCATGGGAACGCATGCGCCATCCCAGCCGATGGCGACACGATAGCCACTTTATCGCCCGGCTTTAGCCTCTGCGGCACAACAAAATCCATCGCTGCATCCTGAATGTTTTTTCAGGACTATACAATTATCTCGTTTTTTTATCCTTGATGACTTCTGCTTCGATGCTCTCCGGCGTGATTTTGCCGAGGTATTGCGGGAGTTCTAGTCCGGCCATCGAAGCAACATCATGGAGTGCGGGGAGCGATTTGACGAACTGGGAGAGGAAGTTGGATGTCGAGGAGCCTTTGGCAGGGTCCCCCGATTGGTTGCCGGAATCCCAAACAGTGATCTTGTCGATCTTGATGTTCTTGATCGCTTCGGCTTGAAGTTTGACGATCTCTTCAAGTTTTTCGATGAGGAGCATGGTCGAAGCGCTCTTGGCATCATCGCCGCAGGCTTCGACGAGCAGCTTGTAACCTTTCGCTTTGGCATCGAGGAGTTTTTGGATACCTTCGGCTTCGGCTTGCTTGATCGCAAGGATGGCAGAAGCTTCCCCTTTGGCGATCAAGATTTTTCGTTGTGCCTCTGCTTCGGCTTCAATCTGGATCTTCTTCTTGCTGATCTCTTGCGGGACGACCTGCTCGGCTTCGAGAAGCTCCGTCTGTGCAAGGGCGCGGGCTTTTTGGATTTCCGCTTCCGCATGCTGCTTGGCAACCTGGCTACGGCGGGAAGCTTCGGCCTCTTTTTCAGCTAGGGCA
>Ga0207111_10326_pt1 | contig 10638 bp, 10 predicted proteins | sample Alteio_BWMinHeat_71_FD_153577 | JGI IMG/M metagenome (GOLD analysis project Ga0207111, IMG submission 153577) | Enriched cells from forest soil in Barre Woods Harvard Forest LTER site, Petersham, Massachusetts, United States -... | ecosystem: Environmental > Terrestrial > Soil > Temperate forest >... | reverse complement strand
TAACAATCTCATTGCGCGACAATAAACGAGGTGGCATTCTCGTGAGTTCACGCTCAACAACCTCTTCTAAAAATGTTTTATCTTCAACCTCTAACCGGGTTGGTTCTTGACGTGCGAAGGTATACCCTAGAATAAATGCTAGCCCACGTGCAAAATTATGGGCTTTGGCATAAACACCTAAATCCCAAACTGATCCCTCATCAACATCAGCACGACCTTTATCCAGCACAATAATACCGCTTTGTTCTTTATCAGTTTTCATGCGAATTTTTTGAACACTGGTGATAAAGGTTGTTATACCGGTTTGCGCGCCAACAGCAAACATATCAAATATGCCTGCTTGGATAAAAAAGCGTGCATTGGCACCCCAGTGATGGTTATACCCCAATGGTAGTGAATACAAATGATCTTCTTCTTTTTTTTCGCCAAGGGGCACCAAAACACCAATTTGAGCAGACCCTTCAAGCGATTTAATGATACTCCCAAATGATTGATCGTCATACGCCTGCCACCCAAAAGAAACTAACAGATCTGAAACACCTGATTCTTTGAAGGGTTCTTTGAAGGGAGATAAACAATTTTCTTTTAAGATGGTGTCTAAATCGGTATTGACAAAAGTTTTCAATTGATCGAAAAGTTTAACATCAGGATTGGTGGAAACATTTGTAGCCAGAACTGAACAGTTGCATGGAAGTTGAGCAGCAATCGTATCAACCTCAATCTTACGGATGGGAAGATAGAGCTGAACAAAAAAACCAGAAAAGAGATTTTGATGCACTAAGAAATCAATGTTGTGCACCGTGACAGAACCTGAAAGGCTGATGCCGGTTAGTTCAAGCGAATTGGTGCCGCTTTTTTCGTTGTTTTCTTCATCAGCAAATTGTCCCAATAAACCGCCGGGGGTTCCAACTACTGTTTTACCAGTGCTTTCATCAACTTTCTCATCAACCCAATATGTTAGCGTTATAGGTTTTCCAAGACTGCAAGGGGTGCTCGCTTTGCCCTGCACATTTAACCCCAGATGCGCTGCATTCATCAAGCCATACACATCCAAAAGTTCAACTTTATTCCCATGCTTATCCCACGCGTCATCTCCCGTACCGTAGGCATAACGCGCAGAAATATGCGTCGTCCAATCCTTTACATCTTTTCTTGGCGTCCCTTGAAAGAGCGGAGCTCGATAAAAGACAGGGAAATCTATTGCACGCAGTGCCATGCAAGAAAAAATTAAGGTAAAAAAACTGACATGAAATTTTTTGGAAAAGATCCAACGATAAAAAATGGCTTTATGCTCATTCATAAAAACTCACCTTTATAAAAAACAACATCCTTTGCTCAATTGCCAGCAGTCTAGCATTAAATTCAAGCAAAGGCCAAGGTTTACCATACCATTGCTTTGAAGAAGCTTCAATTTCATGATATAATTTTTTAAAATACATTTTTCTTGTTTTTGTACAAAAGAATTCATAAGGTAACAGTCAGTGGTATTTGGATTTTTTTACGAAAGGGAGAAATCGCATGATTTCGATAAAAAGATTAGCAAGAAATATCGTTTTTGCTTTCTTGCTCGGTATATTGCCTTCAGCCTTAACGGCTGATACGCTTTCAGAAGCTGGAAGCACCAGTAATACATTAACCGATGAAGATCAACAAGACTTATCATATCTTGAACAAGTGAGCCAAACAGGTGAAAACAGCTTAGATCTTGAAACATTTAGTGATATCGACGATGACGATGACGACGACGACGATTTTTAATCGTTAACGCGCAAAAAAAATTAAACCCGGTGTTTTGACGTACCGGGTTTTTTTATGATCAAAAAATTGAATTAAAATGGCAAATCGTCTTCAAAGGGCGCTTTATCTTTAAATGCAATTTCACCCGTTGATCCAGCTGCAACACCGTTTTCTGAAGGCTTTTTAGGTGCTCTTGGTTTTTTTGATGGTTCAGCAGAGGAAGGCTGAGCCCCACCAAATTCAGAACCTGATGCCGATACAGCGTCTTCACTCACCGACTCATCAGCTTGGGCGCCACTTCCTAAAAAGGTAACACGATCGGCAACAATTGAATGTTTGCTGCGCTTGTTCCCATCGTTATCTTGCCAAGAATCAAGTTTCAAACGGCCTTCAACAAGCACTGCGCGGCCTTTTTGCAAGTATTGACTGCAGCTTTCTGCTTGAGGACCCCACACATCGACATCAACAAAACAAACTTCCTGAACCATGGTTCCTGTTTGTTTATTTTTAAACTGTCTGTTTGATGCAAGTCCAAACCGACATACACCTTGTCCAGAGTTCAATTGTTTAAGTTCTGGGTCTCTGGTTAAATTTCCCATCATGATAATACGATTATAACTTGCCATTGTTGAATTCCTTTATTGCAAAAAATACTTATACTCACGCAAAGCTGGATGTTAACACAAATATTTATTTTGGTAAAAACCTGAAAAAATCTTGAAAAAATATCGAAATATGCAACAACTATACTTTTTTACCAAGCATGAGTCGTAAGACATTACAATCTTTTTGAAATGATTCTTGTTCCTGAGTATTGGCTACATTTTTATATAAACGCAAAAGTTCATAACTCAATGCATCAACGGTACAATCGCTTTGAATAAATTCTTTAAAAAGTTGTTTGTTCAATAATAAATTTGGCAAAGCCATAGATTGAATGGTGGCAAAGAACTTCGCAATCCTATACGTTAACCACGATGTTTTAAAAAAAACAACCGATGGAACTTTAAGAAGTGCAAGCTCCAGGGTTACCGTTCCCGGCTTGGTCAGAGCAGCACAACATTGACTGAGCAGCGTTAACTTCTCATGCTCATCACGTACAAACATAAGGTGACCAAGAATATCCCCAAACCCAGCATCACGCACCTGTTGTTGAACATAACCATCAGGTAACGAGGCCGCCATGGGAACCATAAATCTAAGTTCTGAATACTGTTGTAAAAGTCTTTGAACAACCGAACCAATAATCGGTGTAAATGTTTTAATTTCTGAAATACGCGAACCAAACATCACGGCAATCATTGGTTGTTTTTGCTCTGCCGCTGAAAAGTATGGCTGCATGTAATCATAGACGGGTGACCCAATCCATCGAACATTAAGCCCGCGTTGCTGATACCAAGCTACCTCAAATGGATATAAAACCACCAGATCATCACAAAATTTTTGTAAGGACTTAATACGCCACGCGCCCCAACACCACAATTGTGGCGGTGAAAGGTAGGTAATTTTTAAGTTTTTATTTCGACGTTTAAGCATGCGAGCAAGCCTGAGGTTAAATCCCGGAAAATCGACCAGAATCACCTCATCAAAATGATGCTTATCAATATAATCGACCAGCTCGTTTAAAAATGTTAAAAGACGCGGCAGATGTTTGATTATCTCAACAATCCCAACAACATTGAGCTTTTCAAAACGTTGATACAACGCAACACCCGTTGCAGCAAGAAAATCTCCCCCCACTCCTTCGATATGCAGCTGATCACGTTCCTGATATTGCTTGGCTACATACCACGCAGCAACTTTATCGCCCGATAATTCACCGGTAACAATAAAAATTTTCTTCATGCATTTTTCAGACATGCGTTTTTGGCCATGGTTGTTTGGGCTTGTTTGACAACCTCAACATGCTGTCCAAGCTTCTTTTCAACATCTTTGATGACATTGATCGATGCATCAACTTTGCCCGACGCACTCTTTTTTACATTCGCGCTCATATTTTTGCATACGCTCACATTGCTCTCAAGCTCTTTATTAACATTTTCAATAATCTGTAAGGCGCTTTCAAGATCAGTACGGGATGCCTTTTTAAAGGGACGTTGATTTTCAACCAACTTCTCGATAATCCCAGAAAATTTGTTTTGCAATGAAGCTAATTCCATTTGTAATACGCCAAATGTTTTGGTGATCTGGCTTGATTGTTGTAAAACAGCTGGCATCAGCAGATGATGGCCTTTAGCTGATGTAAACACTCCCTGTGCATGGGCAATATCAATATGCAAAGTTCCTAACTGTTTATTCATTGATGTTGTTGTCTGAAATAAGTTTTTTGTTGCTTGGCCAATGTTTTCTTTGAGTTGATTAACAGACAACTTCTTGGTCTTTACCGGTTTGATAATAAAATCGGTTGTTTGGACGCCAGGTTGGGCTCCGACTTGAAGTGCTGTTTTTTGAGTTCCTGATTGGGTTGTTGGTTGTACTGCTGGCTGAACACCAAAGCATTGGTGAAACATACCCACCACCCAAAAAAATAGTACACTTTTTTTTAAACCTACCATAATCTCCCCGAACAGATTGAGATACACCTTAAAATAGTTAGAGCAAACAGAACATCGCTGTTCTGTTTGCTCTTTTGGTTTATATGCTATTTGTTGGCTAAAGAAGAATTACTTCTTTGCGCTACGAGTTACTCGCTTTGCTGCTGGCTTTTTAGCTGCTGCTTTTTTCTTCGCGCCTTTTGCAGGTGCTTCTTCTTCTTCTGTTTCATCATCGTTGTCTTCGTCGCCATCTTCATCGTTGTCTGATTCTTTGGCTTTTTCAGATTCGTCATCGCTTGCTGCTGATTCATCATCGCTTGCAGCATCGTCTTCGTCTTCTGATTCTTCAGCTGCAGGTTTGCCGCCTTTGCCTTTTTTCTTATCTGCTGCTACTTTTTTAGCTGCTGCTGTTTTTTTGTCGTCTTTTTTAGCGTTTTTCTTGTTCTTCTTGTTGTCTTTCTTGTCGTCTTTTTTAGCATCTTTTTTGTCTTCAGCTTTAGCGTTTTTCTTGTTGCCCTTTTTTTTCTTTGGGCATTCTTTATCATCGCAATCTTTGTCGTCGTCTTTGCCTGATTTAGATTTGTCATCGCCAGAAAACCATTCTTTGATTGTAGGCAATACCCAAACGTAAGCTGCAACACCACCAAGAGCTACTGCTGCACCAACCACTGCCCATACAAATTTTTTCTCTTTGTTGGTAGATGGATTCAATGCTGCAATTTTGTTATCAACTTTTGCTGCAACTTCTTTTTGCAATTGTGCAATTTCTTCGCTGTTTAAACCCTGAATAGCACCTTCTGTTGCAACTGCTTTATCAAGTGCAGTTTTTGCATCGTAAAAAATCTTATCTGTTTCTTCATGTGACAATGTTGCGAATGTATTAAGATCGAGATTTTGTGCGTTTACAGCACCATTTATCAAGAGAGCATATGCAAATACGGTAGAGATTAATCTTTTGAACATTAAAATATCCTTTACATTAAAACCAAAAATATAAACCTAGCCAACAAAAATAGTATAACCATTGTTTTTCACATAGTACCTCATTACTCACAAGTAAGAATTCTTCAAAACCAAGGTAAGTATGATTCCATTTATAAAAAAATCAAGTACTGCTCGATTAGAAATTTAATTTTTCAGTTCCTGGCGAACATAAAGCCACCCAATTTTGATGTATTGGAGCAAGGATAGCAAAGAAAAAAAAGCAAGCAAGACTAAAAATATGCCGTAGGTTCTTCGAGGTTCCCACCCCACAAAATAGCAGGTAAACATCCATATTATGAAAAGAATCTGAAAGAATGTGGTCAATTTTCCCCATATAATCGGTTCGAATGGCGTCTGAGGATTAAGCCGTAAAACCACCCAAGATCCCAAAATAATGACTATTTCTCGAGCAAAAATAATGACAAAAAACCATACAGGAATCGGAAAGAGCGGCGAAGGCAAGAATGCCAAAGCACAAAAAGATGAGACTAAGAGCAATTTATCGGCGATGGGGTCTACAATTTTCCCCAAATGAGTCTGAACATTACACCAGCGTGCCAAGAGGCCATCAAACAAATCGGTCATTGCAGCCAGCACAAAAACGGTAAACGAAAACCGTAAACACCCCATAGACATGCCGATCACCACAACCGGCGCTAATGCAATGCGCATAAACGTCAAAACATTGGGGAGGGTTAGCCAGTATTTATCCTGAGAAATTTTTTGAAATAAGTGCGATAGTTTTTGCATATTAATCAATTTTTATTATGTGATCTTATGAATAAAAGTTTATGAAAAAAATAAGAGGAGCTCTGCCGCCCCTCAACTATACAAGGTTTTTGCTGCTTTTCAACATCAGCTAACAGCAAGCTGCGCATTCTGTAAAGCACTTTTATCCAAAAATTCTTGGGTTCCTTGAATCTTTATTCCCTGGGTAACGGTGGTTTTAACCCGGTTATATTCACACAAATAATCATCGTCTGATTCTGTTAAGCGCTTAAAACTATCGCCACATCGTACCCATGGATTAACCCCGCGGAATTTTGTTTTGACGATCAAATTGTAATTATCAGAGGTACCTATCACAAAACTTTTTTCGTACTGCATAAGACCTTCTAGATCTTTTTTTATGATGAGATCACCACATGAACAAAGTTTCTGCCAGACAATATCATCAACAGAAAAATGAATATCATCAAAGGTTAATAACCCAATTTCTACTGCCCTCCTCAATGCATGTGCTGCAAATCGATAGGTAACAAAATCGCATAAACCTCCCCACACATACTCGGTATGGTACAACGAAATGAGCGAAAATTGTTTTGCTCGAGCTTTGTCGGTAAAAAACCATCGCCCATTTTCAAAGGTAAGTACCTCCAAAATCGGTTCTATATCTTCTTTGGTAATCATATTTTCGAGCAGGCCCCCGTAGATATTATATTCAATTCTATCAATACAAAGGTCTGGAAGGTCTTGTTCAAGCATTTTAAAATGATCATTTTTGTGCAATATGCTTTCAAGTTTCATGCCATGTTTTGCAAGAATCTCAGAAACTCCTTGTTGCTCCAAAGACCAGGCATGAATATCATCCTGATAAGAACTTTTTAATGATCGATTGTTAAATACAACATCCCCTACATGAGAAAATACGGTATGCGAAACATCATGAAGCAACCCAGCAATTTGTTCTTCAAGGCTTGCCCCATAGCGCCGAAGCAGCGCCCAAACACCAATGCTATGTACATAGCGGGTATATTCCTTTGGATCTACAAAATACAAAACCCCATACTGTCGTATTCCCTTCATACGTTGAACAGCAGGACTATCAATCAAATCTAGCAGCACCGGTTCATGGACTTTGAAATCGCCGTATAATGTTTCGATAACTCGCACGTGACCTCGAGCCTGAGGCGTTTCATACTGCAATGACTGCGCAAGAACACCGCTGCTCACGATAAAACTGAAAGCCAGTATGAATAATCGTCTCACATTCACCATAAAACACCTCTTTATAAAAAAATACAAAAAGACAAAGATCTTTCCTAGGGAGCCCCCCAGAGAGCCCCTGGGAGCATAGTATAATGCCAACCCATAAAAACAAAATATTTTTTTGTTCAAGATCAATTACATGGTATTATAACCCCTATGAATGAATTTATATTTTTTTTACACATTTTCGTTATTACCGGTTTTACCCTTGGCGCCCTACGGCTCGGGCAAGAAGCGTTGGTTGCCTTGTTGTGTGTTCAATCGCTGCTCTCAAATCTTTTTGTGATTAAACAAATCACCTTGTTTGGGCTCGATGTCACCAGCACCGATGTTTTTGCGGTTGGTGGTATCATTGGACTCAACCTTCTGCAAGAATATTTTGGAAAATCGATCGCCATCAAGGCCATCACCATCAATTTCTTTGTGCTTATTTTTTATCTCATGATGACGCAATTTCATCTCTGGTATCAACCCAATGTTTTCGATATCATGCACCATCATTTCACCCCTATCTTAACCCCTATGTTGCGCATTACCATCGCTTCGTTAACCGTTTATGCCGTTGTTCAAATGGTAGACACCTATCTCTATCGATTTTTAAAAAACAGGTTTGCAGGTAAATATCTTCTGATGCGCAGCGTTATTTCATTAACCTGTACCCAGTTTCTTGATACAGTACTCTTCAGTTTTGCCGGCTTGTACGGCATTGTTGAGTCGATGACCCATATTATTATCGTCAGCTTTATTATCAAAATGATCGTGATTGCACTATCATCGCCATGTATCACCCTTTCAAAATTCATCATGAAATCACCGGCCCATGAACGCATTTAAATTCGAAGTTATCCATCAATCAAAAAAATCTCGTGCTCGCGTTGGCAAAATACATACTCCCCATGGGATTATTGAAACCCCCAACTTTGTTCCGGTAGGAACCAACGCAACGCTCAAAGCGGTCGATAGCAACATATTAGATGATATCAATCTTATTTTCTGCAACACCTACCATCTGATCTTGCAGCCAGGGGTTGATGTTATCAAACAAGCTGGTGGGCTGCATACCTTCATGAACCGCCAACGACCGATTATCACCGATTCAGGTGGGTTTCAAGTTTTTAGCCTGATTTACGGTGGGGTTGCTAACGAACTGAAAAGTAAGGGAACAAAAAAACACGATACCGGTGTTTTAAAAATTTCTGAAGAAGGCGTTTTATTCCGCTCATACCGTGATGGATCAAAAATTTTGCTCACGGCAGAATCATCAATTTCGGCACAAAAAGCACTGGGTGCTGATATTATAGTGAGTTTTGATGAACTGCCACCCTATCACATGCCCGCAAACAAATTAAAACATTCGCTTGATCGAACGCATCGCTGGGAAAAACGATCTCTTGATGCTCATCTACAAAATCGTAACAATCAAGCGCTCTATGCCGTCATTCATGGCGGACTTGATCTTGAATTACGTAAAAAAAGTTGTACCTTTCTTTCGGAGCTACCATTTGATGGCTATGCCATTGGCGGCAGCTTGGGCAAAACGCGCGAAGAAATGTTTGAACTGTTGCGCTTTGTAATGCCACTGGTTCCTGGTGATAAACCAAATCATTTGCTCGGCATCGGCGATCTGCAATCAATTCCTGAATGCGTTCCGCTAGGTATCGATACGATGGACAGTTCTCATCCAACACGTGCAGCGCGCCACGGTTTGTTATTCACCAAACAGGGACAAAAGCGAGCCGTTTTGAGTGGTCATGCAACAACGTTTAGACCTATTGAAGATGATTGCACTTGTTACACCTGTCAGCATTACACGCTTGCGTATCTGTGCCATCTTTTCAAAGCACATGAACTGACCGCGTTTACGCTTGCAACCATTCATAATTTACATTTCATGAATAATCTCATGGCCGATTATCGAAGAAGAATTTTGAACGACGAGATTTAATCAAGCCCTTTTTCTTAACACCTGTAATGTTTTTGATAGTTCTATAAGTTTTGTTTTCAATACCTCAAGCGACTGAACAATTCCATTATCTTTTGAATTTTCGGTTTTTTCATCAGCTTTTCCCTGTATTTTCTTCCATTTCTCTAGCTCTGCAACAGCAGCCTTATTTTCATCATCAAATCTTTTTTTCCACCATGTCAAATCTGCTTGGCGCTCACCATTACCATTAACTGGAGGAAATGCATTTATTTCATAAATTTTTAACCGCCAATCAGCATAATTTTCTGCAGTTTTCAAAATGCCAAAACAATCGTATGGTACAGATTTTCCCTCCGCTGCAGTAGTAAAGGTAAATACTGGCGCGTGATTAACTTTGTTTCCTGCAATTTTAAAACCATCAGGATTAAGCTGATCAGCTTGGTCCTTGACATAGGTCCAATGATATGGACCATTTGGATAGTGCTTATCTTGCTTATCTTTTGTTTTTTCCTCAGCTTCTTTATCATCTAAAAACAACATCTTGAACCCAAAGGCTGTATCTTGGTGTCCACGAAAAAAAGCTTTTATTTTTTTTACAACTTTGAAATAGGCGACCGTTGCTTGAACATCGGCTAAATAACCTTTTCCATTTCTAAGACCATTTGTTGTGATTTTTCCACTCGTTGTATTTTGTACAAAATCACTCCAATTAAATCCCAAAAAACCTAAATTATGATCATTGGCCATATTAATTTCTAAAATATTCTCAAACTTTACGGTAAAATTTGAATCTTCCGAAAGCACTTGAAAGTACTTACCCTTCGATTCCAAAAATTCAATCGGGTCAAACTTAGGTTCTATCCCCCCATGACAACATTGCACAAAAAAATCTTGCCCTGCTTCCTTTCCTGGACCTAAATAAAGCGCGTGAGCTAAAAATGAATACAACAACAAAATTGAATATACTCTGGGATCGGTAATAATAAAGTTTGATATTTTTGGAGATTTAATGTTGTATTTTGCTGCTAATTCTTGAAAAAATGTACCATTTCCAACAGACAAATTAGTAGAAATTTGTTCATGATTCCCCTGTAATAAAAAGACTTTATCCCAATTTTTTAATTTGAGCTTCATCAGCGTATATAATACTTCAACACCGTAGCGCCCGGCATCAACAAAATCTCCATTAAACACTATAAAAAAATGGGGGGTTTTAATCTCAAAATTATTATCGATGTGTCCCATGTTTTTGAGACGTAACAAATTTCTCAATAAAGAATGAATGCTTCCATGAATATCTCCAATAAAACAAACCTTACTTTCTGCTGGCTTGTCCAAATGTAATTTTTGAACATATGGAGGAATTCCAAAATGTTCTTTGGGTATTTCTTTAAACTTTTTTTCTTGGAAGGTTTTTGCGGTCTCCTCCCCCATAATCCATTTGGTTTTGTCATAAAATCCTTGTGCTTG
>Ga0207111_10324_pt1 | contig 10664 bp, 9 predicted proteins | sample Alteio_BWMinHeat_71_FD_153577 | JGI IMG/M metagenome (GOLD analysis project Ga0207111, IMG submission 153577) | Enriched cells from forest soil in Barre Woods Harvard Forest LTER site, Petersham, Massachusetts, United States -... | ecosystem: Environmental > Terrestrial > Soil > Temperate forest >... | reverse complement strand
GATCACGAACATTCCATAGAGATCGCCAATGAAGCGCAACGCCATGGCTTTCAGGTCCTGCTCCATCTGCCCATGCAATCCGTTGCCAACGAACACCCGGAACCGCAGGAATTGCATTCTGGAATGCAATCGGCGGACGTATCCGCGCTAGTCCAGCGGTTTTTGCAGAATGTTCCCGGAGTGGCAGGCGTCAACAATCATCAGGGTTCGCAAGCCACTTCTGATCCGGAGCTTATGTCCGAGCTCATGCCGGTGTTGTGTGATCGCCATCTCTTCTACGTCGATAGCCGCACGACGGCAGTCACGGTGGCGTTTGACACGGCGCAGGAATTCGGTGTTCGCTCCGCCTTCCGCAACGTCCCATTCCTCGATGATGTGCCCGAAGTCGCGGCCGTCCGCAAGCAGCTGCAGCTGGCCCTGCGCGGCGCTCGCGAAAAGGGTGAAGCCATTGCCATCGGGCACCCGCATGCCGCAACGCTCCAGGCTCTGCGCGAGGTCCTGCCGCAAGCGCGGGCGCAAGGCGTGCAACTGGTCTTCGCCTCCGACCTCGTCCACTAGGCAAACTTCAAAGTTTCTAGTTGGCGCCAGGACTTGAGTTTTTCGCTGGAAAAAGAAAGTGAATCAGCAGGGCAAGAACTGCCATCGTGAGAAAACTGAACACGCTGCCTTCGGGACCAACAGAGCCCCCGGTGAGCCACTTCTGGCCCAGCAAGGTGGCGTTCGAAAGATGTCCATCGAAGAGCAAGCCGCTGTCTGGTACCGAAAACAGAAACGTTTCGCCGAAATCAAAGCTTGCGTGCCAGCCGACCACGAACCAGAGATTGCCGGTGCGCCGCAAGCCAAAAGCAAAAACCAGTCCGGTCATCACCACACTTGCGGCGCCCACTGAATCTTCCCCAGGGTTCCGCAAGTGTACAGCCCCGAACGAGCAGGAAAGCAGAATCGCCGCCGGCCAGAAACCAATTCCATCTGCGAGCGTATATTGGGTATAGCCGCGAAACAAAAACTCTTCAAAGAGACCTACAAATACAAATGCAATCGCCCAAATCATTCCCCAACGAGCTATTTCCCAGCCGTGCAGGGCGAGACTTCCGAACCTATATCCTCCAAAGGCGTAAATCAGCCCGACGAGCGCGGAGATTTCCACCAATCCGAAGAGCCAGCCTCGCCAGAACATTTTTCCAAATGCGCCTGGCACCGGCAGCCCGTAGACCCCCACCGGCCGATGTTCGATCTGCGACATGATCAGCGCTGCCCCAAGTATCACAAGGAAGCCGAAGGCATCCTCGACAAACAATGAGACAGGAAAAAACTGCAGTCGCGAGGGCGGTGCCAACAGTAAAAGCAGGATGCCCGCAGCAAAGCCAAGTCCGGCCACGAAGGTCGAGTAGAGCAGCAATCGCCATCCCGCGCGCAATCCTCCATCGTCTTGAAAGAAGATTGCTTTAAGACCTTCGGGGGGCGGGGCCGAAAAAGGCGGAACTGAGGGAGGATTTGGAGATGTTTCGATGTCCAATAATCACCTCAACAAGCCATGCGGGCACATATCCCTGTCGGACGGGCTCATTGCGCCACCGTAAGCCTGAATCGTCTCAAACTCTGAAGGGTTTTATCTCAAAAAAAACCTTTGAGCGGCGGATTCGGTCAACGCTTGACTCTAAGTTGCCCGGGAATGAATGATCCCCTGATTTGCAGCGCCACTCGACGCCTAATCCGGAATTCAGGGCTGGCCTTCCCTATCGTGCCACAGGCAGTTCTACCGCGCCAAGAATCCGGCGGCTTTTCTTCTCCTGCACAAAAACCACTGCCTTCAGGTTCTCGCGTTTCCAGTCCATCTGCAGCGCTGCGTTCGCGTCTCCGGTAAACGAGGTTTCTTCTCCGGCCTTCGCTTCCCCGATTTTTTGAATGCTTCGAACAATCGCCGCGTGATGCAAATCTTCTCCGGCGTTTTCACCCCGCTTCACCGCGGAATGCAGGCCCGTTTCGGTAATCGCCAGCCAAACTTCCACCGTGTCGTGCTGCTTCGCTCCTGCCAGTCTTCCAATCTTCACCGAAAACCGTTCTTCTCCCGGCTTGCCCGCGTCGCCGTGGCCCAATGTCACTTGTGTCTTCTCCGTTTGCGCCGAATCCGCGATGGTCTGCCGCGCTTTCCGTCCCTGGCTCCCGACTAATTCGGCACGCCCATCCACGACCATCTGCGGCGTGTACGGATTGCCGTTTCTCAGAACTTCGGCGTACTGATACTGGCGAGCTGTCCAGCCATGCGACGAAAACGGGTCTACCCAACCCAGCTCATTCCAGTAATCCACGTGTTCCTCCAACGCGATGACTGACGCATTCTCTATCGGCTGCTGCAGCGCCAGTCCCGCAAGCAATGAATCCGCCGGAGGGCAGCTGGAACACCCCTCGGACGTAAACAACTCGACCACCACAGGTGTGCGCATCGCGCCTGCTGAAACAGAGGATGACTGCCAGCGCGACCGCAACCCCTCCGCGGCGGCCAGAGCGCAGAGGCCAAGAACCATCAACCCGGCATAAAATGTTTTCATCAGAAGTTCGCTCCTAGGTGCTATGCATAGGATTCGCTTGCTGGCATTAGGTTACCGGACCTGAATGGGGCTAACCCATTGCTTTGGATTAACTGCCATGCTAGTGTTAACCGGTTATTAAAGGTTTTCTGTGTCCATTTCTGCTACTTCTCCACTCCTCGGCGGTCGGCTTTGCCTCGATTTCGTAAATACTTCTGTCGCTCCTTCATCTCTTTCCTGGGACGAGCTCATTCACTTCCTAGGAGTCTCCCGCGTTATTTCCTCCGAACGCGGTGCTCAACTCTTGGCCTTGCCCGAATCCGATCCTCAGGCTGCGGAGGGTTTGCTTCAGAAAGCCAGTCAGCTCTGCGTCTCCCTGCGTAAGGTCTTCACAGCCATGCACCGCAAGCAAAAAATAGCCAGCGAATGGGCCGAGTCTGTCAACGATATCCTGCGCATCACCGAAGGACACGACGAACTTGTCTTCGAAAACGGCGTGTGGCGAATCGAATTCATAGCCCGTGAGGGCGGCCTCGACTGGCTGCTCGCTGCGGTAGCCCGTTCTGCAGCGGAACTCGTCGCCGAGGGCCCCGGCGCACGGCTGAGGCTCTGCGCCAATCCGCGTTGCGGCCTCTTCTTTTACGATAATTCCCGCACGCACCGCCGCCGCTGGTGTTCCATGGCCATCTGCGGAAACCGCAACAAGGTCGCAGCCTTTGCGCGCAAACATTCCACACCGCCGCAGTATTCCTGACCGGGAGCGAATCACGCGTCGCTCTCTCACTTGACGTACTTCGGCGATTCTCCTTTTGCCCAGGGATCATAGCTGTGCGCGAATACCAACCGCTCCGCCATTGGCGGGTGGGAATACAGCCAAAAAGTGATAAAGCCAGGCGGATTTGGATCCGCCAAATCCAGCTCCCCAAGCACCTGAAACGCGTGCGCCGCGACCTCCTCCGGGTTCGGCACCTGCCCGTGAATCACCTCCAATCCGTATATGTCCGCGTCGTGCTCTTCCATCCGGCTGAGCCCATTGATCACCGGCGAAGAGAAAAACAGCAATGCCTGCAGCAGCAGAAGCAGCACCACCACGCATGCCCAATCCTCCTGCCCATAGATCTTCCAGTCCTTCGCCCAGCGGTCGAGCGCCCAGTGCAATCCTCGAAACAGAAGATAAAGCGCGATGAAGAGGCCCGCGGCGCCAATCAGAAATCCCCGGCCCACGTGGCCCAGTACATAGTGGCCGAGCTCATGTCCCACAATGTACAAGGTTTCGTCGGGTGTCATCCTCTGAATCGTGGTATCCCAGATCACGATGCGTTTGGAAGCACCCAAGCCGGTTACGTAGGCATTCAGCGCGTTTGTCTTTCCGCTCGCCACCATCAGGAACATGCGGTTCTCTGGAATGGGAACGCCCGCACGCTCCGTGAGTCTTTCAACCTTTACAACGAGGTCCGGATGTTCTTTGTTCAGCGGTTCAAATTTGTTGAAGAGTGGGTCGATCACCAGAGGAGTTAGCACGAGCCGGCCAAGCAGGATTGCCACCGCCGGAAACCAGAAATACAGCCACCAACGCCGCGGGCTGCGCCGCATCACCGCAAATAAAATCAAGATGATCACCATCGCAAATGCCATATCCAGGAGCGCGCCTTTTGCCCAATCCCACAACCAGGAGCCCCAGCCCTGAATCGACTGTTCATAGTGCCGTGAAAGGGCGTGCCAGTAGGCACGCAAAGGAAATTTGAAAAGGTTGATGGTCACAAACAGCAGCGGAACAAAAACAAACGCCTGCGTCCATCGGCTGTCGCTCAGGTTTTCGGCAATGTCGCGAAATTTTGCTGCCACTCCCAGACGAAGCATCAGGAACAGTACAATCCCGCTCAGCGCATAGGAAACAAAATACAGCGTATAACCCGCCTTCGAATACGCTACCGCTTTCTCATACCGCTCATGCGACAGCGCGTACTGCTCGGTTGCCTTCTCCGCGTTGCTATTCAATTCACCAGGCGGTGTTTGCGGGGAACTGCTCGGAAGTGGCGGGGTTTGCTCCAGCGGTGTGTTAAGAGGGGCACCTAAGTTTGGATTCGTGGCGCCGCGTGAAATGGCGGTGAAACACAAACACCCGCAAAGAATCAAACAAAAATGGTGACGGAAGACGTACCGTCCCATAAAGCCTCCTCGCATTTTTCTTGCCGCTATTTCCCTTGCGCCCTCGGCCAAGGCCCTCACGCGCCGCGAGTATGCCGCAGCGTCTTCCTAATCGCAACAATTCACGCCATTGAATGAGATGAGTGGAAACGAACAAATGTTTCCACCCGATGGAGGCGATGCATCTTAAGGCGAGGTCTTTGGATGTGCAGTTTTCAAGGAATAGTTTCGCACTGCGCCCGTCGTCGTCAGACCGATGTGCACGATCGAAGTCCAGCGTTCCAGTTTGTGATGTCCATAGCGGTGGAACAAACACGATGCTCCGATCGAAACCCCTGTTCCCGCGGCCTCAACCACCGCAAAAGCCACATGATTGTCCACCAGATCGTTGGTGACCAGAATCTCCTGGTCGTGCCGGCGCCGCAGATTCAAGGTCGAAAAATAATCGAGCGTTCGCGATGCCCCTACTCCGGCAAACAGCCAAGCGTTCTCTTTGTCCCAGAAGCGGTGTTCCGGTCTCATCACTTTGGTTTCGGCAGCTGCCGCTTGGTTTGTATTTTTCTCTGGCGGCGCCTGCGCCGTCGATGAATCCTGGGCGCAAATCCTGGTCGCGCTCATTGGCGCCATCAACACAAGCAACGCAATCATTCTGCGAGTCGGCAATTTCCTGCTCCTGCTACACTCTGCTTTTTCATTTTGACCCGCTTCAGTATAATCGCACCCGCTCGACCTCGAGCCACTCTGACCACTTAGGAGTCCTCCCATGATCCGATTCCGCTTGATTCTGTCTTCAATTCTCGCAATTGGCACCACCGCCATCTTCACCGCCCACGCCGGCCGTCCTCCCGCGCCAGATTCCAGCGAAACCACTCCAACGCGTTCGTTCGAATTCACCTACCAGGTCCATGTGCCTGCGAACGCGGACGCTGCCGCCACGCACCTTTGGATTCCCCTGCCGCAGCCCGATGCCTATCAGGATATCCGGAATTTACAAATCGACAGTCCCGTGTTGTACAAGCAGGGCCGCGAACCTGAATACGGCAACACCTTTGCCATGTTCACGCCATCACCAGCGCAAGCTGCTTCGGGCTTTGACGTTACCATGCGCTTTACCGCGACGCGCCGCGAGCATAAGGTCCCTCCCGACGTTGCGTCACTCCAAAAAGTTTCCGCCTCCAGCGCCAACGACCCGACGATAAAGCGCTACCTCGAGCCGGACAAACTCGTCCCCCTTAGCGGCACGATCGCCGAACTTGCCAAGGAGCATACGGCCGGCGACACCACGCCCATTCAAAAAGCCCGCCACATCTACGAGTACGTCGTCGCTACCATGCGTTATGACAAATCCGGCGAAGGCTGGGGCCGCGGCGACGCCATCTGGGCCTGCACCGCCAAGCGCGGTAACTGCACCGACTTCCATTCCCTCTTCATCGGCATGATGCGCTCCTCCGGCATCCCCGCCCGCTTCGAGATCGGCTTCCCGCTCCCCGAAGCCAAGACCGAAGGCGACATCCCTGGCTACCACTGCTGGGCCGAATTCTATCTCGATGGAGTCGGCTGGGTTCCCGTCGATGCTTCCGAAGCCTGGAAGAATCCCGCCAAGCACGACTATTTTTTCGGCGCGCATGACGCCAACCGCATCTTCTTCACCTACGGCCGCGATATCCGTCTTTCGCCCGAGCACAAAGGCGATCCGCTGAACTATTTCATCTATCCCTACGCGGAATCCAACGGCCAGCCGGTGAAAAACCTTCAGACGCACTTCGCATTCCGCAACGTCGCTCCTTCGCCGGAAGTCACGGCCGGACATTGAGCACAAACTTGCGCTCAGTTTGAGCGCGCATAAGCGGCTGGCCTCGTCGGCCGATTCTGTTAATGAGTTCGCCGTTGCCGGATTAGCTCCGCTTTTTCGCGGAGCAATTGCGCTTCCGGCTACTTCGGGCGTATCTTGAGAATTGTCCCAGTTATGCCTTCTATGAGGAGTTGCACCATGTTGCGCTTCATCCCATTGCGCCTGGCCCTTTCGGTTGTATTGGCTTCCGCTCTGCTTCCTGTAGCTTCCTTCGCGCAATCCCAGGATTCTCAGTCCGTCGCCGAGGCCGCCCGCCGCGTCCGCGAGCAGAAGAAAAAATCCGAAAAACCCGCCAAAGTCATCACGGATGAAACTCTGGATGTAAAGAAGGGTGATGTTCAGAGCGCCACCGCGGAGCAGCTCAGAATGCCCGGCGCTCCGGAAACGCAAGGCCAACCGGCTGCTGCCAATACGCCGTCCTCCGCGAACCAGGCCGAGAATGCTAAGAAAATCGCTGCGCTGAAGGAGCACATCAAGCAGGCGCAGAGCGACCTCGATCTGCTTCAACGCCAGCTTTCATTGGAGCAGGACAACTATTTCTCCAAGCCCGACTATATCCACGACACACCTGGAAAAGCCAAGGTGGATGGAATCAAGCAGCAGGTCGATGACGCGCAACAGGCACTCGATCGTTTGAAAGCGAGACTTGCGGAGTTGCAACCAGTACCGCCCGCTCCCCCGGCCGCGCCACCCAAGTCTTAGTCTTCCTCGCCGCGATTGTTTTGGTCTCTACGTGGGCCTTCTCTGGGCGGCTTCGCTGCGGTGAGCTTTGGGGTGTGCCTTAATCGATTCCGTGGATTCGTAGGCTCACGAGCTGGTCGACGGTCAGGTTTTTCATTCCTCGCGACTGCAGCCCGGTGATGAATTCCGGCGTTACTCCGTGAATGCGCATGGCGATGAGCTGATCCGGCTCCGGGTGCGCGAACCCCAGCTTCTTCAGCTGATCGATAAACTCCGGCGAGACTCCGTGAATTCGAAACGCGATCAGTTTGTCGAGCTCCACGTGGTCGTAGCCTTCTTTTTTCAATTCCTCGACCCATTCCGGCGTTGCGCCGTGAATTCTCATGGCAATCAGCTTGTCGGCATCCGGCGTGTACCCGGCCTGGTGCAGGGTCCGAATCATCTCCGGGCTCACCCCGTGAATGCGGAAGGCGATCAGCTTGTCGGCATCCGAAATACTCAGTCCCGCCGAACGAATCCCGGAAATGAATTCGGGCGATACCCCATGGATCCGGAACGCAATGAATTTGTCGCTCTCCGAAACATTCAAGCCCGACGAGCGAATGGCGTCGATAAATTCCGGCGTCACTCCATGAATCTTGAAGGCGATGAGCTTGTCCGTATCCAGCCCCTGCAAGTTCTTGCTCTTGATCTCTTTGGCGAATTTCAAACTGACGTCGTGAATAGCCATCGCCAATTGCTTGTCACCGTCGATTCCATCAAAACCCAGCGCCTTCATCTCTTGCGCATACTTCGAGTCCGCAATGAAATGAAACAAGCCCGTGCCCTCGCCATCCTGGAGGAATCCTTCGCATTCGAATTTCCCCGCGTCGCGCGAAATTGTGAAATGCACTTCCTGCCGTCCCGGCTTTGAGAGGTCCAGGCCGGCAAACTCGCTCGCAGGCCAGTCGGAGCCGTAGTGGAAGTGCCTCCCCGCGCGGGAATCCATCAGCAAGAACCCCACTTTACCCGGCTCGTCAGACCAGTGAATCGTCCAGTGGCCGCTTCGCGTTTGGCCGCTGATCGAGTTTGCGACTCCCAACGCCACTCCCGTCACGATCAGCACCAGCCCCGCAATTCGTTCGAGTTTCATCGCTCGTCGCTCCTCTCCGCGTTTCCCGCGAACCTCAGAAAATATCTGCGTGCTTCAGCGCAATCAGTTTTTCCAAAGTCAAATTCTGAAACCCGTGCTTCCTGGCCTTCTCAATGAATTCCGAGTTAACGCCCATTACTTTGGCCCCGATCAGCTCATCGCACTTCAGATCCTTGAATCCCGCGGCTTGCATCGATTTCACATACTCCGGCGTGATCCCCTGCACTTTCATTCCAATCAGTTCATCGGTGTCTGGCTTGAGCCCCATCGCCCGCATCTCGCGGATGAACTCCGGCGTCACGCCTTGCACTTTCATCCCGATCAGCCCCTCCGCTTCGGCCTTCAGCCCCAGTTCGCGCATTTCCTTCGCGTATTGTGGCGTGATGCCCTGCACTTTCATGCCGATTAAGTTCTCAACCGTAGGATTCGGATCCACCGTTTTCATCTCGCGAATATATTCCGGCGTGATGCCCTGTACCTTCATCCCCACGATTTCGTCCGCGTTGGGCTGAAATCCCAAATCGTGAATCTCCTTGATATATTCCGGCGTGACACCCTGCACTTTCATCCCAATCAGTTCGTCAACCGAAGCATTCGCCGCTATCTTTCGCATGTCCCGGACATATTCGGGAGTGATTCCCTGGACTTTCATCCCCACGACCTCTTCCGCGGTCGGCTGTAATCCCAGTTCGCGAATCGTCTTGATGTATTCCGGCGTGACACCCTGCACTTTCATGGAAATCAGTTCGTCCACGCTCAGGTTCTTGAATCCCGCAGCCTCCATGGCCTCCACGTAAGATTGTTTCTTGTCGCCGCCCGCAGTTTGCTGCTCCGGCGCGCTGGCAGGTTGCGGATTCGCCGCCGGCTCGCTCGGTACCGCCGCGGGCGCGGGCTTCGCTGCTTTCGGAGCGCGCTCCTTCGTGGCGGGTTCCGGCCTCACAACAATCACTCCGTTTTCCTGCTGCTGTTTTGCAGTGGCGCTCTTTCCCAGCGATGCGTGCGCCACGCCTAAAAACGCATTTCCCGCCAGTAACGCCCCGGCCAGGCAAACGCAACTCACTCCCAATCCCGCCATACGAGTCCTCCCCGTAGCTCCATTCAAACCCAACAGCCGCACCACGCGCTCCGCTAGCGGGCTGCGATTCGCAGCCATCATCAACGCAGGCGCCGTCCGCCATTCTTCCATCAGCGTCAGCGCGCGCGCGTAATTCACCGCGTCCCCACACACCGCAATCGCTTCATCGTCGCAGCAGTTCTCGCGCTCCGCTCGAATCTGCTGGCTCACCCACCAAACGCCTGGGTGATAGAACAGCAGCGTTTCCGCCGCAATCTGGAAAAGATTCACGAAGCAATCCAGCCGGCGGATATGCGCCAGTTCGTGCGCGATCACCGCTTCCATCTGCTCTTCGCTCAGCCCCATCAGCGCCCGCACCGGCAGCAACACCACCGGCTGGAACCATCCCAGCACCGCCGGCGCGTCCAGCTTCTGGCACCCGCAATAGCGCACCGCGCGCTCCAATCCCATCCTCAGCTGCAGCGCAATGCACCTCAAATACAGCTCGCGCCCCACCGGCTGGATCTCCCTGCGTCGCATCCTCTCGAGCAGAAACAATCCGCCCGCCGTTCTCAAGCTCAGTACCAGCACGCCCAAAAACCACGACTCCACCAGCCACAGAATCGCCGTCGGCTGTTCGCTTCGAACTGCAGCGGCCGGGGCGCTGGATGGCGGGGTCGCGTGTTGCGCCGCTTTTTCCACCCAGGGCAAAGCCCCCTGCGCCCCGGACCGCACGGCCGGATTCGCTTCCCGATACAACCATGTAAAAGTAATGGCGGGAGCAGCCATCATCAGAACGAGCGTTGCTACTGCCATCGCGTAGCGCCCCGCCGCACTCCGGCAAGCCGCCACCGCCGCCGCGAACAACGCCGCCAGCGCCGCACCCTGCCAGATAAAATGCAGCAGCGTCCATCCCAGCGTTCGCATCACTTCCGGTGAAATCCAGTGGGCGAAGTTCGTCATGGCGTTCTCCCTTCGTACTCATCCAGAAGCTTGCGCAGCTCTTTCAGCTCTTTTTTAGACGTTCGCCGGCCTGCAAGCGCATGCAGCATCAGCTCGCTCGCGGAGCCCTCGAACACGCGCTGCAACACGTCACCCGCAAGTTGTCGTTTGGTTTCCGTGGCCGGCAGGCAAGCTTCGTAGACGTGCGCGCGCTGCTCTTCGTTCCGGCGCACTGTGCCCTTCGCCGTCATGATTTGCAGCAGTTTCAGAACTGTGGTGTAACCCAGCGCCTTCTGCTCGCGCAGCGATTCATGCACTTCGCGCACC
>Ga0207111_10322_pt1 | contig 10685 bp, 8 predicted proteins | sample Alteio_BWMinHeat_71_FD_153577 | JGI IMG/M metagenome (GOLD analysis project Ga0207111, IMG submission 153577) | Enriched cells from forest soil in Barre Woods Harvard Forest LTER site, Petersham, Massachusetts, United States -... | ecosystem: Environmental > Terrestrial > Soil > Temperate forest >... | reverse complement strand
CGGGCTCATCTTATCACAGATATGATAGCACTTGTAAATGGCATGGTTTGGAACATTGCGCTCCACCGTCAGCGTTCGCGCTTCAGTTTGCGGCGGTTCAACGGGAAGGTTTTTCGGAGGAACATCGCCCCGGGTAATATCGCCGAACCATTTATGCGCAAGTTCTTTAACCTGCTGTAACTCCACATTTCCGGTAACGGTCATTATGGCATTGTTCGGACGATAATATTTATAAAAGAAAGCCCGCACATTCTCCATAGTGGCGTTTTCTATATGCGAAACTTCCTTGCCAATCGTAGCCCACCGGTAAGGATGGTTTTTATAAGCAAGCGGGCGAAGCAGCAGCCATACATCACCATAAGGTTGATTGAGGTAGCGCTGCCTGAATTCCTCAATCACCACATTGCGCTGCACTTCCAATCCCTTTTCAGAAAAAGCAAGCCCAAGCATCCTGTCCGACTCCAGCCAAAAACCCGTTTCTATGTTTTGCGCGGGCAACGTCAGGTAATAATTTGTAATATCGTTGGAAGTAAAAGCGTTGTTCTCCCCTCCTACTCTTTGCAGGGGTTCATCATAAGAAGGAATATTTACCGACCCGCTGAACATCAAATGTTCAAACAAATGTGCAAAACCCGTTTTCTCCGCTTGCTCATCCCTCGCTCCTACATTATAAAGGATATTGAGCGCTACCAAAGGCGACGATTTATCGGTATGAACTATTACTTTAAGCCCGTTTTGGAGGGTGAATTTATCGAATGTTATCATTAGAGATGAAAATGTAAAAGTGAGAAGCGGGCAAAGATAAGAATTAACTATAACAACTTTTTATTCATAACTCAAAACTCGTAATTTCCTCTTTCGCTTTCCTGAACTCCGTCATTATATCTTCCACAATTTCCGCCGCAGGTTTAATATCCTTTATCAATCCCGAAATTTGTCCTATTTCTAATTCTCCTTCGTCCAAATCGCCTTCAAACATACCGCGTTTTGCCCTCGCCCTGCCAAGCAATTTAACCAAATCGTCCACCGGCGCACCGGCATTAATGGCATTTTCTACATCATAATAGAACTTGTTCCTGAACACCCTTACCGGAGTAATTTGTTTCAGCGTAAGCATAGTCTCGCCTTCGGCGGAATGAATGATTTTTTGTTTGAAATTAGGATGCAACGATGATTCCTCGGAAGCGGCAAAGCGCGTCCCCACCTGCACACCATCAGCGCCTAAAGTCATTGCCGCCAGCATTGCCCTGCCTGTTGCAATTCCGCCGGCAGCTAACAAAGGAAGGTTGGTAACAGCCCTCACCATAGGAATCAGGCAGAGCGTAGTAGTTTCTTCCCTGCCGTTATGTCCTCCCGCCTCAAATCCTTCAGCAACTATCGCATCAACGCCCGCCTGCTCGCTTTTCTGTGCAAACTTCGCGCTCGAAACCACCTGCACCACCGTTATTCCCTGTTGCTTTAACATCGCAGTCCATGTTTTTGGGTTTCCCGCCGAGGTAAAAACGATTTTCACCTCTTCTTCCGCAATAATCTGCATCAACTTATCCACATCAGGATAGATAAGCGGAACATTCACACCGAAGGGCTGCGAAGTCGCTTGCTTGCATTTGCGGATATGCTCCCTGAAAATATCGGGATACATGGAGCCCGCACCAATTAGCCCCAAGCCTCCGCTGTTGCTAACTGACGAAGCCAGCCGCCAGCCGCTTGTCCATATCATCCCTGCCTGGATGATGGGATATTTAATGTTAAAAAGTTGAGTAATGCGGTTAGTCATGTTTGATAGGATTAGTTACCTTTGCGGCGACGAAATTAAGGAATAAAACGCCTCACGGTCGTCATTCTGTAAGAAACTTGTTAAATCGGAGGTAAAAAGTAATAAGTTAGTAATAAGTTAAATCGAAGGTAAAAAGTTATTAAAGTAATGAAAAACAGTAACTTTTATGTTTATATCATCACTAATCCAGGAAAGACAGTTTTATACACTGGAGTTACCAACGACCTGACAAGAAGATTATCTGAACATTATCAAAACAGGGGAAATAAAGAGACATTTGCAGGAAAATATTATTGTCATCGTTTACTTTATTATGAAAGCCACATATCTATAGATATGGCAATAACAAGAGAGAAAGAAATTAAAAACTTAACAAGAGAAAAGAAAATTGAATTAATTAAAACAATGAATACGGGTATGGGATTTATTGAAGTAAAATTTTAAACTTAATGCTCCAAATAATTTTTTTGGAATAATTAACTGTTTACCTTCAATTTAACTTATTACTGGATTGATTGTTTTTACCTCCGATTTAACAAGTTTCTTACAGAATGACGTTAGTTTCATATAACAAACACTATACACTAATCCCAACAATGAAAAAAGACAAACTCATTTTCCAACTTATCGAAGAAGAAAAAGAACGCCAGACTAACGGCATTGAATTGATTGCCTCCGAAAACTTTGTGAGCGACCAGGTGCTGAAAGCAATGGGCTCATGCCTTACTAACAAATACGCAGAGGGTTTGCCCTTCAAAAGATATTATGGCGGCTGTGAAGTAGTGGACAAAGTTGAACAATTGGCTATTGACCGCGCAAAAGAACTGTTCGGAGCGGAATGGGTGAATGTGCAGCCCCATTCAGGTGCGCAGGCGAATGCTTCGGTGATGCTCGGCGTACTTAATCCCGGCGACAAGATACTCGGTTTTAACCTTAGCCATGGCGGACACCTTACGCATGGTTCTCCTGTCAATTTTTCAGGAAAACTGTATGTCCCTTCTTTTTATGGAGTAAACAAAGAAACCGGCAGGGTTGATTATGACGAATTGGAAAAGACAGCCGAAAAGGAAAAACCGAAGTTGCTCATTTGCGGGGCTTCCGCTTATTCCCGCGATTGGGATTATATGCGCTTACGCAAGGTTGCCGATAGCGTCGGCGCATTGCTGATGGCTGACATTGCCCACCCTGCCGGATTGATTGCAAAGGGTTTATTAAACGACCCAATGCTGGCTTGCCATATTGTTACTACAACTACGCATAAGACCCTTAGAGGTCCTCGCGGCGGCATGATTATGCTCGGAAAAGATTTTGAAAATCCCTGGGGATTGAAAACTCCGAAAGGGGAGCTGAAAATGATGTCGGCGGTATTGGATGGCGCTGTATTTCCCGGCACACAGGGCGGTCCTTTAGAGCATGTTATTGCAGCAAAGGCGGTTGCTTATAACGAAGCCCTTAGCGACGAATACATGTACTATTGTATTCAAATAGTAAAAAATGCAAGAACAATGGCGGAAGAATTTGTGAGCAGGGGTTACGAGGTTATTTCAGGAGGAACAGATAACCATTGCATGTTGATTGACCTCCGTTCAAAGAACATAACCGGCAAAGCTGCGGAGAATGCTTTGGTGAAAGCCGATATTACCGTCAATAAAAACATGGTTCCGTTTGATGATAAAAGCCCGTTTGTTACTTCCGGAATCAGAATTGGTACACCTGCAATAACCACGCGCGGTCTGAAAGAAAAAGACATGCTGAAAATTGTGGATTTGATTGACGCTATTATCAGCGACCATGAAAACGAGAAAGCTATCGGTTCCATTAAGGAAAAGGTAAACAAGATGATGAGAAAATATCCCCTGTTTGCTCAATAACCTAATTTCCCCCTTACCCTTCCAATAACTTCTTTAGCAATCACCCTTGCTTTATCTGCTCCCTCTTTCAGTTTCCTGTCAAGTTCAGCGGGATGTTCCATATAATAATGGTACAGGTTCCTTTCATTTTCAAATTTACGGATGATTAATTCAAACAAAGCATTCTTTGCATGACCATAACCATAATTACCTTGCAGATAATTATTTCTCATCACTGCAATTTCATCTTCAGAAGCCAGCAGCCGATAAAGTTTAAACACATTGCAGGTGTCGGGGTCTTTCGGCTCTTCCAGTTTTTTACTATCGGTAACAATTGATAAAACCACTTTCCGAAGTTCCTTGTCGGGCAGAAAAATATCTATGGTATTGTTGTAAGATTTGCTCATTTTCTCCCCGTCAATGCCCGGAACAATCATCACTTCCTCCTGGTATTTTCCTTCAGGGACAACAAATGTTTCTCCATACTGATGATTGAAGGACAAAGCAATATCGCGGGTCATTTCAAGATGTTGTTGCTGGTCTTTTCCGACAGGAACAAAATTGGCATCATAAAGCAATATATCGGCAGCCATCAGCACAGGATAAATAAATAATCCTGCATTAACATCTTTTAATCTGTCCGATTTATCTTTGAAAGAATGCGCATTGGCAAGCATCGGAAAGGGAGTGAAACAATTCAGGTACCACGTCAGTTCGCAAACATCATTTATATCCGATTGCCTGTAGAATATGTTTCTTTCCGTATCAAAACCAAACGCCAGCCAGCAGGCAGCGGTGGCATTCACATTGTATTTCCGGGCATCAGCATCTTTAAGCGAAGTTAAAGAATGTAAATCGGCAATGAAAAAGAGTGAATCGTTACCTTCTGTTTTTGATAATTCTATGGCAGGGATTATGGCTCCGAGTATATTTCCGAGATGTGGTACGCCTGTGCTTTGTATTCCTGTGAGTATGCGCATTGACTATTGACTATTGACTATTGACTATTGACTATTGACTATTGATTCTTCTTTCACCTTTCTTCCCGGATAAATCTTTAATGCTTCCTCTAAGCATTGCATTGAATTTTTCAAAGCATTAATATTCAATACATACCCAATCCTTACTTCATCAATACCTAAACCTTTAGTTGCATAGAATCCGGTTGCCGGAGCCAACATCACCGTTTGATTGTTATACTCAAATTCTTCCAGCAGCCAACGGCAGAAAGTATCTGAATTATCAATCGGCAAACGGGCTATGACATAAAAAGCGCCCTGCGGTTTTGTGCAAAATGCTCCTTCCATCTTATTGATAGCTGACACAACAAAATCTCTTCGTTCGGTATATTCGGCAATAACCTTTTCAAAATATTCAGGAGGAGTATCAATGGCTGCCTCTCCGGCTATCTGACCGAAAGTGGGGGGACTTAGCCGCGCCTGTGCAAATTTCAGAACCGCATCAAGCACTTTTTTGTTTTTGGTGATAAATGTTCCGATTCTTGCACCGCAGCAACTATATCTTTTCGAGATGGAATCAACCATAATCACATTGTTTTCCGTTCCTTTCAATGCCATTGCCGAATAAGCGCTCAAACCGTCATAGCAAAACTCGCGGTAAACTTCATCAGAAAATAAAAAAATGTCATGCTTCAATACAAGTAACCGTAATTGTTCCAGTTCCTCTTCGGAATATAAATAGCCGGTGGGGTTGTTAGGATTGCAGATGAGAATGGCTTTGGTGCGCGAAGTAATCACTTTTTCAAATTCTTCAACAGGAGGCAAAGCAAAGCCGTTTTCAATATATGAAGTAACGGGCTTAATCACCACTCCGGCGGCACACGCAAAGCCGAGGTAATTTGCATAAAACGGTTCGGGGGTAATGATTTCATCGCCTGGATTCAGGCAGGCGAACAACCCGAACATTAATGCCTCGGAGCCGCCTGTGGTAACTATGATTTCATTCGGCTCCACTGAAATACCTTTGCTTTTGTAATATTTTACCAGCTTTTTCCTGTACGATTCAAAACCGGCGGAATGGCTGTATTCAATCACCTTCAAATTGTTACGACGAATCTTCTCTAAAACAACTTCCGGTGTTTCAATATCCGGCTGACCAATGTTGAGGTGATAAACTGTTCTTCCTTTGCTTTTTGCCGCTTCCGAATAAGGAACTAATTTCCTGATGGGAGAAGCAGGCATTGTTTTGGCTTTTTCTGAAATTTCAGGCACTTTCTTTAGTTATGAGTTATGAGTTATGAGTTATGAGTTATGAGTTATGAGTTATGAGTTATGAGTTATGAGTTATGAGTTATGAGTTATGAATAGAACGCTGATGACGCTGATTTTTTATGATTAAAATGATTTTATTTTTAATCTTCTTTTATCATATTTTTCTGCGTTATCAGCGTTCGATTTTTGCAAAAATAAAAAATCCCGACCGCAAAGCCAGGATTTCTTATCTTATTCCTTAAATTTTATTTCTCAACAGGTGCAACAGGATTTGCGGGCTTAACGGGAGACATTTCTTCCGTTGGCACTGCTTCGATGTTTCCTGTAATCCTAATCACTTTCGTTGATGTTTTTGCATTGGAAGTGATGGTTACGGATTTGTTAATCGGTCCTACCCTCTTTGAGTCATACTGAACATGGATGCTGCCACTTTCGCCGGGTTTAATCGGCTCTTTGGGCCAACTCGGTACGGTGCAACCGCATGAACCTTTTGCATTGGAAATGATGAGGGGCTCTTTTCCGGTGTTGGTAAACTTAAATTCGCAACCGCCATCGGCGCCCTGCTTAATAGTGCCATAATCGTGCACTTCTTTTTCAAAGGTAATTTCCGGTGCGTTTGGATTGTCAACCGCAGGTGTTGCAGGCGTTGCCGGTGTTTCCTGTGCTTTAGTTACCATAAAGGAACTAAAAAGCATACTGAACAAAATGATTGTTTTTTTCATGTTTTGATGTTTTTGATTTTGTTGTTTTAAATACGGTGCAAACTTACGGAGAAATATCATACCATGAATCGTCTTTGCAATTATTTTTTATTAAAAGTTGTTAATGATTCGTTAATGGGGTTGTGAAGGTAATTACTAATTACTCATAATTTCTCTATCTTTGCCCCACGAAACAAATCAATCGAAATGGACTATATCACCATCAATACTGACGCCCTGAATATGACGGATGATGAATTTTTCAACTTCTGCATTCAAAACAGCAATTTGCGCATAGAGCGCGACAGCAACCAAAACATTATCATTATGCATCCAACAGGAAACATTACCAGCAACCGAAACATAAATATAGGTTCCCTGCTTTATATATGGAATAGAAAACATAGTTTAGGATATGTATTTGATTCAAATGCCGGATTTACATTGCCCGATAAATCCATGCGCTCACCCGATGCTGCCTGGATAAAAAAAGAAAGATGGGAAAAGATTTCGATGGAAGACAGGGAAAGATTTACCCATATATGCCCTGATTTCATTATTGAGTTAAAATCCGCATCAGATTCAATTAACCAATTAAAGGAAAAAATGCAGGAATGGATGGAAAACGGTTGCCGGTTAGGTTGGCTAATCATGCCCGATGAACGAAAATCTATCATATATCGCGCCAACGGAACACAGGAAGAAGTTACCTTTGAAAAGAAATTAAGCGGTGAAGATGTGTTGCCGGGATTTGAACTTGACCTGAAAGAGTTATGAAAAGTTACCCCCTTCAAGGGTTTAAAACCCTTGAAGAGGTAATCGCCTTCAAGATTTTGCTTGTGTTGCTACATTATCCTCCATATCTTTGTGATAAAATTTACCAAAAGTATTGAGACAATGAAAGCAATAAAACATAATGAAACAGAAAAAGGAAAGGAAACAGGTTTCTTTTCTTTTTTTATTGCTTTTATAGCATCGAAATTGTTTATCCTAAACTTATAGTGTGCTTGATTTTACTTGTAAACTGATTTATTTAATTCCCCAAATGAGTCATTCAATATCCCGAATGAATCATTTTATTCCCCGAATGAGTCATTTTATTCCCCGAATTTCAGCACGGGGGCATGGAAGTCGAACGCAGGGGTGATTCAGTTTTCCAACTGAACACAAGGTGCAAGTAACCATAATTCCTTAATGGAATTCCAAAGGTAATTCAAAGCGGCGGGGAAGTTAGCGGGAGTTATTCAATCTTCACCAGCTTCTTCACCTTTTTATAATCTCCCTGCATCAGTTCCACAAAATAAACCCCTTTGTTGAGCGTTGCGCCTGTTGTAAATATTTCATTAGGTTTTAATTATTGATTTGCAATGCCTGTTGTTGCAATAAATAATAAGGTAATGAGTAGATTTGTTTTCACAGCTTTAATTTTAGGATTAATGAGGCGGTGAAAATAAGTATTTTTTGTTTACACTAAATTATTCAGCCAGTAATTGAGTGTGGCAATACGCCATACCAAGTTTGCGTTTTTATTATCTCCGTTTTTATAATCTCCAACCACTTTCTTTACTTTGGAAATGTCCAAGAAATCAAGCCGGTTATAATTCAATTCGAGTAAATGCTTTAAGGAACTGCGGAGCCAGTTTGTTTCTCCGGGAGTAACAAAACCCTTTTTATCCTTACGGTTATATACTTTTTCGGGCAATAAATTTTTCATGGCTTCGCGCATGATATATTTTGTTCGTGTTTCATTGATTTTATCTTCATTGTTCAGTTGAAAAGCGAACTCCACCAACCGATGGTCGAGAAACGGAACCCGCGATTCCAATGAATGAGACATGGTCATGCGGTCAACATAATGAAGTATGGTTGGCAAACTCGATGCACCGATAAGATTGTAAAGAAAATTGTCTAAGTGATTTCCTTTTACCTGCGTAAGGTTAAAAGGGATTAGGGACGAGGGATTAGGGATTAGGGACGGGTAATAATGCTTGTATTCAAAAGCATACAGCGCTTGTTCATTGAGCAGCACAGGGAGCATACTTTTAGCAAGCATGTCGAACATTTTCCTGTTGCTCCATTGTTGATTCCGTTTAAGAAGATTGGCTTGCCGAAGCATGGAGAAAACCTCTCCTTTACCAAGCATATCGGCAAACAGGCGATAAAAGGAGTGCATATAGCCCGCAAGGTATTCATCGGCTCCCTGCCCGTCCACCACTACCTTAATGTTATGTTCATGGATTCTTTTAACCATGAAATATTGAGAAAAATTAGAGGAGCCGGTAGCGGGAATGTCCGTCATATAAAGAATATCGTGTAAATGTTCGGCAACGAGGTCGCGCGGCGGCTGGTAATAATCGGGCTTAATTTGAGGATATTTCTCAATCACGGCATTCATAAAAGGGCGCTCGTCCACTTCATTTTTGCCGTCATAATAGATGGAGAAAGATTGATAGTTTTTTTCAGGATTCAGGTGTGCCATCATGGAAGTTAGCGCCGAACTGTCGAGCCCGCCGCTCAAACAAATAGCTATTTCAACGTCGCTGCGAAGATGAATCCTTGTACTTTCTTTAAACAATTCAAAAAATCTTTCTTTCTTTTCTTCAAAACTTCCCCCAATTTCCCCTAATCCTGTTTTCAATTCCCAATATTTTTCAATCGTAACTTTTCCCTTTGAAAAAAGCAGGTTACACGCTTCGGGCAGCGCTTTTAATTTACTGAAGTATGTTTCGTCGTGGTAACAAACCCAACCCATTTGCAACCCCCGGCTCACCTGGTTAAGATTTAAGTCATTGGAAAAAACGGGCGCAGGTTTCAGCGCTTTATATTCGGAGCCGAAATAAAACTTTTCTCCTTCGTGCAGGTAATAAAACGGCTTGATGCCAAACCTGTCGCGCGAACAAAACAGCGTTTCGGTTTTCATATCCCAAATTGCAAAAGCCCACATGCCCACAAAACGCTTCACACAATCTTTGCCCCATTGTGAGTATGCGGCAAGGATAACTTCGGTATCGGATTTCGTTCGGAAACGATGCCCCATTGCATGGAGTTCCCGCCCTAATTCAACATAATTATATATTTCGCCGTTATAAGCGATGATATAATCGTTGTATATGAACGGCTGGTTAGCTTCATCGGAAAGGTCAATGATACTTAATCGGTTATGTCCTAAATAAAGAGGCGGCTTTTTCCAATCGCCGGTGTAATCGGGTCCCCTGTGTTGAATGGAAGAAAGCATTTTGCACAGCAGCGAATCAGCCGCTTCGGGCTTAATGGAGGTATCATAAAAACCGGCTATACCGCACATTGTTAGTTATGAGTTATGAGTTATGAGTTATGAGTTATGAGTTATGAATGAGAATTGTCAATTGTCAATTATCAATTGTCAATTATCAATTATCAATTATCAATTATCAATTGTCAATTGTCAATTATCAATTGTCAATTATCAATTGTCAATTGTCAATTATCAATTGGATGAAATGTACGCCAGCTATGCCAAAATTCCTGGTATGCCTTCACTTTTTTTAATTTAAGCGACGGCGTTTGAATATCGCGACCGGAAAAATCATACATCCTCCCGTCAGCAAATAGTGTATCATGGCTGCTCGTGAACATACTTGCGGCAGATGGTCTCTCGAAACAAGCAAAGCTATTGCCATCGGATGCCAAAGCTAATACAAAAGGTTGTCCCCCTGTTTCATCATTAATAATTTGTTCCTTTTTCAGCCGGTTCCAGTCGAACACCTTGTTTGAATTACTTGTCAGCACTCCTATAACCCACGATTTTTCTTTCCATGACAAACTGTCGGTGCGGGTGAGCGCGCTTTTGCTTTTACCCTGTTCAAATCTTGCGAGTGTGTCATAAGCTTTTTCCGTTACGGATTGCTCATCGGGTTGCATAATAAGACAGTTGGGATATAGCCCCGCCCATTGAGCAATCGTCATTTGCACAGATTCCACTTCTTTCAGTTGATGCCCTTTCAACGGACCTGCAATGGCTTCGCCAGTTACCTGCCGCCACCAGCTTTTGGTAGTTGCATCTTCAAACATGGCATTGTAATGGTCCATTCCTACCAGCCGGAATTTTTCAGGATTTCCATTCACAGCCGTTTCAAAAACCCGTCCT
>Ga0207111_10320_pt1 | contig 10729 bp, 10 predicted proteins | sample Alteio_BWMinHeat_71_FD_153577 | JGI IMG/M metagenome (GOLD analysis project Ga0207111, IMG submission 153577) | Enriched cells from forest soil in Barre Woods Harvard Forest LTER site, Petersham, Massachusetts, United States -... | ecosystem: Environmental > Terrestrial > Soil > Temperate forest >... | reverse complement strand
TTTCAACGGTACAGGAGTTTGTAATCAAGATGACCCGATTGTCATCTATGCAGTATACTCATTCTTGTTACCCGACTGAGTATTCAATTCGTATTCGCGACAGTGGTAAAAACGGCGCTGAACGTGGCATCAGAGCCCGCGCTGTTTACCCACATATTGCGCATATTAATGGCTTTTTCAACAAGAACAGCAGGTTAGGGAAGTGACTATGGCACAGGAATCAACCGTCACCCAGTCGAAGGACCATATACCAGAGCTAATCCTAAGCCAGGATGTTCACAAAGTAGTCCATGGGGATAACCCGCTGGGTCATTTTAATACCCGCATCGCCGTCAGAATTACCAAAACTGTTGGCTCCATGTGGTGTGCGTATGTGTTCGCCTTGCTTGCCCTCATCTCGTTACCGGCGGCCCTAAGCACCCACGACCCGATTATTATCGTGGCGTGGATCGCGCAGACGTTCCTCCAGTTAGTCTTGTTGCCGATCATCATCGTCGGCCAAAATGTCCAAGCCGCAGCAAGTGATGCCCGCGCTGAAAGCGACCATAAGACCCTCCTTGCCATCCATACCCTGACTCGTGAAGTGCATACGCTGGCCGAGCGACAGACCGACATGCTCAAGCTGCTCGAGGAAAGAACCAACAATCCCGATGCCAACGGCACGTTGAAGCAATGAGCTAAAAGGCCAACTGCTTGTGTTTCAATCATGTCTGAGCTGCTTTCCAGCTTGTGAGGCGGGAATACCCCATCTATTGTCTGGCCGAGACAATTTCTAGCTATCCGAAGAAGTGTACTCGTTCATGGAATTAACGGGTATCAAAAACTCTCAATGCCACACCGGTCTTGGCTACAATGAACATCCGCTCCAATTTCTCTGGTCAGTGAACGTTTTTGAAACCCGTGTCCCAAACGGATGTCCCAATCGGTGCACACCGTTCATGCCGACGCCGGCCAAAATCGCGCTGATCGAGTGGGCGACCTGGTATACAGCGACGGAACCGCAGTCGCGGTAAAGTGCGATGATAGTCCTGTTCAACACATTCTTCAGGTGACTGGGGAAGCGGAGAACATGCCGATGACTCTAGATTTTTTATCACATTTGAAAGCGCTCCCGCCTGCGACGTTAGAGCCGATTGTGTGCAATGCTCTCAGCGCTCGTGATGTAGAATTGCTGGACTGGCATTGCCAGCCACTCGCGCGTGGAGCAGCGGGCTATATATTGGGCGGCCACGGTCCGTATCGCTTTGAGGGCTTGGCACGGTGCGCAGGCGAAATCCAACCCTGGTCGACGGTGTTGAAGGTAGCAGGTAGTGGCGGGCGATCTGCCAGTGATGACGCGACGCAACCGGAGTACTGGAAACGCGAAACTGAGTTGTACCAGTCCGGTTTCCTCCGCGACCTGCCACCGGGGTTATCCACGCCGCGTTGCTATGGCGTTGTGCCCTTATCAGAGCGAGAGATCTGGCTTTGGCTCGAAGACATTCCGCAGCCAGCAGATAACTGGACGCCAGAGCGATATGGATTGGCTGCAATGCACCTGGGTCAATTCAACGGAGCATATCTCATGGGGCATCCACTCCCGCCCAACGCGAACTGGCTGCTGGCTGGTGGCCGGACACCGGGCTGGGTGGCAGGCGCAGAATCTCGACTCAACGAACTCGATGCTTTTATCGAAACGCGCATGGGTCAACGCTGGCTCCAGGCGACAGACCGGAATCGGGTTACACGGCTGTATGCCAATCGGCAGGCACTGCTTCAGGCACTGGCACGCCTGCCACGTTGCTTGTGCCACCACGATGCCTTCAGGCGTAACCTGCTTGACCGCCGCGCGGCGGATGGGCGTGTTGAAACCATCGGGATCGACTGGGCATATGTCGGCTATGGGGGTGTCGGTCAGGAGATCGCTATGACGACAGCGGTTACGCTGCTCTGGCTCGATGTTGCGGCCAACCAAGCAACGACGCTCAACGAGATTATCTTTGAAGGCTATATGGCGGGACTTCGTGATGTTGGCTGGCAGGGCGACGCACGCCTGGCGCGCCTGGGCTATACAGCCACAGTTGGCCTGGTCTGGGGTATGGCATGGCCGACTTTCATGAGCAGGATGCTTGGGGAAGTGCAGGCAGCGGCGGCCTTGGAGGATGTGATCGGGCACTCGGCTGATGAAATCATGGACCAATGGCGTGAGGTACAGCCACTAATCTTTTCGATGGGCGAGGAAGCACTTACGCTCGCGCAAATACTATAATCGCGCACACAGTCATTTCCGCCGTTAACTGATACGAAACGGGGCGTAATACCCTTTAAGAAATTGAGCTGTCGTTCCCTCCTGAATACAGATTTTCAGTTGTTAACGTTGTTAGCAAGAAAGGTCAAGAATCATGACACCAACTTTCTCCCAGGTCGCGCGTGAGAAGGCAAAGTTTGCATTCATTCACGCTGCGGAGAGGCATCTGGGCAAACTTAGGGTTCGAAAAGAATAACTTTCGGGTAGAGTAGGGGAAGAGGGCGTAAGGTGGAATTATTCATGCACGGCTGGAATCAGGCTGCAGCACGGACATAATCATGGACGATTCCGCCCAAAACATCTCGGCGTTGCACCAGACCGCCGCTGGGCACAACGGTCAGCGGAATCGGACACTGCTGATCCAGTTATAGATGCAGGACTCAAGCACCGATCCCAGATTCACTACCTGGGATCGTTTTTTCTACCTTACGGGGTTTTTGACCATACAGGGTGCTCGGTCTGTGGCGACGGCCAGATTCGCGATTGCGTGCTCATCTGAACATCGCTCATTTTCCCGTCTTTTGGGTTGTAGGCGCTAACTGACCCAGTCCCGGAAAAATTACCAAAGGACGATGTTTGCGCAACATCGAATTATTCAAACACATCGTGTGGAACCTATCCACCAGGTGCAGTGGCAACCGCAGTAGGCTCTAGCGTCGGCGTCGGATAGGTTCCGTTCACGATGGATTGCAAATCCGTTTGCAACCTGTCGAGCGTCTCGTTCACATCCATGCTTGCGCCACCTGGGGCGTACCACAGATCTCTTAAAAGGTGGAAGCGCTCCTGAACCTGATTGAAGTGCGGAAGGTTTGATTCGTGGTGTAGCGATCCAGGGTTCGTATACTTGAGGCTGTCAAGGGCAACGCGCCAGTTTACGCCCCAGGGAAAGGCTTTATTTTCATAATCGATCCAGGCTTGTTGATACGCGCTACGCGCCGGGAATGCGCGGTACATGGGGGCCAGCTCCGGGACGGCATCGTCCAGGAGGTAGCTCAGGACAATGAAAGCTGCGTCGGGGTTTTTCGTGGTCTTGAGGATGCGGAAGGTCGGCGTCGGTGGGTACATGCGTTTTGCCGTCCAAGGATTCTGGCACGAAGGCGATGTTCCACCTGAGATTCATGTTTTCCTCGTTGATGTAGGAAGTGATCCATAGAGGGGTAATGTTCATCGCCACCTGACCAGAGGCGAAAGTCATCCTGCTGGTGGAGACATAACCTAACCCGCTGGCTGTCTCGTCCGGAATGAAGTGATATTTCCACACCGCATTCCACAGCCATTGTGCCCCTGTGCGCCAATCGTTCGAAAACTTGACTTTGTTCGTAGCCGGGTCAAAAAACGGCGATGGTAGGAGGTAAGACAGCATCAAGCGTGGCTCATCCCATTGGAAATCGAGGCCATATTGAATGATGTGTTCTGGGTCGAACTTGTCGCTGACTGCATTGTTGCCGTTCTGGTCAATGGTAAGAAGTTTGGCAATTTGAGCAAGCGTTTGATAGTTCCAATCCACCTGCGAGCCGTCGGGCATTGTGTACTTCGCGTCTGCTTTGTCAGGCGGGTATTTCAGCCCTGCCGCGTCAAAAAGAGTACGGTTGTAATAGACGACGCTGGGATAAAGAACAAAAGGAATGGCGCTGTAACCGCCATTGAGTGTTTCAAACAGATTGAACAGTGTTGGCTCAAATCCCCTCAGATCGTAATGGTGATTCTCCATGAGCGGTTTCAAGTCCAGCCATTGATCGGAAAAGCTGTTTGAGTCGGTAACGCCGAGTGGGCCAGCGATGTCAGGTGCGTTGCCCGATCTGAGCATAATTGTAAGCTCATCCCCCGTGGGTAGCGTGTTGGTTGACAATACAAGTTGCAAAGTAATGTGGTTCTGCTTGCCTACAGTCTCGTTGAATTCCTGAGCAACCTTCTTTTCAGCGTTGATCTGATCAGTATTCCCGCTGGCCGAAATCTTGCCCATGAACCAGCTGATGGTAGTATTACTTTGGGCAGCTACCGGATTGATAGCGGAAGCCAGGGCAGAGATAGCTGTTACCAAGACCGTAAGCAGAGTCATTTTATGGGCTAATTTTGTCATGGGCTCTCCGCGCGGCTTGAATCATCATCTGATCAAGATATTTCTTTATAAGTAAGTCGTTGGACAGTGCGCACAACCGCCCCCATCGGCTATCGGGGCGCTCCAGTTGTATCAGGCTGTGGGCACGTTGGCCCGCTCGCCGAAATGCCATAAGTTGAGCGCTCGGCGTCGGTAAAATCGCGGCTGATCAGCGCACACGCCCGCGTCACCAGGTCACGTGTGTCAGTGCTCCACAGGAGCGCAGTACCGTCTTTACTGGTCGTCGCCACGAATGTCCCATCTGACGAAAAAGCCAGGCCCGTGATCGAATCCGAATGACCGGCAAAGCTGGCAAGCGGGCTGCCACTTTGAAGGTCAAGCAGTGTGACAGTTTTGCTGCTCGCTTCAGAGGCCAGGATATATTTTCCGTCCGGCGAGAAAATCGCAGTGCCAATCTTGTCATTTGGCAGGCTAAACTGCCTGCCTGGCTTGCCAGTGCTCACATCCCATAGCACCACTGTACCATCCCATGTCACGGACAGCACTGACTTCCCATCCGGGGCAAATGCGACACTCCAGCCATTGGCTTGCCGGGCTGGATCGCTGAAGGTGCGAACAATCTGTCCTGTCTTAATGTTCCACAACTGCGCCGTTTTATCCTGACTGGCCGTGAGCGCATATTTCCCGTCGGGGGAGAACATCACCGCGTAGACCCAATCCTGGTGCAGAAACTCCTCGATCTCGTTTCCGGTTTGCACGCTCCACAGGCGAGCCGTCGTGTCCGTATCGCCGCTCAAGCTGAACCCCCCGCTGCCCGTGAGGATCGTTTTGCCATCGGGCGAAAAGGCGACGCTCAAGACACTGGTGGTGTGGCCCTTCAATTGGCGGACTTCCATGCCAGTCTGGACATCCCAGAGGCGAGCCGTATGATCGTCGCTGCCAGTCAAAATTGTTTTGCCATCGGGGGAAAAGGCGACAGCATTGATCGTCGCGCCATGACCCGTAAACGTCCGAATCTGCTGCCCGGAGTGCCTATCCCACAGATACGCGATCTTCTGGCTGGCGGTCAGAACGTAACGTCCATCGGGGGAAATGGCAAGGCCGGTCACGCCAGCGGAGTGGGTCAGGACTTGCGGCGCTGCAACTGCCGCTTCGAGTACCGTCCGGGCAAAAGGCAAGCTGGACAATTCAGCGGCGCGAGTGGCGAGTAGCAGCGCCAGTTGGCGATCTCCACCTGTGGTGTTCCACAGGTTATTTGCCTGTATTGCCAATCGTAGACTCTCTGCCAGAGATGACGTTTCCGGTGTGGCCTGGACAAGCGCTTTAGGACAGGTGGGGCTGTCGCCGCCGATGCCGAATTGGGCATGTTCTTCGGACGTGAAATCGCGGGTGAGGTGCGCGCAGAGCGATTGAATAGTCGCCAGATAATCAAAATCCCACACTCGCGCAACACCGTCATCCGTAGCCACAAGAATAGTTCCACCATCGGGAGAAAAAGCGACGACATTAGCCGCTGCTGGAGTCGTGAAGACGCGCAGCAACTGACCCGTCCGCCTATCCCACAGGCGCGCAGTCTGGTCAGCGCTTCCGGTCAGGACGTAGTTACTATCAGGTGAAAACGCCGCACTCCGCACCGAATCCACATGTCCAATGAATGCTTGAAGTTCAGCGCCCGTATACGCATCCCACAGCCGGATGCCGCCGTCCGGGTTGCCGGTCAGGACATAGCTCCCGTCGGGAGAAATGGCAGCACTTTCAGGCGATGGAGAAAGTTCAGAAGTAATCAGTGTTGGATCCGCGAGATCGCGGATTTTGCCGCAGCTTTGTGTGTTCCATAAGCCAGCCGTCCCATCCCGGCTCCGCGTTAGTGCAGTCTTTCCATTGGCTGAAAACGCCGCTATCCCCACAATCGCTTTGTTTGGGAAGCTACAAGTGAGGGTTTCGGTACGGGCGTCCCAGACATTGGCGGCTAGATGGCTGTCGCCATCCATCAGGTACTTACCATCCGGAGAGAAGGCAACGCTATAGACTGTTCCAGCAATCGCGCGCTGGTCGGTTTCTGCGCCGGTCCGCGTATTCCAGAGATAGCCAATGGTGCTGCCCGAACCGGCTCCACGCTGCCCCGTAGACTGATCGTCAATGATGAATACAGAGTTGCCATCCGGGGAAACCGCGATACCAACGACGGCATTATCCATCGTAATCTGTTTGACCTGCTGGCGGCTATGAATGTCCCACACACGAACCGTTTTATCTTTGCCGCCCGTGATCAAACGAGTTCCGTCCGGCGAAAACGCTGCCGCGAAAATGCTTCCAGAATGGCCGGTGAAGGTTGCAAGGTTCCCAGGTCCAACGACTTGCCAGATACTCACGACGTTATTACCGGCCGTCACCAGGTACTTGCTATCGGGCGAAACAGCCAGGCTGACGACACTTCCCGTATAGCCCGTGAAGCGCCGCAGTTCGCTCCCGTTTTGAGTCGCCCACATCCGGGCCGTGCGATCATCTGAACCGGTGAATACGTATTGCCCATCAGGAGAAAAAGCGACGGCGACGACTCCGGCAATGTGGCCGACAAAACGGTGCAACTCGGCCCCGCTCTGTACGTCCCACAACCGCGCTGTACCGTCGGCGCTGCCCGTCAGCGCGTACTTGCCGTCAGCGGACAAGGCAACGGCGTTGATCCCCGCAAGGTGGCCGACAAAACGGCGCACTTCGGCTCGCTCTGTACGTCCCACAACCGCGCGGTGTCGTCGGTGCTACCGGTCAGGGCGAATTTGCCATCGGCGGACAGCGCTATGCTCTGCACCGAATACGCGTGGCCGAAAACCTGTAGCGAGGTACCCGATTTTACGTTCCACACAAATACTGTGCCGTCAAGGTTCCCGGTGAGAACAGTGCTATTGTCAGCCGAAATGGCTACGGATCGGAGACCGGCCCCCAAAGTCGCAAATAGCTGAAACTGTTTGGCAGCGTTGACATCCCATCACCGAACCCTATTGTCATCCCCACCGCTCAAGATGTAGTGGCCGTCGGGCGAAAATACAGCGTTGACGACAACGCTGCTGCCCGTACCCCCGTTCAGGGATTGCGCGGCGAAAAGCTGCTGAGTTGCAGTGTCCGTCTGGGCGTCCCACAGTTGCAAGACGTCGCCAGCCGTGAATAGGGTTTTGCCGTCCGGTGAAATCCCTACACTGTTGATGATCGTGCCGCTGCCTCGAAAAGTTTTCACCGGGTAGTCGTAAGTGGCTGCCTGCTGCAAGGCTGCGTCGCCTTGTTTTCTGCCATTGATTAGTTTTTGAACACTACGGGATTCGTGCTGTCCGGCACGAGTGCTTGGACCCAATCCTGCTGCTGGGCCAACGTCACCTGCGTTCTGCCCTGATTGAATACACAGACTTTCATGACCGGGCGCGTCCGCATCAAGGTCTTCAGCAACACACGCCGATTGCGATGCCTGCCTGTCCCAGGGAAGGACCGATTGAGCAGCGCGAGGTCTTGGACGATCTCATCCACGACTTTTTTCGTCAAGCTGCCTGACCGCTTGACGACAGAGCGGATACGGTTTTTTCCCCATTCATGCCGGCCTTGAATGACGGCTGGGATACGTATTGGCAGCATGGACAGGTACTCCCGCTGGCCGCCTATTAACCCGGCGCTTGTGCGCGCTTATCCGCGCCCGGTATGCGCTGGTCACGTCCAGGTGCCGAGCGCCTGATCCCGATTCGCGCGGCGGTACTGCCCAACTCTTTCGACACTCGTTGAGCCAATGCAACTTGAGTTGTACGCAGTTGATATGCACCCTATAATTGAACTCTTTACAGCGCTTGTCAGGTTGGTTGACCCATTTCTTGAAAACGGATGGCAGCACGACACAGTGTATTCCTTAGAAGCGGTTCAATCTGCCTGACAGTTGCTGTAGTGGATAGACGACAAACGTTTTGGCCGGGAGAACTTATCATGGAAATAATACGCTTAACTTCCCAACAACAAGCCTTTATGGATACGTTCGGCTACCTGGCATTTCCCGGACTGCTGAAGGACACAAGCGAGACGATCATCAAAGAATTTGAAGCTGTCTGGACTGAACGTGGGGGCGGGCATGGTGGACGACCCCACGATGGCAAGCGTCGTTCGGCTATGGTTCCGTTCATTGACCAGAGCGAGTATCTTTCCAGTCTGCTTGATGACCCGCGTGTGACTGGCATTTTCAGCAGCCTGTTAGGCGAGGATTTTAATTACCTGGGCAGCGACGGCAATTTTTACGTCGGCGACACATCCTGGCATTCCGATTTGGATTGGGAAGGCGGTTCGCTTGGCACACCGCGCCTCAAATATTTCAAAATGGCAGTTTATCTCGATCCGCTGACCCGCTCCAGTGGGGCGCTGCGCGTCATTCCCGGCAGCCATCACTTCGGTGATAGGTACGCCGAGGGCTTGCAGAAGCAAATCCGCAGTTCGCAGGACCTATGGGGCGTTACGGGAGCCGAAGTGCCCGCCATCTCGCTGGAAACCACACCCGGCGATGTGGTGGTATTTAACTTCGCCACCAAACATAGCGCCTGGGGAGGGGGGCAGCGCCGGCGCATGTTCACCATCAATGCCACTGGTCACTACCCGCTAGAGGACGTCGTGTACTTGAAGAATTTCATCAGTGGTGCAGCGCGTTTCTGGATTGAATCGGTTTATGGCGAGCGGATGCTGCGTACCGCCACGCCGGAGCGTATGATTCATTTGCGCCAGTCGCTAGAGAACCAGGGGCATCTGTCCGAAGAAGTCCGCAAAGCCAAGTTGACCATGACTGAGCCAGCGCGCGGCTAATAGATGTCATGATCGGACTGAGGAACTCCCCAGCCTGATCATGATAATCTTTACGGTTGTGCTTGGGCGGCAGCAATCCGGTGCGCTTCGAGACCTTTTATGAACTCGTCGGAGGCCGAAACCCACCCGAAAAGTGCCTGGATGAGCAACAGGGAAGCTTCGTGATTACTTCTTGGCAAGCCCTGTCCGACTGGCTCGGCCATACAATCGGCCAGCATTACACACGTGTAGTCCCTGAACATTGCATCTCTGACCGTCGACTCCACATACACGCTCGTGGTACAGCCGGTGAAGATCAGATACTTGATGCCCAGTTGCTTGAGGATTGCATCCAAATCGGTCAGGTAGAAGCCGCTGAAACGATGTTTGTTGATAACCACATCACCGGCTTGAGGGCAAGCTCGGACACGATATCTGTGCCCCACGTGTCGCGGATTAACACTCGGCTGTCAGTACCATTTGGAGCGCGAACCGTCTGTCCGACACCAAACCGCAGGTGCCGCACCCGGTTTGGAGAGTCAGGCGATCCGAGATCCGAAAGATCAGGTTGAAAGGCCATCTTGAGATAAACAATCTTGATACCCGCCTGGCGAGCGGATGCCAGGACTCTGGCAGTGGAGATGACGGCTTTCTGGATCAGGGAAATATCAATTCCAGCTTGGTCAAACATGCCTCCTGCTGCGCCGAAGTCATTCTGCATATCAACGACGATCATAGCCGTTATTGCAGCATCTATGGTGACTGGTTCGGGCTGTGCATCGAGCCTGACATCCTGGCTCTTCGCATCATGAAAAAGATGGTCTGTCATTGACGTAATCCTCTACAATAACCTCCGCGATAAGGCCTAACTGACGCATAACTGGACCCGATCGCGTCATCGTTCAGGCTCTCCAGGGGTTTCAAGGAGTTGGCTGCCAGAGATCGCAGCAGGATGCGTAAATTCCGGGTCTTTTTGCCCGCCCTCCCTGAAACTCCGGAAGAGCCAATCTGAATTGACCATAAAATATGTCATTGCCAGGCCATCTAGCCCGATGAGGACGTCATCCTTCCGCTGGGAGCGGCGCAAAATAGAAATGCTTTCCTCAGCAACCGTCTTACCGAGGTCCGGACGCCCTAGCGTTGAATAAAACCAGGACTGTCGCGCCAGCAGGTCGCCCAGGAGAATATCGGTTTCCAGTTCGGCTGGTGCCAGGCGGAGTGCGTCTACGGCCTGACCGAAAAGTTGCAAACCTTCTTGAAGGCGATCCCGCAAATCATAGAAAGACCATAAGCTATTGAAAGATTTGCTAAGGTCCGCAATCTGGCGTTCACGGCACATCGTGTGCCATGCTGAGCGCACGTTATCAATTTCCGCTTCAATCTCATCCACCATCGCCGGTTGACGGTTCGTCTTCAAGGATGCCCAGCGTTGGTGAAGAAATTCTGTATAATAAGCCGCATGTAAGCTGCGAACAGCCTCATTTTCCTGCGGGGAGGTATTCAGCTTCTCCTCCCCATACTGTCGCAGCAGTTCATGCAAATCGTAACGGCCTGCCGGGTCATGGCGCACCAACGATTTGTTG
>Ga0207111_10318_pt1 | contig 10826 bp, 13 predicted proteins | sample Alteio_BWMinHeat_71_FD_153577 | JGI IMG/M metagenome (GOLD analysis project Ga0207111, IMG submission 153577) | Enriched cells from forest soil in Barre Woods Harvard Forest LTER site, Petersham, Massachusetts, United States -... | ecosystem: Environmental > Terrestrial > Soil > Temperate forest >... | reverse complement strand
CCTTGATAAACTCCAGATAAATTATGCCTATTTGGACGGTCAGACCGCAAGCGAAGACAGAAAAGCCACTGTTGAGCGCTTCCAGACCGACCCCGAATGTAAAGTTTTCCTCATCAGTTTAAAGGCGGGCGGTGTGGGTTTGAACCTCACCGCAGCCGATTATGTTTACATAGTTGACCCGTGGTGGAACCCCGCTGTTGAGCAACAGGCGATTGACCGCACCCATCGCATCGGGCAAACCCGGAGCATTTTCGCTTATAAAATGATTTGCAAGAACACCATTGAGGAGAAGATTCTGCAATTGCAGGAGAAAAAGAGAGTCTTTGCCAAAGAAATTGTATCGGACGATTCGGCTTTCCTTAAAAACCTGACTAAAGACGATATTGATTATTTGTTTAGTTAGTGCATTGATACGTCAATCTTCGCCCTTCTTAGTGAAAAAATTATCACCTTCCCATAAGCCAACTGCAATAATATAAAAGAATGCTATGGTAACCAAGTTGCTCAAATACATTCCCAAACCCGTTAAATCCATATTAAAATCATTAGGATTCTACAGGTTAATCCATCTTTTTGCAGATAAATATGCTGCTGAATTAATATTTCAACGGGAATGGGCTGAAGAATTTAAAGATAATAAAGTTCAGGTATTGGAGTATTGGAAAAAATATCGCTATTTGGAGGACATAAAAACCTTATGCAATATTAAGAACGAAACTAAAATTCTTGATGTGGGATGCGGAATAAGCACCGTGCTTCATTTTATTGAAGGGGAAAAGCATGGTATTGACCCGTTGGCTGATGAATACAAAAAATTATATACTTATCCGGCAGGCATAAACATTCAAAAGAGTTTTGGCGAGAACATTCCTTTCCCGGAACAATACTTTGACGTTGTTTTCTGCTCCAATGTTTTAGACCATGTTACAACTCCGCAAAAAACCATTGATGAAATATACAGAGTTTCTAAACCAACCGGATATTTTGTATTGACAGTGGAAATTTTTGAAGAAAAAATCAACAGAGACCCTGCCCATCCTTACTGTCTTACAAAAAAGGATATTCATTCGCTGTTAGCTGCGGGGTTCAACATAATTTTTGAAAAAGAATCTCCCTGGACAGGGTTAAGAAACTATGTGAACGGGTTAAAAGGAGGTCATAACAAAGAATTAATTATGGTGTGTGAAAAACGATGAAAAATATAGCTGCAAAGAAATATTTCCCTTATATCATTCTTTCGCTTTTATGCCTCCCCCTTTTCTTCATCAACATCAGAAATTCGCTTGGCTGGGACGGAGACCAGGAACAATACATACACCAGGCGCTCAACATTGTGAAAGGCATTCCACAATCGGAAACAGGGTTTATTTATGAGAAACCCGGCTATGGTCCGCCTGCCTGTTTAATGGGTTTTCCTTTAATGCTTGCCCCCGTTTATTATTTTTGGGGATATAACATCCCGGTTTTTTGCCTGTTTATTACCGCTGCTTTATTTCTGCTCTGCATTGCCCTGTTCGCTTTCTTCAGGAGGTATTTTTCCGTTACTGTTTCCATGCTGCTCGTGTTGCTTGTTGCATATAATCCTGAAACAATTACCATGAAAATGCAGGTTATGTCCGATATTCCGTTTGCATTGCTGTTGGTTTTATTTATGCTTGTTTACTCAAACACCCAAACACCCAAACACTCAAACACTATTTTATCAGGAGTTCTTCTCGGAATGCTTATTTCAGTCAGGGGAATAGGTATTGTTGTTGCAGCAGCAGTGATATTTAATGAATTATTGGAAACGATAAGAAGATATAAGGAAAATAAATTATTAATTATTAATTATCAATTATTAATTACCCTTTTTGCGGCTTCATTGGTTTATGCGCTCCTGAATGTTATCCTTTTTCATCTTCCCACCGGCGGCGGGTTTTCATATTACCGGCAGGTCTTCGGCATTGAAAATCTTATTCATATCGTACCACGAAATATAACTTATTGCTTCCTTATGTTCCGAAATTATTTTGCTGTATGCACGGCTAAACTGCCTTTTATCGCGAGCATCATCCAGTCGGTTATGCTGACATTTTCCCTTGTTGGCTTCATCATTAAGTGCATCAAAAAAACCGATTTCATTGATTTGGTTGTAATCTTCTATATGCTTATCCTGTTTATATATCCTTTTATGTTATTCAATGAGCGGTTCATTTTTCCTGTGTTCCCATTCTTCCTTTATTATTTTGTTATCGGTTTAAGAAGTGTGAAATTCAATATCGCAATTGATAAAAATGTTGCAGCGCTGTTGTTCGGATTATTTGTGCTGCTCCCGTGCTTTTCCAATCTTTTGAATGTGGTAAAAACTCAAAATGAAACTTTAGACGGACCGCAGGAACCGGCATCATTAGCCGCATTTGAATACATAAAACAGCATACTCCCGCCGATGCGGTTTTCGCTTCCGAAGGACCGAGAATTTTAGCGCTTTATGCCGGCAGAAAGGGAATAAGGATTACGAATGACGAATTAACACGAAATGCCGCGCAATTAGTTACAAGATTAAAAGCAACACGGGTGAATTATATGTTGATTTATAATAAAATACCAAATGCTCCGCCAGACAATTATTTAGCAATAAAACCGCTCAATTTGCAATTGGTTTGGAACAATGCAAAATTCCGGCTTTATGAACTCCGTTGGTGAAGGGTGCATTTCAAATTGTCGCATTCAATAAAATGTATTCTTACCATATAGTTCCATTATACCCTTATCAAAACCAGGTCTAAATTTACCCAATCCGGGTCATTATAATGGCAAACCAGGTTTTTTCGGCTTATTTCGCATGGCATTTCTCTAATTTTGTTTCAATAAATTTTAATTCAATCATAGAAAAGATGACAACAACGGCAAACATAAGAATGACAGAAACAGGAAAAGGAAGGGAAATTGATTTCTTTTCTTTTTTTATTGCTTTTTTTTCATACAACATGAACCATTTTACATTCATTACAACTCATTTTACACTAAAAATGACTCATTTTTTCACAAACCTGAACAATTCGGGGCTTAGTACAATCTATTCGGGGCTTCGTACAACTCATTTTATACCTGGATTTTTTCAATCTAAGCCCCCTGCAACTCAATCTAAGCCCCTTACAACTCATTTTATATCCGCTACTGTTCATTTTATACCTGGTATTTTTCAATCTAAGCCCCGCATCGTTCAATCTATATCCCCCATTAATTGTTTTATACCCCCGATTTTTTCGTTTAGTGGTTTTTTATGTTGTAATGTTTTAGATAAGAACTATCAAATGGTGGCTAAATCTCACGGCACATTTGATGATTTTAGTAGTGGTGTGAGACTATTGTTTAACAAATACCTAATACGATGAAAACTAATGATTGGTTAGCATCAAGGGATGCCGATTTCGACATCCAACAGGCAAACCTGGTTATTCTCCTTTTGGCAAATGCTGTCATTTGGGGTATTCCGGCTTTGGTAGTAGCAGCGGTGCAGGCGGTGCAGGCAACGTGGGTTACTACTTATGGGGTTGCTAAGGTAAAAAACAACAGGACGCCGAATAATACCTCGGCGAAGAACATTGCCAAGAAGGCATTCAGAAAAACCCTTCGAAGTACGGCAAAGCAGTACCTGATGTTTAATCCTTTGGTAACGGATTTGCAACGGGAGGCAATGGGCATAACAGTGCCTAAAACCACCCGTTCGCACACTCCGTTGCCCGAAACCTCTCCCCTGATTAGTGTTAAGGTGGTTGATTTCTTCAAACTGAAATTTACTTTCAGGGTGCCGAACTTCGACCCCGGCGACGCTTCCAGGGCAAAACCGGCAGGTGTGGACAGGGTTGCGCTTAGGGGGAAAATTGGAGGTACAGCTCCTGTAGTTTTGGAAGATTATAATCTCTACCAGGATTCAGGAAGGATTACCATCATCCTGACATTCGCACAGGCAGACCGTGGAAAGCAATTTTATTTCACGGGCGCATGGAAGTCGAAGTCAGGTGTGATCCAGTTTTCCAACTGGTCGCCCGGTGCAAGCGTTACGATTCCTTAATGGAATTAACGGTTTGCTGAAAAAGCTCCGCGACAAGGTTCGCGGGGCTTTTTTTGTTTTGTTTTTAAGTCAGGAACTTGCTTTGGTTAGGGCAAATTAAAAGTTTGAGGTACTTCTTTGGGGCTTTGAAAGTGAAAGTTATCAACATTCAGAAAAAGTTATCAATTAAAGGTTTTTTAATAGGGAAGTGTTTCTATATTTGCGGGGCGAAAAAAAAAAGGAAATTTAATAGTGAATAATGTCATTAGATCTCAAATTTCTTGGAACTAAACTTTTCCATTGTAGGGATAGACTTCAATTTGATTTGAATGAAGTAGCAATAAAAACAGGTATTACAACAGAAAGAATTAAATCTATTAAAGAAGGTAATCTTGAACCTACGGGAGATGAAATTTTAATATTTGCAGATTTCTACAAGGAAGACTATAAATATTTTGTAAGTAATCAACAGAAATCCTCTTCTGAACAAGTAGATATACTTTATAGGAAATTTGGAGATTCTTTTTCCAAACAAGATCGCTGGGCAATTCAGGAGTTCCTGTATTTATGCGAATGTGAAGAATTTGTGCTTCGAGAGTTAGACTTTAACAAAAAGGAATTTCAATTTCATAAGAGTGGTAATTTTTATAAAGGTCATGGGAAACAAGCTGCGAAAGGTTTAAGAGAATTTCTTGGTTATAATGAAAATGATTTATTGCAAAATATTTTCGATGATTTTCGTAAGATTGGTGTTCATATTTTTAGAAGAAAACTTTATAATTCTAAAATCTCTGGGCTATTTGTTTTACATCCTTATGCAGGGAAATGTGTATTAGTAAACTACAATGAAGATACATACCGTCAGAATTTTACTTTAGCTCATGAAGTAGCCCATTCTATATTCGATATTGAAGAAAAATACAATGTTTCATTTATTAATGATGGAAGGGATTTAAGAGAGATTAGGGCAAATACTTTTGCCTCTAATTTTCTTATACCAGAAAAAGCGATTAAAGATTTAAAAGTTATCATTTGGTCTATTGACACACTTAAAAGAATCGCGAATCAACTAAAAGTTAATATTACACCATTATTAATTAAGTTAAAAGAGTTAAACTTAATTACTACTGATCAATATAATATCTTTAATGAAACTACAATTAATAAATTGGATAAGGAGGATTTTGAATTAGAAGGATTGTCGGAAAAAATAAAGAAAAAATAAAAAGGAACTAATAGAAAAGGGATTATCTTCATTTTATGTGAGAGAATGTCATAGTGCGTATTTGCAAAAAAAAGATTTCTAGAGAACGATTAGCTGAAATGCTTCTTACTGATGAATTTGAATTGCCAAGTATTTTATCGCTTTTCAGCTTAAAACTTATTTATGAACATTGATATAACTAAATTTCATTTATATAATGTGATAGATGCATGTTCCATTTGGAATATTTTGGCTTCTTCAAAGATTTATATTTTCTTGTATTGAAACAGGATGTAATTTTTCATATACCCAATTTGTAGAATATGAATGTCTTATTAAAAGTAGAAAATCCGATACAGAATTAGAAATTAAACTTAAAGATAAACTCAGAAAAGAAATTAATAAGGGAAAATTTAAAAGATTTAACATCTCAATTGATGATTTACAAGAAATTGAACTTTTAGAGAAAAGGAAAAAACTTGGTATGGGTGAATTATCATCAATTGCTTTTGCAAAAAAAGTTAATCATGCATTTTTGACAGATGATAAAACTGCACGAACATTAGCAAATGCAATATTAGGTGAAAAAATGGTTCAAACAACTCCACATTTGGTTGGGTATTTATTTTATATAAGGATATTAATTGATAGTGATCTTTCTTTCATAATATCTGAACATAATTCTTCATTCGCTAATCAATGGGGTAGATTAGATGTCTATTTCAATGATGTTTATTTGGAGAGTATGAGGATAAGACTTATGATATAAATCCCGCACGGGCGAGCGTCCACGCTCGTTCGATTTATTATGAAATAGCTTGTTTCAATTAAGATTGTTAAGTTTGCAAAAATACAAAACCGAATGGAATTATTTGAATTATTTGCAGGCAGGATGCCTGCAAATAAATCGAACGAGCGGGACGCTCGCCCGTGCGGGGGTTATTTCTTTTGTGCTGCCGCTTTGGGTTCATCGTCCTTAGCAAAATCGTTTTTCCATAAAAAGATAGGAAGAGCGATAAAACTCACTACCAAAATGGTGCAAAATATATAAACCAATACTGTTGCCATTATATTTTTAGTTTTTTTAGATAATTAATAATTCTGAATAACACTACTATAAGAGAAATTAAAACTGCCATCAATAAGATTATTCCGATTGAAGTTAATATTAATTCATTTCTATTCTGCCCAAAAGTTTCTTTTATTGCTAATCCTGAAATTCCTGTTACCAAACCAATAAGAAGTATAAAGAGCAGTTTCAAAAACTCAATTTCCACTTTTATCGCTTCTTTCAAATAATCTTTGTCCACCTTTTAGATTGATTTTTACGGTTCGCAAAGATAAGAAAATTATGAATTATCTCCTCCTCATTCATCCTTCCCTCCCCTCGCACCTCCAACAATCTTCCATTTCAGCATAATTCCTACATAATTCATAATTCCTTTTCCACTTTCATCTCCTCCGCAAAATACTCGCAGAAATCGCGCATTTCGGAAGCCATTTTTTCTTCGGAGGTTGCTCTTTCGAGCGTATCAGCCATAGAAAGAAGGGTTTGGTAGAAGAAAGTTTTCATGTCGTCAATCAGCATGTCTTTTGTCCATAGGTCTAAGCGCATGGTGTTGTTTTCGGCGTTGTCCCATATTGAAACCATTACGGCTTTTGTTTCCATGTCGCCTTTAATGCCTGCATCCGTTGCGTTCCATTTCATGGAAACGGGAAGGTTGTTTTCGTCCGTGCTTACGGTTATTTTAATTTCTGATTCTTTCATATTTTGATAATGATTACACCGATTTGAGAATGATTACACCGATTTGAGAATGATTACACCGATTTATAACTCACTTCCTCGGCTTATATTTAGAAAGCGTTAAAACCTTCTGCGCATCCTTTTCCACCATCAGGGCTTTTAAATCAACGGAAGGATTGTTCTTCATGTATGCTTTCACCAATTGCCAGCCAAGCCACTCTCCCAATCGCCCCGGCGAATCATGCGACATTCCCTGCGTGAACGGACCTTCTTTCATTATTTTTGTGGCAGTGCCGGGGTCGTTGCTGTAAAGCAGTTTCTTTTCAATAATGAACGCCCAGCAATTCGCTTCATTGTCCCTGCACCATTCCAATTGCTTCTGTTTGAACCCTGTTTTTAAAGAATCAGGCATGTCGGGCAGCATTGCATCTGTAAAATAAAGTATTCGCCCCTGCACAATCATGTCGCTCAACAGGTCGTCTTTGAGCATCGGCTCCTCAAACGAACTCCCCGCCCAGCCCTTTATACAATCAACTGCCATATATTCGCGCCGCATATTGTTCAGTTTGTATTGCGGCAAACCAAGCATCTCATAAAAACGCGAATGTTCGCCTAAGTACATCTCAAGACCTACGGCAAGCACACTGTCGGTGGTAATAACCGCATAATTGAACCCCGAAATATTGGCAATAACTTTGGGAATAATGCTGTCGGGGAAATAATATTTATAATGTTTGAATGCCTCGCTTAACTGAACATTTAAAAAGTTAAGGTCGGGATAAAGTTTACGACTGTCCTCATAAGCCGAGCGCATATCGGGGTCGGTGATGAACTGTTTAAGGTTATTTGCGAAGATATTACTGTCGGGCGAACTTATGCGGATGACATTCCTGCAATAGATGTCGAAAAATTTACCGTACTTTGCACCAAGCGCAGGGAGCGCCGCAAGCGTATTTTCCGGTTTTATTTCAAATAGAGCCGTATCGAATCTTTCTGTTTCAATTTTCAGCTCAATGAGTTGAACTTTTTCTTCAACAGGATTGTTGTGGCAGGAGATAAGGAAAAGGGAAATAAGTAAGACAATTGACAATTGACAATTGACAATTGACAATTTGGAAACTTTAAAAAAGGTCATTAATGATATAAATTTAATTAAAATAATAAAGCACGAAATTATGAAAAAGTTCTTAACTGCATTATTGCTCTTTTCGCTTGTAACCTTTATGGCATCTGCACAAAACGGCGAAACACGTTTTCGTCTCGGATTGAAAGCAGCGCCTTCATTTGCGTGGCTGAAACCTGATGCAGACGGCTTGTCTGCCGGCGCTGTTGCAATGAAATTCTCTTACGGGTTAATCACAGAATTTGGCATTGGAAAGAATTATGCTTTCGCAACAGGGGTTGATGTTAGCTATGTTGGCGGGAATCTTAATTTCGGTAAGAAGGTTTTCGAGCAAACATCCGCAGGAGATACCTTTATGCTTGCCTCAAGAAAATATAAACTCCAGTACATTGAAATCCCTTTGACCTTAAAAATGAAGACCAATCAAATCGGCTACATGACTTATTTTCTTCAATTCGGTCTAAATCCTTCCATAAGAATTAAAGCGAAAGCCGACGATAAGGACCAGGCAGGAGTTGCACTCAATAATGTGGATATAAGCGGCGATATTTCACTCTTTCGCCTTGCGCTCAATGTTGGAATAGGCGCTGAATATAATATTCATGGCAATACTTCATTGGTGTTTGGGATTACTTTTAACAATGGTTTTACCAATGTTCTCACAAATCCTTCCAACACGATTCAAAAAGTGAGCGGTGGCAGCGCCACCGCATACATTCAAAAAGCAACTTCCAATTATTTAGCGCTGACGGTTGGGGTGCTGTTTTGAGCCACCCTTACTTCGGTCTTTCCTCCAATCCGTCTTCTTTCCTGATGTTTTTATAAAGGTCTTTACAGTCTTCATACCTGTCTTTACTTTTGCCTGTAAAATAATAGATAAGCGATACGCTCAAGTCAAGAAAAGAATCCTTATTGTTGGGGTTTCCGCGAACATTAATGTTATCCTGGTGTATTTTCCGGTTCGAGAAATGAAGCGCTGTTTTTCCATTCGGAGTGGCAAGAAGTTTTAAAGAATCAGGGTATGTTTCGCTGCTTACATCATCAAGATAATTAGTGAGTGTATAATGCCAGGTCAATTGAACTTTCCATCCGAAGTGCATACTGAAACGATGCCTCAAACCAATTCCGACAGGAAGGCTGACCTGCCATAGTTTATAGGGTTTTGGATATGAACCGCCGGGTATATATTGCCCTTCGGTTCCCAACGGTTGCAATGCAACGCCGTCAGCCGTTGGATTAAAATGGAAATATCCGACTCCTGCAAATATATAAGGTACGAATCGCCAGTATTGTATATTCAAAATATCATAAACCAACCGCAGTGATATTTCATCAATATGCGAATTGAAATGCAGGTTACGGTTAATTCTGAAAGCATCCTTAGCCCGTTTGTCATCCGCTGTAATGCCGCCTTTAGTATAATTAAGGTCAAGCGAAAAATGAGGGCTGAAACGGTAATTAATTCCTCCGTTTCCACAAAGTTTAATAAAATGCAGGTTTGGAAGAGGGCTTGGAGACAGGTCGCCGATATAGTACATTCCGCCGCCGCCAACATAGATGGAGAAACGGGATTGCGCAACTGTTCTGCCAATTAATCCAAGCCCAAAAAGCAAAGTCAAAGCGATTATTTTAAAAATATTCCTGTACATGATATTGTTTTTAATGACGAGGCAAAGTTAAAATTCAATTATCAACTGACAACTGATTATTGGCAATCCATAATTAAGTTTACTTTTGCAACCTCAATTGTCAATTAAATAATAATCTATGGAAAATAAAAATGCCGTAATGACACTTGAACAACTGAAAAAGCTGCGCAAGCCCATTCGCAATATCAATGCGGAACGTAAGAAGAAACTGAATCGTATTGACCGGCTCGCACTTTGGATAACAACCCGTGTAGGAACGATGGGGTTTTTCTTTGTTATCTTTGTGTGGACATCGTTGTGGCTGATGTGGAATTCCTTAGCTCCTGTCAATTTGAGGTTTGACCCCTATCCTGCATTTGTTCTCTGGCTTTTTATTTCAAACATGATTCAGATATTTTTAATGCCATTAATTATGGTGGGGCAAAACCTGCAAGGCGAACATTCGGAAATGAGGGCGGAAGCCGATTATGAAGTGAACATAAAAGCCGAGATGGAAATTGAAACCATTCTTTTGCACCTCGAAAACCAAAACAAACTTATCCTTGAAATATTAAGCAGAATTGAAAAAAAAGATAATTAATAAATGATGCCACAGATTCACAGATTAAAAAATAGGTGAATTTAATCTGTGAATCTGTGGCTTTTTCTCTATCACAACTATCACAACTATCACAACTATCACAACCATCTCAACCATCTAAACTAAAAAAAATGACAACAGAAATCCTTTCCCCTAAAGCCGAAAAGATGAGAAAGAACATGCTTAGCCCGATGTTCAACCTTTTTTGTTCTTAAAACTGCCGCTTGGTTTATTTGCGGGCTTGAAAGTAGAAAAACTTGATACCGAAAGTTGCGAAGTTTCGGTTCCTTTCGGATGGCGAAGCCAAAATCCTTTCAAATCAATTTATTTTGCTGCATTGAGTATGGCTGCCGAATTATCTGCCGGAGCGCTCACCATTGTCGCAGTAGAAAACGAGATAGCGGAAATATCTACGCTTCCCATAAAATTAGAAGCGGAGTTCACAAAAAAAGCAACCGCTATTACCACTTTCACCTGCAATGACGG
>Ga0207111_10315_pt1 | contig 10905 bp, 9 predicted proteins | sample Alteio_BWMinHeat_71_FD_153577 | JGI IMG/M metagenome (GOLD analysis project Ga0207111, IMG submission 153577) | Enriched cells from forest soil in Barre Woods Harvard Forest LTER site, Petersham, Massachusetts, United States -... | ecosystem: Environmental > Terrestrial > Soil > Temperate forest >... | reverse complement strand
AATGGCTCCTCTGAAAAATCCACGATGGCAGGCGTAAGTGGTGGAAGGGAAAAGCACCTTTTCCTGTTGTCCGATTAATGCGTTAATCAGCTTAAAAGTAGAACCGGGAGGATATTGAGCCATCAGCGCACGGTTAAAAAGGGGTTTTAAAGTATCGCGCAACAGCCGGTTGTAATTCAGTGAGCGCACCCTGCCTACCAGCAGGTTGGGGTCGTAAGTGGGACCCGAAACCAATGCAAGAATTTCTCCCGAGTTGGGGTCAATCGCCACTATGCTTCCAATCTTATTTTTCAACAATTTTTCTCCATATCGCTGCAAGTCTGCATCAAGGGTAGCCGTAATGTTTTCACCAGAAACCGCCAGCGTATCATAAATTCCGTTGCGGTAACTTCCCTTTTCACGATTAAAAACATCAACCATCACAATCTTTACACCTTTCTCTCCTCTCAATTTCTCTTCATAAGCTTTTTCCAGCCCGCTGATACCGATATAATCGCCGGGTTTGTAATAGGTGAAATTCTGCGTAACCTTTTCATCCACCTCGCCCACATAACCCAGCACATGCCCCGCCACCCTGTCAGGATATTTTCGCAAAGTCCGCGTCTGCACAAAGAATCCGGGGAATTTGAACAACTTTTCCTGGAAAACGGCATAAGTTTCGGCTGAAATTTGTTTCTCAAAAACAGAGGGCTTGAAAGGCGAATATTTCCTGTAACGAATCATCTTATCAATAAATTCATCTTTAGTGATGCCCAAAATTTTACAAAGGTCGGTTGTATCAAGGTTTTTCGCCTGCTTAGGCACAACCATCACATCATAAGCCGCTTCATTATATATCAGGAGTTTCCCGTTACGGTCATAAACCAATCCCCGCGCAGGATAATCGGTTTTGTATCGCAAAACATTATTATTTGCCGAAAGTTTATAACTCTCATCAATGACCTGTATATAAAAAAGACGACACAGATAGGTGAATCCGATAAGGATGAAAATGCCTATAATCACATATTTTCTTTCGGAATAAGCAGCAGCGCCCATTAGTTTTCCTTCGTCCTCGTAAATAAGAATTGGCTAAGCACCACTAATAATAGTGTGAACGCCGAACTCAATATGACCCTGAAAAAAGTGGAGAAAAACTCACTGAACCTGAAAACCTCCAGGTAGAAAAGCAGCAGATGGTGGAAAAACACCAAAATGCCTGCGTAAGACAAGAACCAATTGGTTCCCATGTGCTGAATGGTGGGTTTGTGGTTCATTTCATAACCTTCGCGGGGGGAGAGCAATTCTAATATGTAAGGACGAAGGTATGCCATAAACACAGAGGCGGCAGCGTGCATTCCGGCAGTATTTGAAAACATATCAATGCTTAAACCGAGCAGGAAAGCCAATATGAGCAATAACCATTTCGGGGTATTGAGCGGAAGCATAAGGATGAAGAAAACATAGAGATAAGGATTGATAAATCCTCCCAACTGTATGTTGTTCATGAGCAGCACCTGTATAAGAATCAGGATGAAGAACCTGCCGATTACTTTTATTATTTCGTTAATCATTTTATAAGTGGAACGCTGATTTTTATGATAATGATGATGTTTTATGATTAAATAAACCGTTTAATTTAAAATCATATTTAATCTTAACTATCATAAAAATCCGCGTTCTGTTTTTAATCATTTTGTGATTTACCTTCTAAACTCTGTTGTTCCTCTTTCATCATGTTTCTGACTACCTGAACATAGCTAAGGTTATGAAAATTGGTAGAAAGCCGTACCGAGATAAAATAGAAATTCTCTCCGGGCTTCAATTCAAACTTCTCAATGGTTCCAATCAGCACCCCTTCCGGGAAAATGGCAGAATAAGCGGAAGTGATAACCGTATCGCCCACATGCAATTGAACGTGGCTTGGAATATCCAATACGTTTGCAAACTTCGGGTCTTCACCATTCCAGATAAGTGAACCGAAATACTGGCTCTTTTTCAGTTTGGCGCTGATTCTCGAACTTTTATGTAACAATGAAAGTACGGAAGCATAATTTTCCGAAACATCTTTCACAATCCCAACCACGCTGTTGTTGGCAATTACTGCCATGTCGGGCTCCACTCCCTGCAATTTCCCGCGATTAAGCGTAAGGTAATTATTGCGTTTGTTGGTTGAATTATTGATAACCCGTGCAGCGATAAAGCTGTATTGCTGCCGGTAAACGGTATCTTTAATGGCAACCGTATCCTTTGAATATTTAAAGAAAGCAACCTCCGACCGTGAACGCAATTCCGCATTTTCCTCTGATAATTTCTGGTTGACTTTTTTAAGGTTAAGATAAGCCATCGCATCATCATAAGTCTTATAAACCGCAGCAGAAACCCTGTTGGCGGAGTTAATAAATTCTGCATTGTGATAATGGCTGTTTTGGGCTATCAGGTATATTGCGAAAGTCTCAAGGATTAGAAACAGGAAAAATAAATAATATCTCCAAACAAAAAGAACTACGTTTTTCATTTATGCTATCACAAAACTAATACTATAATTAACTTAAAACATCAAATTCGGGGTTCTCAATAATTTTACTTCTTTTTACTGTTTTCAATAGTCCTTTAATAATTACATTTTTGCCTTTTTCATGTGCTTCACACGCTTTTCTATAATCATCAGCATTTAAAATAACCTTTGCTTTTGTTGCTTTTTCATCATCTCCAATAAAATTAAAACTAATCTCTCCTTCCTTTCTTTTTGTAGTATCAGGTTCTGCTTTTACAAGTGAAATCTTACCTACAAATTCGCCACGCGAGCCATCATCCTTCGGAATTATTCTATGAACAATACTTTTAATAGCAGGTAAATAATCTTTGCTTAATTGTATTCTTTTGGGAATTGAGGTATTAGCAGGCGCCATTGATGACCAAGTACTGCTAATATCAATTTCTCCATTTTCATTGAATTGATTCATTTCAACAATTGATTCAAGAAAATTTGCACTTATGGTTATGCCGGTTTCCCCATTTTCAATTTTTTGAATTTCATCATTTTCAATGGACTTTTTTACGAGGTTTAATGCCTGCATTAATTGAATAGTAACTTTTCTTGTTAAGGATTTATTATACTCTTCAGAGTGAGCAAATAAACTTAATTGAGTTGATTGCTCTTCTTTGGATTCATTCATAAAAGGACAAATAATTGAAGCGATAAAACTACCTCGCTCTGTTTGCCCCAACCGACATTGGTTTATAAATTGGTTTGCTTCTTTAATATCAAGTCGTTTATGATATAGTTCAGGTTGAATTATGTCGCAGGCGGCGGTATATAATGCTTTCTTCGAACTTTCAAAAAGATCAATACCATCCTGAAAAGAAATAGTTCCTTCTTCTGTATCTTTATTTGAAACCCTGAATCTGATAATGTCTGAAGGTGGTAGTAATAAGTCTGATAAAGTTTGTTCAACTTCTTTTTGTTCAATCTTTGCAATTGACTGAACAATATTTAACAGAGATTTAGCATAATCTCCAAAATCCCTGTTTAATGGTAATAATACTTCAAAAAAATCTCCATTATGTTCCTTTGAGAAAACGGCAATATGCTCCCGTTTGCTAATTTCTTTTTGCCACCCGGTGTTCTTTAAATAAGATTGAACAGCAAGAAAATTAACTTTAATACAAAGATTTAATTTTTCAATCTGTGTCATATATCTTCTTGTTTAGACACTTTAATCATCAGTTCTTTGATAGCTTTAGGAGAAAAGACATTATTTATTGGAATTTTAATTGTTTGATTCGATTCATTCTCGCTTTTCGGCAATCCTTTTAAAGAGACCCAATATGCACACTTTTTAAGAATCAAACTTTCTACTGAATGTATTAACCAATCAATTTCATCATTTGGTAAACAAAGCAAAACAAGGATTCGTGGTACCGTTGTTTCAACTATTAGGTCATTATAATTCTTTAAAGATAAGTTATATGATATTGTATTTTCATTAATGACCCAATTAATAGTAGATTTTAATTGAATATCAATCTTTGGAGAGTGTAATAAGGATTCAATAGACAATTTTCCTTTGCCACAAATAGTAACATCAACACTATCAAAATCATTACGGGTGAATTCCATAGAAAACCCATTTCTTGCAGCAATTGCTTGCACATAAGCATTGCTTAATTCAGCTTTAATATGATTATTAGTAAGCATTAAACCTATCTCTTCTCATTTAATCAAAAACGGAAACTTATCAACATTCTTCAGTGCAATACCCGTTCCCCTTGCCACCGCGCGCAACGGGTCTTCAGCAATATGAACAGGAAGTTTTGTTTTAAGGGAAATACGTTTGTCCAATCCTCTCAACATGGAGCCACCGCCTGCAAGATAAATACCCGTTCTGTATATATCGGCTGACAATTCCGGCGGTGTCATTTCAAGTGCATTCAGGATGGCTGCTTCAATCTTGGTAATGGACTTATCAAGCGCATGAGCGATTTCCACATAAGAAACGGTTATTTCTTTTGGAATGCCTGTCATCAAATCTCTTCCATGAACTGCATAATCGGGTGGAGGGTTGTCCAATTCAGTAATTGCGGCTCCTACCTCAATCTTTATTCTTTCTGCTGAACGCTCCCCGATAAGAATGTTATGCTGACGGCGCATATAATCTTCAATGTCGGCAGTGAAATCATCACCTGCAACTCGGATGGATTTATCGCAAACAATACCACCAAGAGCAATAACGGCAATTTCGCTGGTTCCGCCACCAATATCAATAATCATGTTTCCCATCGGCTCTTCCACGTCAATACCGATACCGATAGCGGCTGCCATGGGTTCCTGAATCAGATAGACTTCTTTTCCGCCAGCATGTTCGGCAGAGTCGCGAACTGCTCGTTTCTCCACTTCGGTTATGCCCGAAGGAATGCAGATAACCATCTTGAGCGAGGGCTGAAACAGTCGCTTGCCGGGGTTAATCATTTTAATCATTCCGCGAATCATGTGCTCGGCGGCATGGAAGTCTGCAATCACACCGTCGCGTAAAGGGCGAATGGTCTTGATGTCTTCATGCGTTTTGCCGTGCATCTGCATGGCTCTTTTGCCAATGGCTATGATTCTGCCGTCGCGTCGGTCAATAGCTACAATGGACGGCTCGTCAACAACAACCTTATCATTATGAATAATAAGGGTGTTGGCAGTGCCAAGGTCAATTGCTATTTCCTGGGTTAAAAAGTTGAAGAAGCCCATTTTTTAGTTATGAGTTATTAATTATTAAATTAATGTTTAAAATGCCTTATTCCTGTAAAAACCATCGCTACCTTATATTTATTACAACATGCTATGGAATCTTTATCTTTTACCGAACCGCCCGGTTGAATTATCGCTGTTATACCTTCTTTGGCGGCAATCTCCACACAATCGGGAAACGGAAAGAACGCATCCGATGCCATTACAGCCCCTTTTAAATCGAAACCAAAGGCGTGCGCTTTAACAATTGCCTGCCTCAATGCATCCACCCTGGAGGTCTGTCCTACGCCGCTTGACAGCAATTGCTTGTTTCTTGCCAAAACGATGGTATTCGATTTGGAATGTTTCACCACTTTGTTTGCAAATTCCATATCAAGCAATTCATTTTCAGTTGGCGATGTTGTTGTTGCCAACTTCATATCCGCAGCAGTTTCGGTTTTCAAATCCTTGTCCTGTTCCAAAACTCCATTCAGAATTGTCCTGAATTGTTTCGGTGACAAAGTAACGGCTTTTTGCAGCAATATTATCCGGTTTTGTTTTTGCTTTAATATTTCCAATGCCTTTTCAGCATATCCGGGTGCAATAATGACCTCAAAGAACAATTTGTTGATTTCATCTGCTGTGGTTTCATCCAGTAAGGTATTGGTGATTAATATTCCTCCGAAAGCCGAAACCGGGTCTCCGGCAAGCGCATCTTTCCAGCATTGCGTCAGGTTTTCCCTGCTTGCAATACCGCAGGCGTTGTTATGTTTCAATATCGCAAAGGTTGTTTCATTGAACTCTGTGAGCAGCGCAACCGCTGCGTCAATATCCAAAAGATTGTTATAAGAAAGTTCTTTACCGTTCAACTTGGTAAACATTGCATCCATATTGCCATAAAATATTCCCTGCTGATGAGGATTCTCACCATAACGAAGGATTTTTGATTCGGTAAGCGATTGTTTGAATACCTTCATTTCGCTGCCGCTGTTGAAATAATTAAAAATTGCGGTGTCATAATGTGATGAAACATTGAATGCACTTGCTGCAAATTGTTTCCTGTTTTCCAATAATGAGTTGCCGTCGTGCGTGTTGAGCATATTCAACAAAGCGGCATAATCTTTTTTGGAAGCGACCACCACCACATCCTTATAATTCTTAGCAGCCGCCCTGATTAAGGAAATTCCGCCTATGTCAATCTTTTCTATAATTTCGTATTCACCTGCACCCGAAGCAAGCGTTTCTTCAAAAGGATACAGGTCAACAATGACTAAATCAATTTCGGGTATGCTATATTCTTCCAACTGCAAAATATCGCTTTCCATTTCACGCCGCCCCAATATTCCTCCGAAAACTTTGGGATGAAGTGTCTTTACCCTGCCGCCAAGAATGGAAGGATAGGAAGTCAGGTTTTCAACCGAATTAACAGCCACACCGATGTTTTCAATGTATTTTTGCGTACCGCCTGTAGAGTAGATATTGACTCCGAGGGCAGCAAGCCGAAAGATAATGTCATCAAGCCCGTCTTTGGAATAGACGGAAATCAGTGCGTTTTTAATCTTTTTCAGGGCGGTCATTAATGCAAAAATAAGTGGCGCAAAATAAGCAAATTATCGGAGAGGAAAATGAGGAAAGCACAAGAAAATTCAGGTATTTTTCAACAGAGTTTTCAACAGGCAAAGGTATGGAATATTCTTTGACGGAAGATAATTGGTTTTTGGGGTAGGGATGTTGGGTATATTTAGTTCCGAAGGGAGGGCTTGATAACTATAGCGTAGAAAGGGTGCTACGCTGAAGGGGGATAAATCTTACTTAAAATCCCTTTTGAATATCATTTTTGAGGGAATATCTTCATAATCAGCAATAACATGTTCATTAATTTCAAAATCAAATTTACCTATGGATGCTTGTTTCTCAATCGGGATGTAAATTTCATCTTCATTAAAAGTAACAATATATTGAAAATTGGGATTTGCAAGGCATTGGTGATAAATAAAGTTAAGTGATTTTATTTTAGTGTTTACAGATATTCCATGATACACCCCATCCTGAATAATAAAATCCGGAAATTGTCTTGAAGAATTAATATTATTTAAAAAAACCATGAAATCGTAAGCAACTAATTTTAATCGGGATTGACCTAATGCATCTGCCTTTGGTATTTCCACATCAATTTTAAAGGGCAATTGATTACGGTTTGAATTAGGATTAAGAGAAATTCCAAAGTATCCATTTGGATTCTCCTCATCAAGGAATATGGCATTTTCCAATATTTCAAGAAAAAGCTTCCTGAAATTATTTATCACCTTATCATATTTCTTTATTTCAGTTAATATATCTCTTTTTACTTCACTTATTGTAACATCCAAATTACCTAACATTTCCTGAAGTTCATCCACTTGTTTTACCAATTCAAGGATGGTTGCCAATCGGGTTTTTTCAACCGTTAATTGCTCATAAGTGTTTTTTATGCTTTCTAAAGCACCTTTTTCTTCAAGTCTTTTGTATAATTCACTTCTTTTAATCTCTATTTTAGATATATCATTTAAGGTGTCTTCAATGGCTTTGTGAAGTTGAGTTTCCTTCGCGATCAAAAATTTATTCCTGTTTTCAATAATCTCTTTTTTAAATTCAGTAATTTGGTCCAATGTTTTAGAAACAATATCACCAAAAGTAGATTTAACCTCATTATATAATTTCTTAATCTGTCTAGTATCTACTTCCGGGTTATATTGAAACGAGTCCTTAACCTTTTTATATTTTTGATTGTAAGAGTTGTAGTCTTTAATCTTTTCATTTATTTGTGAAGTATAATCTATAAGCTGTCCTTCAATAACTTTATAATTATCTAAAAACTTATAATCTTTTAGACTTTTTTCTAATAAGGAAATTGAGGTTTCAATTTTTAACCGATCACTTTTAAACTCTTGCATTGATTTTCCTGTATCTATCTTAATTTTATCCTCTAAACCTTTTATTGTTTTATTAAAACCTTCATATTCTTTGGCTAATTCATCAAACCTAATAAGATTTTTAGTAGGTAAATTAAGTAAGAAGAAATTATAAATCGCGAGATCTTTTGCATTAGCGTTATAAGTTAAAAAATTCAAAGGGTCTGATCTTTTTTGATTTTCCAAATCATCTTTTATAAAGAAATCCATTATTGTGGAAAATTTGTTTCCTTTAAAAAATATTTCATTGTTTTCAGTAGGGAAAAATAAATTTACCAAAACTCCTTTGAGCTCCGATTTTGAGTATTCTTCTAAATCAGATAATTTCTTTCCAAATAAAACCATATCCTTTTTTACAAAATATCGTTTTATATAATAAGATAAACCAGCTATTTTGAATTCTAAAATGATATTGTGATTCTCCTTTCTTAGAAAATCATACTTTGTTTGAGAAAATCTTTTTTCAGCAATATCAGATAAGAAGGCATAATTAATTAACCTCACTAATGATGATTTACCTATTCCGTTTATTCCTTTTTCTTCTTTAGTGCCGGAATATTTACCCCTGATAATGTTAATTCCCGGTTCAAAAATTACGGGGGCTAATAACAAATCAGTTTCAGAGTGTAACTTAATCAACATCTTTTAATCGTTTAAAAATAAATCTATTTGCCCCGTCTTTTTTCCAACTAACTTTACCTTGAAATCCTTCTTTTCAATCAATCCGCAGGTGTAAAGAAAGGTTAAGGAATTTAAAAACATATCAGGGGTTCTCTTCTTTTGTTTTTTAAGAAAAGACTCCATCAAACTTTCTATCAATATAAAATCTTTGCCTTTAAGTTCCTCAACAATATCAACTCCTAATACCATTAAGTTCAAAGATAAATCACTTTCAGGGTGTGGTAATATCATTCTCTTGTATAGTTTTACGACCAATTAAACACTGCTCAAATATATAAATTAGTAAAGCTCTGGTATAAAACAGGTAATCATCGTCCTGCTCATTTGAATATTTTGCCAAATAAAATCTGGTAAGCATATCCAATCTGACCTTAAAAATTCCAGAGGTATTATTCCCATAATCATAAATTATCCTTTGCTTAATCTTGTTTATCTCTTCATCTTCATACCCTGAAATTAAATTGACAATAAAGACAAAATATTCTGAAACTACTTCATATTCGTTAAGAACCTCTTCAATATCTTCATTGTTGTAATTCAATTTGACTTTATCAGGAAAATACAATGCTTTAGTATAGGGAATCTTTTGTTCCAAAGGATCATTTTCCTTTAATAAATCTTCCAGGATTTCTTTAATATAATCCGGCGCTAAAAAATCAGAATCAATTTGAAGATATTTGGCGAGTTTTCTTTTTTGATAATTTTTCAGGTTATCTATATAAGATAGAATTTGAGCAATCCCGATTATTAGAGTACCCGGCTTTAAACTTTCGATTTTCTGAATATGTAAAGGTGCAATTTCTTGATTAACCACAAACATCCAATTGGGATAATTGTTTGCCCAATTATTCTGGTAATCCTCAAAATCTTCATCTACCTTCCTGTCAAATTTTTTCTGTGTCTTGTCATCAGGTCCATAGCAGGCAATAATTCTTTTTTGTTCATTAATAATCCCATCGCATCCTTTGTCTTTAACTTTTCTCAAAACGGTAAATCCCTGCTCTCCATATTTTTGAAGAAACAACTTACTTATGAATTCCTGAAACTCAAAACCAGATAATGATGTTATTTGGAGTTTAAACTTATTATGTAAAGGGTCGTTCATTGCGGCAGCAAAATTATAAATTAAATAAACCTATACTAATATTTCTCAATTTCCCGCCGCCAAAATTACAAATTTTCTCTTCTCATCATTACCCTGTCTCTTTCCCACTCCGCGGCGGTAGCGTCCCACTCCAGGGAGTGAAGGTTAAACTCCTGGGAGTCAGGGTTTCACTCCCGGGCGCCAAGCTTTCACTCCTGGGCGGCAGGGTTTCACTCCCGGGCGGTAAAGTTTCACTCCGGGGAGTGAAGCTCTCACTCCGTGGAGTGAACGCCTGCCGCCGGGGAGGGAATCTTTCACTCCACGGAGTGGGACAAAGCCGGTAAGTGATATACGCCTGTCGAAAATATGATGAAATGATTGGAAATATCATTAAAAGGTGGTATCTTTGGAAAAATTAATGATTTATGTTAAACCAATTTAAAACATACTACCATGCCTGATATGACTGTACCGGAGGGTAATACTCAATTTGATTTTTTTCAGGAGAATTTGATGAACACTGCTTTTCAAAAGCATGTTGAATTCGGCATACCGCTGTCTGCATTTACGGAGATAGTTCCTTATCGCCAGGAATGGGAATTCAGGTGGGATGTTGGAAAGAACATAAATTTGCGAAACCACGCGGATGTTGTAGGTATGCAGGGCGCCCGCAAAGGATATGAGCCGAAAGTGCGGAAGTTTCTCAATGAACATATCCGTTATAATTCACACATCAGTGAACGGGAATTTGCATTGATGCTGGTGCATGTTCGCAAAGCGAAACCAAGCCGCAACGGGGTTCCTGATTCATCGCCGCGTTTAAGTGCGCTTCCCGGGGTGGGGCGTCAGTTAAGGGTTCATTTCAGGCAGGGATTTGGCGAGGAAGGCGTATCGTCCAAAGCAAAGCCAAAAGGAGTAGCGAGAGTGGAAATCAGGTACAGGTACGATAAACCGCCTGAATTTTTTGATGATTATGACGAAGTGCTCTTTTC
>Ga0207111_10314_pt1 | contig 10908 bp, 8 predicted proteins | sample Alteio_BWMinHeat_71_FD_153577 | JGI IMG/M metagenome (GOLD analysis project Ga0207111, IMG submission 153577) | Enriched cells from forest soil in Barre Woods Harvard Forest LTER site, Petersham, Massachusetts, United States -... | ecosystem: Environmental > Terrestrial > Soil > Temperate forest >... | reverse complement strand
TGGTGATACTCATCCTGGGGTTTTTGTTGCATATGGTCTTTCAGCCACAAACAATAAGTCTTGGGTAAACACGGGCCACTTCCAGTCTGCCCCTTCAGCGATGCGCGCCATCAACAAACCTCCCCGAATAACTTGCCATACTGCCCAGCGAAGGGCGCTTGGGAGTCCATGCGGAACTGGCCCATTCTCGAAGATCCGTATGATACGAAGATCCACAACTTGGCACAACTGCAGTACGCTCAATGGAGTAAAGCTCATTTCATGGGTGAAGTCGGCATACCGAACCTGGCTGCCGAAGAGGCCATTCGCGTTTGGAACCATCGCGAAGAAACGACCGCCAGGCCGCAACGCCCTTACGACGAGATCCATCAGCTGAAACATTTCAGGTCGATCAAGATGCTCCAGGATATTGAACGCAGTTATTAGCGAAAAGTGATTGGCGTATTTGTCCACGTAGGAGAAGACATTGTCCTGCCGTACGTTCCTTACTCCCCGTTCCCTGGCTAGCGTTATCTGTTCAAGACTGACATCTATGCCTTCCGCCTCACTATATCCGCGCTGCTGCAAGAACAATACGAACTCGCCACTCCCGCAGCCGATATCGAGTGTCGGTACAGAACGATCAGGAGGTAGGTACCGGCCGAATTGCCGTCCGAGTTGTGCCAGCAACCTCTTACTTGTTGAGTGCGTCGGTGCATGGGCGCTGGTTGTCGTATGGTACGCTTCGTAGATTCGAGCGCGAATCCGCCGTATGTCGCCTGATTCGCTGCCTTGGATATCGTGGTCAGTCATGAGGATATTCCGCGTTTATCTTATACACGAATTGTTTCGCCGTCAGTGGATGCGAACTGCTCCCTATCTTCATCGAAGAATTCCCGATGTTCTTCTGTCCTGTCCGCCAGCATAAAAGTACCGCATGCTGGGATCTCGAATGCGCGCATTGCGTGACCGTCCCGATTCGCCTTTCTGACGAAGCCCAAAGCGATTTTCGAACCACATAGGGCAAGACGATATTCCCGGTCTAGAGCGAACCCCTTATAGTAGCGATGGAGAGTTGTATCTCTGTTCCAGAATCCACCATAAAGGTGAGCGCATATGATCGATTCAGTTTACTCGCCAAATATCTCATCGTAGGGCGACGGTCCGGATCTGCACCGCCGATGAAAACCACATCGCTGGCGAACCGGCGGGCGTCGCTTTCATTTCCGGGTGGCTCCGGAAAGTGAACTTCCGGATCGTATCCTAACGGACAATAGATGACGTTCTTGCACCCCGCCTGGCGCACATCGTCCGTGATCGCTCGTTTCGTGGAGACGTAAAGGTCATAGCAAGGGATTCCCTGAATCAGCTGCCGCGTCGAAACCGCCGGATTGAAAGGGTCGTCCGTGGCGAAGTTAACCAAGCGAGCATTTGTGTTTTTTTTCAGGGCTGCAAGTGTGACCGGCGAAATCCATGCTCCCTTGGGTATCAGAATAGGGATCTCAAGGCATTCATGAAAAAGAAGGAAATCGTGCCCGGGTCAGCCGAACCGACTAGCAGGACTTTCTTAAGAAGTCTTTATTTTGTCTTTCGGCGTCACATACTCTAGCGCTGCAACGAAACCTTCCACGCACACATCGTAATGATACTGACGCACTCTCTTCTGAGACTCTAAGCCCATTTTTTTCAGTCGGTCTCTGTCATGAAGTAAGTCGAGCAGTATTGCAGACAAACGATCAACGTTGCCCACCGGGTAACTCCTTCCCGTAACGTCCGGATCAATAAGGTCTGCCGCGCAGCCAACCTGGTCAGTTACGATTGCCGGCATTCCAAACAACATCGCCTCATTTACTACCAGGCCCCAGGTTTCAAATTGCGCCGGAAGGACAAACAAGTCCCCGCAGATGTAACATTCCGGAAGCTCTGTTTGATTCTTGAAGCCGGCGAGCTTAGCCAAGGCGAGATTGTTGCTCGCTATAAATTGCTCAATTTCTGCCCTCAAACCGCCCTCGCCGATCAGTAGCAAGCCCACGTTCGGTATGGCCTTGATCACTCGCGCATATGCCTGCAAGAGATCCATAGGCCTCTTCCTTTCGACGAGTTTGCCCGAAAAGATAATTACAGGGGTATCGTCCTTGAATCCAAATCGCTGTTTGAGCCCGTTTCGCATCGGCAGAAGTTTTGTCCGGGAGCTCTCGAAGAAATCATTGTCCACTCCGTACGGAGTATGAAACACGCTTTCGGACTTAACTCCATGGTGCTGATAGAAGGCGCGATTGGCACGGCCGATCGACAGAAAGGCGCTCGTTCCTCTAAACAGGACCGACAAAGCAATTCTCTTTACAATGGACGTGGTTCTTTTGCGTTTTCGAATTAATTCCGATTCCGAGCGAAGGAGTACTGGACTGCCGGCGCGCCAACTGGCGAAATACCCCAGCAGGGAGAACGGCGTCGCGTAGCTGTGGATCAATACGCCGTCGTATAACTCTGCTTTCAATTCAGGAATGATCCCCAGAAGCTCGAGATACCGGTCGGACCGACTCCGAATGCCTTTATGTGGGCACAGAATCTTCGACTTGTACCCCTCCAGAAGGGGACGATCCCAAGTGACTGGAATTCCAAAGCCAGGATCCACTGCTCCCAACAAGCTTCCATCAGTCGCGTAGTACACGGTAAGGTCGATTGCCGGATGCCGCGCAAGCCTCTGAAAGAGAGGCGCCTGGTACTGAACAGGATGCGAGATAATCGCTGCAAGTCGAAATTTGTTCATGTCCTGGTTCGTTCAGCGGTTGCTCAATTTCAGTCGTTGCCATCCGAGGTCGAGCCTCTTTCGGTTTCTCACATCAGCGCTTCTGGCGTCAAGTCGGTCCGGGCTCGCATCCATCGAGAGTTCAACGTTGATCAAGCTTAACAGTTTCGAACTCTTGAATAAATTCGGGATGCGTCGTTCAATGGACACGTTTTAGAAACGGAAGGACAGCTTTTGGTGAAAAGCAACGCGGAAATCGACAGAGTCGTCAAGCCTTTCATGGTCAGCTTCTTTACGAATTATGAAGGGGACGGGCAATTCAGCATGCTTCGATATGCTGACGAACTGGAGACCTCTCTGCGGCTATATTCTGGCTCGATGTTTGAATTGCATCGTCATGCGCCGCGACACAACGGAAAGAGCGCCAGCCGGACCGTATCACGGTTGAAGAAGTATTTTGAGTATCCTTATTTGGCAAGGAGATACTCGGGACAAATAAATCACATCACGGATCATGGAAACAGTCACGTGATTAGATTTTTGCCGGCTGATCGAACAATAATTACCTGCCACGACTTGATCCCGCTGCGCCTGGCGGATCGTCTGACGGGATCTTCTAAACGGATTAAATATTCATTTTGGGCCAAAGTTGTTCATATGCGAAAGGCCGCTGCCGTACTTGCCGACAGTGAAAGCACTCGGCGTGACGTGATTACTTTTCTCGGCCTCCCAGCAGAAAACGTCCATGTCGTGCATCTGGGCTTGAACCACGAAAGGTTCCGGCCGTTACAGCATTTCGAGAGCAAGGAAGGGCTAAGACGAAAACTTGGGTTCTCCTGGCCAGTGACTCTTTTGCATGTCGGGGCACCCGCTTTCTATAAAAACCTGGAAGCCGTCATTGATGTTGTGGCTGTTCTTCGTCAGCTATACCATCTGGATGTCCATCTCGTCAGGAGCGGTTCGCCGCTGCCGGAAGGTTTACACCAACTCATTCGTCGTCGTGGGATTGGTACATTTGTTCATGACATTAAGGTAACAAACGACTCTGAACTGCGAGAGCTTTATCTCGCTTCTGATGTGCTGCTTTTCCCATCATTATGGGAAGGATTCGGATGGCCTCCGCTGGAGGCACTGGCATGCGGCCTTCCTGTCGTTTCCTCTGACAGAGGATCTCTTCCTGAAGTGACGGGCTCCGCGGCTCTACAAATCGATCCCGAAGATTTGCAGGGAATGGTTGAGGCTGTACGTGAAATCATAGGAGATGAGCGGCTGGGTGAACACCTTCGTGCAGCCGGGTTGCTGCACGCATCGAATTTTCAATGGCAAAAGACAGCGGCGCAAACTGCACAAGTTTACCGTGCTGTTTGGGAGAAGACTCGTGGCGACTCTTATTCATAGGCGCCTGAATTCCACCGGAACGTTGGCAGCTTCATGATAATCCCCGCAAAGATCCAGAAGTATATGTTCAAGGGATCATAGTCAATGAATGACCCCTTTACGAGGTACACGCAGATCACAATCATTGTGCTAAGCAGCGAAGCTGCGACGGGCTTTAGAGGCGTAGACTTTAAATGTAGAAAACCGCTGTAACCCTGCAACAAAACTCTTCCGAAAATCAGCAATACGAGTAACAGGCCCGGAATCCCTATTTCTAATATGCATTTTGCGTAAAAACTCTCTGTGCCTAGGAGGTCACTATCTACAAACCCGTCACTAAGAAGTGTTGCATAGCGGGCTGGCCCCGTTCCCATTCCGGTACCCATACCGAGCCAAGTTGCCTTGAAGGCACGGCTGAGTTCGCCCATCACGCTGCTTTGCTCTGTCCCCGTGTAAAACGCAATGAGGTTCCCAATAAAGCCCGTCAGGACTCCGGTCGAACTGCCAAGAAGCCATACGAGACTGATGAACGAAAGCGGCAGTATGACCGCTATCACAGCCAGCGGTTTACCGACATGTCTCAGATTACCTTCGAGGAACAGTACAATGAGAAAGTACGCTGGAATCAAGACAAATGCAGAGCGCACACCAGAGAGAGTTGCGGCAACGATCGTAATGCTAAGTGTCCAAAAATAAAGTGTCTGGTGAGTAATTCGCCACAATGAGTAGTAGACTGGCAATAACGTGATGAGGAATGAGAAATACTGCATCGGAAAACTGAACGTGCTTGCAATTCGGACCATCCCCTGGCCCCCGGCACCCTCAAAGCGGGCGTAACCCTGGGTTACGATATCTGCGGCCGATCCATATAGGCTATATGCGATTTCTGGATTACCTGAATAAACGAGAACGGCTTGCAGAAGACCAATAATCGAGGGAATCGTTCCAACAGCGGCCATTACTTTCAACAGCGATATAAGATCGTTCCCTGAATTAATAAAGTGGTACGCCAACACACATAGAGGCACATAGAACAGCCAAACTTTTAGCCCAATGAGTCCTACCGCGGTATTCGCTAGGCTGGGGTTTACCAAATGCAAAGTCAGGAGAACGACAAGGCTGGACAAGGGAACAAAGGAAAAAGACCTTGGCAGAAGACTTTTTCGTTTTCGATTGCTCCTCCAAAACCAAAAAGAAAAGCTGAGATATGTTGGCACGACTATGAACAGGTCTTTAGCCAAAAGGACGATGGGCGGTGCGGGATAAGTCCACACTGTAGCGAGTCCCGCAAAGGGTAGGCAGAGAACTAAACCCGTAAGGCCGCGCCGCCAATTAGCAAGGATGATGCCATAGACTAGCGCCACTCCGCCTATTGTAAGCAGGAGCCAAAGAGGATTAACAATATCAGACATCGAATTGCTTTTGAGTGACCGCAGGTTCCAGCGTCGATTCATTGTTTCTCAATCGATACAAGGAATAGCTTAGAAAGAGAAAACTTGAAGCATACGCTATGAGTGATGCCCAGGCTGCGCCAAGTAGTTGATACGGTTTCAGAAGCGCTGCCAGCGCGATAACCGTCACGACCAGGCCAACCAATTCGGCATGGCTACTAGTGAGAGGCATACCGAATGCCTTAAATCCTGCAGATAGAAGAGTGTTACATCCCAACAAGACTCCTGCGATTGTCAGAATTCGGGACGGTCCAACGGCCGCCGTGAAGGCCTTTCCAAAGAAAAATGATACGACCCAAGGGGCGCAGAGCCATATCAAAACACCTGAGGCAACGGTGAGCAAGAACCCAACCTTTAGGTATCCTATCAATTGTCGGATTTGAGTTGCCCGACACTTTATATTCGCGAGATGCGGAAAAGCCACCATGGCAATTGTACTAACACCGAGGTGGGTTACAGCAGCGACAGTGACAGCCACGACATACAGCCCTAGGGCCACCGGAGGCAACAAAATAGACATCAACAGTTGATCCAATCGCTGGTTTGCGAACGATGTAATTGATCCGATATGCCCCTTTATTCCATATTGAACAAGGCGCCACGCCTGAACACGACTGGGTGCAATCTGTAACCACCGATGATCCTTGGTCATAAGGAACGCGGCCGTCAATGCTACAAGATTTGCAAAGAGAGAAGCAAAAGCCAAGGTCCGGAATGTAAATATACCCAGTGCGTAAAGTATTGGCATTGTGGCAACAAATACAAGGTGAACAGTGATACGGACTACATTATATTCGGCCATCTTCAAGCGGCCGGCGAGGCTGCTTGCGAACGTCACGGCGAGGAGGTTCAAAGGTATGTATAAAAGGTAGACGCGCGCAAGATGGATAACGTTGATGCTGTACTTAGGAAGGAGAATCGGCATCAGCAAATATCCCGCGATTATCAGAGGAACGGAAACTAAGAATGAAATCGCAACGCCTGACGATAGCACCTGCGAGGTGCGCTCTTTGTCACGGGCTGCAAAGTAACCGACGGCATCAGGGATTCCCAGGGCTCCTAATGCGGCAAGCAGCGATGGCCATAGCATTACGGCAGTAAGTGTCCCCTTTCCTTCGGGTAGGAGCAATCGGGCCGAAATTATGCCGCCCAGAATTGTCACGACGGTTATTACGGCGGTACTGATGCCCGCGATTAGTATGTTTCGTCGGACACCGGAGGGGGGGAACATGCCGGGAACATCAAATAGGGGTTGTAAGAAACTTCTCGTAGTCAAGGACTCTCTATGTCGAGGATTGATCGTCCTCATAGCCGTTAACAGGTCGACAGGAAATGCTGAACCTGATCCCGGGCACTAATTGAGCGTCTAACGCACAAGAGCAAAGCGTCTAACCTTAAGACAGCGTTTAAACTCTAATCGCATCTCCACACTCCAGCAATTCTCTTGGCGATTGCGCCAGAACTTCCTCCCGTACAAGGATTCGATCCGTAGAGACCATCCGTGACGTATGTGATTGTCCCGTCTGCTGGAGTCCCAAGATTGGTGACTGTGGAACCGGCAGCCCGAAATGCACCATCGACGCTGGATATTGAGAACCTTGGAGTGCCAATCCCTAATCGGTCTGTCCCAACCGGTACGGTTTCGAAGTTCCAGGATGAGGTGGACTTGAATCGTGTAAGAGCATCGCTGCCATAGGAAATCCAGCTCGCCTGATTTGCATCGTCGTGGATGATAAAAATTGGGGAGTTTTGACCCCCAGATTCACCGCTCTTGAAATAACCGTCGGCGTAAATACTATTCACGCGAATGGCTGAACTGCCGGAATCTCTGTCATCAATTGAACTCAGATATGGATAGTTGTTGGGGAAATCAATAAAAGCTCCTGAGCTGTTCCGTACGCCGAAGAGAATAGTGCGAGCTTTTGCCGCCTTGTTACTAAAGCTTAGGCCTGTCGACGCCCCACCGGTCAACATGACATTGGAGAGCGTTGCATTGTTCTCAAGTCGGATGTCCGCTGTCTCTGCAGCTTCCCCCGCGCCTAAAATTGAATCGAACAACGACAACATACCGCTCTGAACCTCCACGTAGTATTTGTAGTTGTTAGCGCTGGCTACCGAATTTCCGAGTATGACATTTCGGGCAGAGATAACTGAATTATTATCAATAAGTAGCGCACTGTACTCATTATTTGCATCGAGTGAGTCTTCGGTGCTCAAAATGTCGATCAACGAGTTGAATGTGAAGCTGAAATGCATGCATCCGCGTTTATTGCCTTCGCACATCACGCGCCGGAATGTCAAGTCGCCACTCGCCTGCTGTGCGCTCCCGGCGGCTCCTGCGGTTATGCGCGCGGCAGTCGCACCACTGGTTCCAGCCAATCGCAAGAGATCAAATGTCACCTTTTGGATTTCCGGATAGTTAGTCGACGAGAAGTCGTTCGAACCGTTGGCTTCACCCGTAAGGATCGCGTTGCCGGTCATGTCACTTATGTGAATATCACTCCACATCTGGTTCTCGTTTTGACCCATCATATAAATACCAATTCTTGCGGAGGATAGCCAAACCCTGGCGAAATTGCCGCCCACGACGTTGTTAAGACTCAAGGAATGCCTGCCACCTGTAATGCGGAGGTCGGATATGCTGATCCCTACGATCGTGACGTCGTTGGCTCCTGCAACAATCCCGTCAATTCCATTCACGAGACTGATGTCGGTAATCCCCGACCCAAGGCCTTGAATCGCCACTCCCGTCGAGACTATGTTAAAGGCCTGTGCGTCGCCATTGACATGAAAGGTGGCAGCTCCCAGCAACAGTCGAATTGGTTTGGAAATGCGAATGGGCAAGTTGATAGTCTGGGCCCCTGCGAGGCCACGGGCATCCGCGATGCCACCTCTTTCCGGCAAATCGTCGATGCACGCTTGGATCTTAGCCCCTGCCGTTATCCCCGGAAACCGCGAACACAGACGAACGCTATCCAGGTCCCTGACTTCGAGACTCAAGAAATTCGCAGAGCCAGTGTCGCTGCGGCTTGCTTGTCTAGGCCCAACCCCATTCTGCGCGAGTAACTGGTGCCTACCGATCGAGTAAATGGCGACAGGCAGCGCCCCCGTACCTGTCGGGATAAGAGGGCTTTCGCTCGCCGTGTCGGCTTCCCAAAAATAGGAACTGGACGCCGGCTTGATGATGTCCAGGGGGGAATCGGACCACGGTCCCGAGCGTGCCGCGCCGATCGCCAATGTGCGCGAGGCGCAATAAAGAACAACCAAGGCTGAACCCATAGCATTGTTAAATCGCATAGACTCTCCGGAACTGATTTGCTGTTCTTCCCTGCGCGCATTGCAGGGAGCAAAACCTTCACTGATTGACCAAAATTGCTACGCTGATCGTTCGCGAGCTCCTCGCCGGCGGCTTAACCGAGAAGTGATCAGCAGGAAAACGAAACTCGCCTGGACGACACCTTGAATTGTCACGCTGGATTCAAGTATACATATGCACCTAGGCAGTCGCAGGTTTCTCGATTGACAAAGTGTCGATCTCTTTTCCAATGTTCAGAGGTTTGTCCTGATACTCGGCGTCTTCATCACAGCCTCGATTCTCACTTGAGTGACCTGACCCTCCTGAGGTACCGCCTCTTAAATAAAAAGTGTGACATTATTATGGAAGAACGACGTCCTTTTGATCTGGTTTACAGTGTTTTGAAGAATGATCGCGCTCGACTTGCCCTGCAGTGGCAGCCCACTTATTCGTTGCAAATGGGTCTGGAAAAATATCTCGGTGCCCGCTGAAGAGGATCGGGATGGAGCACAAAACCGAAGGTCAAGTCACCGTCTTCCACCCCGGCCGGGTTCTCAACGCCTATCAGGCAGCGTTGGCTCTTGAAGAGGGACATCTTCTTCGTCATTTTGAAACCGGTTCTTATTCTCTACAGAATGGCTTCCCTGCCCGTTTTGCGGCCAAGCTTCCCACTGGACCTCGTTCTAAACTGCAACGTGAACTGAATCGTCGAATGCAAAAGGGCCTGTCTGACGCCCATATTCGCAGCCATCCCTTTTGGGACACACTCTTCTCGGCGATTGCGCGGTCGGGCGTATCGGAAGTTTTGGCCAACCAAGTGATGCTCATACGGAACGAACGCTTCGATCGGACCGTAGCTTCCCACGTCTTGAAGTGTCGACCTGCCGCCGTGATTGGTTACGATTCCTCCTGCCTGAGAACTTTTGAAGTCTGTCCAGCTGCGGGAACTCTGCGCATTCTCGATCAAGTCATCGGCCATTTGGCAGTGGGGGCGCCTCTGCTTCAGGAGGAACAAGGCCTGCATCCAGAATGGGCAGACAGCATCGGATTACATCGCGTCGATTACACAGTAAACCGATGCTTGGCGGAAGCTAAACAAGCAGATGCCATCTTGGCCGCATCAGATTACGTGAGAGCTACCATGATCCAGGTGGGCATCCGCGCATCGAAGATTCTCCAGCTTCCTTATGGTGTCGATGTCGAACGGTTCGTGCCTCGAACCACCGCTCACTCAGGCGTTTTTCGAGCATTGTTTGTCGGGCAGATTAGCCAGCGCAAAGGAATCAAATACTTATTGGAGGCATGGAAGCGTCTTAAGCTCCCCAATGCCGAACTGGTTCTTATGGGTCGGGTTGCCGGAGAAGGCCGCGGACTCGCACCTTATCATGGGCTTTATCGTCATGCGCCCAGCGTACCCTATGCCGAGGTTCATACCTACTACCAGAGTGCCGATGTGTTTGTATTTCCATCGATTCACGAAGGGTCATCATTGGCAGTCATGGAGGCGATGGCCTCGGGCATACCCGTCATCGCAACTCATAATTCGGGGACACTTGTCCGCGATGGCCAGGAAGGATTTATTGTTCCCATTCGCGATATTGATGCGATCGCCCAAAGAATACTTCAAATGTATAACAACCGCGATTTGGCCCGGCAACTTGGGCGGCAGGCGCGGCAGCGTGTCGAGGAATTCACGTGGAAGCAGTACCGGTCTCGACTCGTAAATCACATGGAGACACTCTTGAGTGCAAGAGAACCCAAAACACAGTCTTAGTCCGTCTACTACTAGCCGCCATCGTTCCCACGGGAATCGCTGGCTTTTAGGGGAGAGTTATGCCGCTGATTTCGAGCTCACTGAAACGACGAGTACGTTTCTTTCTCCGCATGCTGCGTGCACGCTCGGCTTTCGCCGATTCTTCTTGTCCGTACTGCGCTTCGCTGCACGCAGTGACGCAGCAGCACAAATACTGGGTCCTTGAGATGCGCAAGTGCAGCACTTGTTCTTTGACTTATCGATGGCCCAAGGATTCGGCGGCATTTAACGACACATACTATCA
>Ga0207111_10313_pt1 | contig 10915 bp, 8 predicted proteins | sample Alteio_BWMinHeat_71_FD_153577 | JGI IMG/M metagenome (GOLD analysis project Ga0207111, IMG submission 153577) | Enriched cells from forest soil in Barre Woods Harvard Forest LTER site, Petersham, Massachusetts, United States -... | ecosystem: Environmental > Terrestrial > Soil > Temperate forest >... | reverse complement strand
TTAAGATAATAATCAATTGCTCTTTCTCTACAAATAACTATTAATCTCAATTAATATCTATAAATATTCTTTTCATGTACAGCCTCTTAATTAAGAATGCAACAGTAATAGACGGCACCGGCAAGCCGGGGCAGGTTTTGGACGTGGCCGTTCAGGGTGACGAGATTGTTAACGTAGATAAAAAAATCAATTCCGCGGCGCAAACCGTGGTTGAGGCCGCGGGGAAAATTTTGGCTCCCGGCTTTGTGGACGTCCAAAACCATAGCGACGGCTACTGGCAAATTTTCGACAATCCCGGTTTGGACAGCCTGATTAGCCAGGGTTTTACCACGATTCTTTTGGGCAATTGCGGAGCCAGCCTGGCGCCCCTGCTTAACCAGGAATCCCTGCTGGCCATGCAAAAGTGGCATAATTTGGAGGGAGTAAATGTCAACTGGCAGTCCTTTTCCGAATTTGTGGAAGAACTCTCGCGCAAACGTTTTGCCTGCAACATCGCCAGCCTGGTGGGCTATTCGACCTTGCGCCGGGCTATAGTCGGCGACCAAATCCGCAGCCTGCAAAAAAACGAAATGAACGCACTGGTAAAGATTTTGGAAGAGAGCCTGGAAGCCGGCGCTTTTGGCCTTAGTAACGGCTTGTCTTACGCCCATGAAATTATTATTTCCGAGCTTGAGCTTTTTGAACTGGCCAAAGTAGTCAAAGCCAGAGGCGGGCTTTTTTCCATCCATTTGCGCAGCGAGGGCGGCGAAGTTGTGGAAGCCGTGGACGAAGCGCTGGACATCGCCAGGGCCACGGAAGTTAATTTAAAAATTTCCCACCTCAAGGTTAAAGACGAACAGAACTGGCACAAGCTGCCGGAAATTTTGGATGTCCTGGACACCGCCTTTCACCAGGGCACAAACGTGAATTTTGACGTTTACCCCTACGACACCATGTGGCAACCGCTGTATTCTTACCTGCCCAAATGGTCCATAGAAGGCGGCCGCAACACCCTGCTCAAACACTTTAGCGACACTACGACGCGCAATAAAATTTTAATGTACCTGAATAATGCCGGAGTGCGTTTTTCGGAAATTATGGTCGCCTCCACAGCGAACAAGCTTAACTTTGCCGGAAAGACCATAAGCCAGATAGCAAAAAATTTGGAAAGCTCATCCGAACAGGCGGTGCTGAGCATAATCCAAAACGGCGGGCCGGAAGTCATGGTTTTTGAAAAAAATTTAGACATCAGCCAGGTTGAGCAGCTGCTTTTGCACCCTTTGGGTTTTGTAGCCACGGACGGCGCCGGGTTTTCCGGCAAAACCGGCGGCGGCTTGGTGCATCCGCGCTCTTTTGGCACCGCGCCAAAATTCCTTAGCGAGACCTTAAGCAAAGGCAGTTTGCCGCTGGAAGAAGCCATTAAAAAACTCACCTTTGGCCCGGCGCAAAAAGTAGGATTGAAGAAACGCGGGCTCATTGCGCAAGGGTATTTTGCGGATCTGGTGGTGTTTAACCCCAAGACAATAAAAGACAGGGCGACTTACGAAAACCCTTACCTTTTTAGCGAAGGCATAGAACAGGTTTTTGTAAACGGCAAACCGGCGCTCGCGGACGGAAAAATCACCGGCCAATTTCCGGGTTATGCTTTAAGGAAAAAGTAACTTTGGGAGCAATTTAAAATGACCAGCCCTGACGTCTTACGCGGCCTGCCGCCAGAAAAAGTAAACTTAAGCAACGAACAATTTGAAACCCTGGTCAAATGGGCTAAAGACGGACTGCGGGAAAGCAAAATAAAGCTTCGGATAACTCTAGGGGCACAAGACTTTCCAATTAAACTTAATTTTTACGATGATGCGGTGGATTCGAGTGCGCCAATGGGCTCGCTGTTTTTAGAGAAGCAGCACCTTGAGAGCAAAGAAGCTTTTTTAAAGCAGGTCAGAAAAAGCATCTGGCCCCGCTTGAGAGATTAATGGACATATCAGGCCTTAACAATAAGCTGATCGCTGTCCTGGGTTACGGTTTGGAGGGCCAGGCAACAGCCAAGTATTTGCTCAAGCACGGCATAAAACCCGTGCTGTTTGATCAAAGGCCGTGGGAAGAATGGTCTTATGATGAGCAGAATGCGATAAAAAAATTAGGATTAAACTTTATTTTCGGGCCTGATTGCTTTAAGGAACTCGAGGGCTTTAATATAGCCTTCAGGAGCCCCGGCATAAAACTTTCAAGTTTAAACCTGGCGCATTTTGTAAAAAAAGGCCTGGTCATAACCAGCCAAACCAAATGGTTTTTTGAAAATTCGCCAGGGAAGATCATCGGCGTCACCGGCACCAAGGGCAAGGGGACTACAAGCGCGCTGATTTATGAGATGCTAAAGCAACGTACTTCTAGTACCTCGAACCTAGAACCTAGAACCTACTTGACCGGCAACATCGGCAAAGCTCAGCCTTTGGATTTCATCGACGATTTAAAACCCAATGATTGGATTGTTTATGAACTTTCCAGTTTCCAGCTTCAGGACCTGGAGCAAAGCCCCCGCATTGCCGTGGTGCTCATGGTAACCAGCGAACACTTAAACTACCACAAAGATGTGGAAGAATATGTGGAGGCCAAATCCAATATTACCAAGCACCAAAAACCCGGCGGCTTTGCCGTCATAAACGCGGATTTTGAAAGTTCGCTTGCCATTGGCAGGCAGGGCAAAGCTAAAAAACTTTATTTCAGCCGAAAAAAGGTTGAAGACGCGGACTGCTACGTTCAGGGCAGCCAGATTGTCGCCAAGGATTTCCGGTTTCCGATTGCTAACCTCCAACTCAAGGGAGCGCATAATTTGGAAAATATTTGCGCCGCGGTTTTGGCCGCCCGGTGCGCGAGAGCTGATTTTGACGCCATTAAGTCAGCTATTATAAACTTTAAGGGCCTTGAGCACCGCCTGGAATTTGTGGCCGAAAAAGCGGGGGTTAAATTTTACAACGACTCCTTTTCCACCACTCCGGAAACGGCCATTGCGGCTATTGAATCTTTTTCCGAACCATTGGTTATTATATTGGGGGGCTCGGCTAAAAAAGCTGACTTCACCGGGTTGGGGAAAGCCATAAATGCTTCCAAAAACATTAAAGCCATAATCTTAGTCGGCGAAGAAGCTCCAAAAATCAAGCTGTCTTTAGGCCAAGGCTACAAAGGGCAAATTTTTGAAGGCGCGAAAAACATGCCTGAAATATTCACACAAATAAAATCCGCGGCCTCTGCCGGTGACGTGGTGCTCTTAAGCCCTGCATGCGCGAGCTTTGGCATGTTTAAAAATTACCGGGACAGGGGGGAACAATTTAAGAATGAGGTTTTAAAATTTTAAATACTTCTATAGTACACGGCCGTGTACTATAGAAGTAGGCTCCAAAATGAAAGCTTCCAAATTAAAAATCGATTATACTTTATTGTTTATAGTCTTAGGCCTTTTGGCTTACGGACTTATTGTGCTTTACTCAGCATCCACCGTGCAGTCCTTTGCGAATTTCGGCAACGCCAACTACTATATTATCCACCAGGGGCTTTACGGGGCGGTGGTGGGGCTTATAGCGCTGTACGTTTGTTCCAGGATTGACTACCATCAGTGGCAAAAATACCTGCCCATACTTATTTTCGCTTCCTTGTTTTTGCTTTTTCTGGTAAAAATCCCGGGGCTGGGCATAGCTTCGGGCGGCGCCACGCGCTGGATGCGCTTGGGGCCTATTTCCTTCCAGCCCGCCGAACTGGCCAAGCTGGTAATTATTTTTTACATTGCGAGTTGGGTGGACAAAAAACGCAGCAGTTTGAATGATTTTTATTACGGCCTGTTGCCTTCGTTGTGCATTGTCGGCCTCTTTGCCGCGCTAATTTTGTGGCAGCCGGACTTTGGGACCATGCTGGTGCTGTTACTCGTTTGTTTTTGGATGCTCTTTGCCGCGGGGATAGACTGGAAATACTTTTTTTATGCAGGGCTGGCCGGAGCCCTGGCGCTCTACCTCTTCATTAAAATAGAACCTTACCGGGTTAAACGCCTGGCGACTTTTTTCAATCCTGCCCTGGACCCCAAAGGCATTAGCTACCAAATCAACCAGGCGCTTTTGGCCATAGGCTCAGGCGGCTGGTGGGGCTTTGGTTACGGCCTTTCCCGCCAAAAGCACAACTACCTACCCGCGGCTATAAACGACTCCATATTCGCCGTATTCGGCGAGGAACTGGGCTTTTTTCGGGTGCTTGTAGCAGTGGCTTTGTTTGCAGCGTTTGCGTATAAAGGCATCCAAATTGCCAAAAACGCGCCCGATACCTTTGGCAGAATGGTTGCCATTGGCATAACCTGCTGGCTGACTTTCCAGGCGCTTATTAACATTGCTGCTATTATTAACCTGCTGCCTTTGACGGGGATACCTTTGCCGTTTTTTTCCTACGGCAGCACGGCGCTTATTGCCAATTTGGCCGGGGTGGGGATTTTACTCAACATTTCACGCTACGGGCATCGCTTAGCAAAAGTCTGATTATGTTCAACCGAAAAAAAATTAAACTTTACATCCACCATGGGCGTTTTGTACCGCTTAAATTCGGCGCGCGCAACGCGGCCGGAAAAATTTTTGCGCGGTCCGCGAATTTTACTTTTGAAATTTTTTACTCTTTGGGGCTTTGGGTAATTAGCCTGTTGGCTTTTTTCGGCAGACTTATTATGCGCGCCCTTTTCCGTACTGGCGAAGCGCTAATTAGCCTTTGGCAAAAAAGCGCTAAAGGGGCAAGAAAGGATTTCCTTAAGACCCGGGAAATTTTGCCCAAGCGCTACAAGCTCGCCCTACAGAGCAATTTTGGGCGGACCTTTCTTTTATTTTTGCTCGCGGCCTCTTTGGGCTGGGGTGGGATTGCCTCTTTAAAGTTAATTGCCAAAGGCCTGGAAGTTAAAAACCAAATACTTAAAACGGCTTCCTTAGGGCAAGGCTACCTAAACCAGGCCAAGGACGCGCTGGCCAAGCAGGATTTTGCCGGCGCCGAAAATCGTTTTTCTCTGGCTTACCGCACCTTTAGCCAGGGCAGGCAAAATATCCGGGACAGCGGCCTGGTGTTAAACCAGCTGCTTAACCTGGCGCCGCAAAAACGGGACGCGGACAAGCTGCTGGAAGCGGCCGGACTTATTGCGCAGGCCGGACAGGGCCTGGTGGGCCTGGAACAGCAAACCAACGGGTTAAAAATTAACGCGGCCGGCGTAAGCTCGCAAAACGGCAAGCTTGCCGAAACTTTCCATAATATAGACGGCGGGCTGGCCGGCGTAAGCTCCCAATTGGACCGCGCAACGGCTTTGGTAAACCAGGTCGATATAAACAACTTGCCTTCTCCAAACCGGGCAAGTTTTGCCGACTTAAAGAGCAAGTTAAACCTCGGGCAGTTGACTTTAAACAACTTCAAAGAAGTTTTCAGCTTAAGCGAGGTTTTAGCTTTAGGCGACAAGCGCGTCTTGATTCTTTTTGAAAACAATAACGAACTTCGGGCAGGGGGGGGTTTTATGGGCACATTCGGCAGCTTAAAAATCCACGACGGCTCCATAAGCAAAATAAACGTTAGCAGCATTTACGACCTCGACGGCCAGCTTACCGAAAACATTAAGCCCCCTTCGCCCCTGCTGAACGTCAATGACCGCTGGTATATGCGCGATTCCAACTGGTTCGCGGATTTTCCTTTGACCGCCCAAAAAGTAAGCGGATTTTTTGAAAAAGAAGGCGGGGAAACGCCGGATCTTGTTGTGGCGCTTACACCCAACATTATTATAGACTGGTTAAAAATTACCGGGCCCCTCAGCCTGCCCAATTATGGCGTTACCTTGACAGCCGAAAACTTTGTCGAGCAAACCCAGGCCGCCGCTACTTTAAGCGATAACCTGCCCACCAATTCCCCCAAGCAAATTTTGGCCGACCTGGTGCCCTTGCTCTTGCAAAAATTGAGCGGAGTGGACAAAAGCTATTATCCGCAAATTCTGCAAAGCCTCCAGGACAACTTAAGCAGCAAACAAATTGTCGCTTACTCCCGTGACGCAAATTTGCAGCAGGCTTTTGAAAATTTCCACTGGAGCGGCAGCCTGGCAGCCGGCGACCGCGACTACCTGTCTGTGGTAACCAGCAACCTGGGCGGCACAAAAACCGACCTCTATGTTGAACAAAAGCTTGAGCTTACCACAAACATCGGCCCGGACGGCGCAATTACCAACGAGCTAAGCGTTACGCGCACTAACAAAATGGCAGACTTGCCTTCTACGGCCAACCTAAGCTTTATAAGGGTTTACGTGCCCCAAGGCAGCAAGCTTGTCAGCTCGTTAGGCTTTGATTACAAAAGCCTCAGCTACCCGCAAGGGGAGAAGTATAAAATCGACGAAGACGTTTACAATTGGGAGAAAAATTCGGTGACTGATAATTTAACCGGAACAATCATCGGGCAGGAGTCCGATAAGACTTTTTTTGGCAACTGGCTCGATATAAAAGGAGGGGAGAGCAAAACTGTAAAACTGGTTTATACCTTGCCGTTTAAAGTTGCCGACGTAGACCGCCTGAGCCTGCTTTTGCAAAAACAGATTGGCGCCCAGAGCCAAAATCTTATCTGGAATTTAAATTTTCCCGGGCGCTCAATAGCCTGGAAAAACTTTGACCCCAACCAACTTAACACCGACCAGCTGAATTCTGATATAATACTGGATAAAGATTACTTTTTAGGCGTGGTCCTTAATAAAAGATAAGCAGGTTATTGTTGTTATGGATTATAAAACTCTTCTTGGCCTTTTGACTTTGGGTATTGGCATTGTCGCCTACGGAACTTATTTCCGGCAGATACTTTTAAAACAAGTCACTCCTCATCCGTTTTCCTGGCTTATTTGGGGCTTTGTTGAATCAATTGCGTTTTTTGCAATGTTCGTTAAGCACGCCGGCGCCGGAGCATGGGCAACCGGGCTTACCGGCCTATGCTGTTTTACCATAGCGGGCTTAGCGTTTTTTTATTCAAAAAAACTTGAAATTTTTAAGATCGACTGGCTGTTTCTTACGCTGGCAGTTATATCTTTGATACTTTGGATCCTTACTAAAGACCCGACTATGTCAGTAATCCTGCTGACCCTTACAGATGCACTCGGTATGGCATTCACCCTAAGGAAGTCCTACTTTGACCCATTCCAGGAAAGCGCCAGTTTGTTTGGCTTAAGCGGTATTAGGTCCGGGATTGCGGTGTTTGCGCTTCAATCTTACAATTTATCCACCTGGCTTTATCCGACGGCGCTGGTATTCACCAACGCTTTAGTCGTTACGATGATTTTATCCAGGCGAATTAGCCTCAAACATCAGAGCAATGTTTAAAAAACTTTTTTCTTTTGAGCAAAAATTTACCGTGACAAAAGCCGCCACGATTGTGGGAATTTTTGCGTTGCTTTCCAAACTGGTTGCGGTAGTAAGAGATCCGCTTTTTGCCTCTAAGTTCGGCGGCAAGAATATTTTTATTTTGGATATTTATAATTCGGCGTTCAGGATACCGGACTTTATTTTTAACCTGTTTATTTTAGGCACCTTGTCTGTGGCATTAATCCCCGCATTTGTTGACGTCCTGGTTAACGACGAAAAAAGGGCCAAGGCTTTTGCCAATACCATCATAACTGTCACCATGCTGGTTATGACCGGCGTTTTTGGTTTGCTCTACATATTTTCCAGGCAAATTACCGCGCTTCTCGTACCCGGCTTTAGTCCGCAAATGCTGGCCGAGACCGTGAACCTGACTAAAATTATTATCCTTTCGCAAATTATTTTTAGCCTTTCCAATGTCTGCACCAACCTGCTTTATTCCTACAAGCGTTTTGTCATAGCGGGCATTGCCCCAATACTTTACAACCTGGGAATAATTTTAGGCATCCTGGTCTTTTATCCCCGTTTTGGCATTCCGGGACTGGGCTATGGCGTCCTGCTGGGTGCGGTTTTGCATTTGTTAATCCAATTGCCGGAATTGGCGCGCTCGTCGTTTTTTTTAAGGCCCGCCTGGCAAATCCATGACCCGGCCTTAAAAAAATTCTGGAAGCTCTACCTGCCAAAAATTTTTGCCATTGACCTTTCGGTCTTCAGCCTGCTTATTAGCACTTTTATAGCTTCCACCCTGCAAACCGGGTCCATAGGCATTTTTACTTTGAGCATAAATTTGCTAAGCATCCCGGTAAGCATTATTGCCCTTTCCCTGGCTACTGCCATTTTCCCGGCCCTGTCCGAAGCCTTCGCGAAAAACGAGGAGCGCGTCTTTTTAAATACGCTAAAAAAAACGCTCATCCAAATTTTTTATTTTATGATCCCCCTGACCTTTTTAATGCTGATTTTTAGGGCGCAAGGGGTGAGATTATACCTGGGCCACGGCAATTTTACCTGGGAAAATACCATTTTGACTTTTAACACTTTGGGTATTTTGACTTTCGCGCTCATCAGCCAAAGCCTGACTCCTATTCTGGCCCGGGCAGTTTACGCCCGCCAAAATACAATTATTCCTGTTGTCGTAAACTTAGGCGCCATTGCGCTTAATGCCATATTGGCCTTTGCCTTAAAAGGGCACTTTGGCATTTTAGGCATAGCCGCGGCGTTTTCCATAGCCAGCATTTTTAACGCGTCTGTGCTGTTTATAATTTTGCACTCCATGCTCTCCAAAGCGAATGCCGACCCCCAAACCATAAAAGACTTTGACGACGAATTAATTATGGTTACCATAAAAATCCTAAGCGCGAGCATTGCCATGGCCTTAACCAGTTACGGCAGTTTGTATTTGTTTGCCAAGTTCCTAAACACCCACACGGTTTTGGGCCTTTTGGGGCAATTGGCCGCCTCGGCGCTTTTGGGCCTGGTAGTTTTCTTTGGCGCCAGCACTTTGCTTAAACTCCGGGAAAGCCAAATCATTTTGGACTTTTTTAAAAAAAGCTTAACCGGCCTCCTGCCCTACAACAAGCTTTCCTAAAGACCTAAAAACAGCTAAAATAAGCTTATGTCCGACCTGGAAAACATAAGAAATTTTTGTATTATCGCGCACATTGATCATGGAAAGTCGACTTTGGCCGACCGGCTTTTGGAAGTCACCCACACCGTGGAAAAACGCGAAATGAAATCCCAAATTTTGGACCAAATGGATTTGGAACGCGAACGCGGAATAACGATAAAGCTCCAGCCGGTCAGGATGCAGTATGAATATCGTGATCCAAAAATCTTAAATCCTAAATCTTACATCTTAAATCTTATCGACACCCCCGGCCACGTGGACTTTACCTACGAGGTATCAAGATCACTAGCCTGCTGCGAAGGCGCGATTTTAGTTGTGGATAGTACCCAAGGGATCGAGGCGCAAACACTTGCCAATGTTTACCTGGCCTTAGAGCATGACCTTAAACTTATTCCCGTGGTCAATAAAATAGACCTGCCCAACTCCGACCGCCAAAAGACGGCTGATGAACTAAAGACCACTTTTGGTTTTCGTGACGACGAAATTTTGTACGCCTCTGGTAAAACCGGCGAAGGCGTGGAAGCAATATTAAAGGCCGTAATAGAAAGAGTTCCTCCGCCCAAAGGCGACAGCGGCAAACCTTTTACGGGTTTGATCTTTGATTCACTCTACGATATTCATAGGGGTGTAGTAGTTTTTGTCCGCGCCATAGACGGCCAGTTAAAAAACCGCGAGAAAATTTTTATGATAGGTAGCCAAATCCAGGCCGAAAGTTTGGAAGTCGGTTATTTCCATCCCAAAATGGAAAAAGCCGATGAAATTAAAACCGGCGAGGTGGGCTACATTGTTACCGGCTTGCGTGACGTTTCCAAGGCGCGCGTGGGAGATACGGTAACGCTTTTTGACCGTAAGACCGACGTTGCGCAGCTGCCCGGCTACAAACACGTTAAGCCTATGGTCTACGCCACCATTTTTCCGGTGAGCGGCGATGACTATCCGGTTTTGAGGGATGCGATGGACAAACTTAAGTTAAGCGACGCCGCTTTGGAATTTGAGCCAATTAACATTCCGTCCATTGGTTTTGGCTTTCGCACCGGCTTTTTAGGCCTTTTGCATATGGATATTGTGCAGGAAAGGCTGACGCGCGAATATAACCTCGACCTCGTCCTCACAGCTCCATCAGTCGCTTACCACATAACCACGACAGCCGGGAAAGATTTATACGTGCATAACCCGGCCGAGTTCCCCGACCCGTCGATTATAAAGGACATTTACGAGCCCTGGATGAAGGTGGAAGTTTTAACGCCCAAAGATTACATTGGGCCGATTATGGAAATTGCCACGCAAAGGCGCGGCATTTCCAAAGATATAAAATACATTGGAGCCACGCGTGTGGACATGCATTTTGAAATGCCGCTGAATAACATTATCCTTGATTTTTACGATAAGTTAAAAAGCGTTAGCAGCGGTTATGCATCGCTCAATTATGAATTTATAGAAGAACGGATAGGGGACTTAGTCAAAGTGGATATTTTAGTGGCCACCGAACCCGTAGCCGCTCTTTCCGCCATAATGCACCGCTCTGTTGCCCAGGTGGACGGCAAAGAACTGGTTGAACGCCTAAAAAAACTAATCCCCAAGCACCAGTTTGAAATAGCCATCCAAGCCGTAATCGGCGGCAAAGTCATTGCCCGAGAAACCATTTCCGCCCACCGCAAAGACGTCACCGGCTACCTCTACGGCGGCGACGTTACCCGCAAAATGAAGCTCCTAAACAAGCAAAAACGGGGTAAAAAACGAATGAAGCAGATTGGGAGAGTTGAAATCCCCCAAGAAGCATTTTTGGCAGTGTTAAAAAAATAATTAAACTAAAATATATGTCGAATCCTCTATTTTACAATCTAAAAAATATTACTTTTGGAGTTCGTTTTAAGTCTTTTCGCATCCCAGACATAGCAGGCGAAATTGTTGACGAAATATTATT
>Ga0207111_10310_pt1 | contig 10966 bp, 16 predicted proteins | sample Alteio_BWMinHeat_71_FD_153577 | JGI IMG/M metagenome (GOLD analysis project Ga0207111, IMG submission 153577) | Enriched cells from forest soil in Barre Woods Harvard Forest LTER site, Petersham, Massachusetts, United States -... | ecosystem: Environmental > Terrestrial > Soil > Temperate forest >... | reverse complement strand
GAGTTCCTGAAGACAAAATTGAATCACAAAAATTATTATTAGAATTCTTTGCAAATCAATTTGCCAAGAATGATATTAAAAGCCACAACGATTACAAATTTTCCGTTTATTATTCATCAATGGTTGAAATGATGAATAACATTTCGTCACACTATCCACAAGACGGACTTTTATATCCGACTGTACCCATGAAATATCGTGGTGATAATCTTTGTTTAACAAAAGCAACTTATGATAATAGAACTAAAATAAAGATTAAAAAAGCTTTGTTTATTTATTTCTATAATGTTGATTTTGATAAGGGAGAATTTGATTATGATATTTTGGATGAATCTGAATCTATCTTTGGAACACAGATTTACTGGCAGAACAAAAAATACAACTGACAATTATGAATGCAAGTAAAATGACAACATCAGATTTAAAGCCATTGAAAAACTAATAATCAAAACTCCCCTAAACCCCAATAATTCAAAAAAATGTCAGTTTCTGAAACAAGTTATAAGCATTACAGCAATAAAACAATAGTCAAAATACTACCTTTTGTAAACAATATGACTTCGGGTGTAAACAATATGACTCCGGGTGTGAACAATATGACTCCGGGTGTAAACAATATGGCTTCGGGTGTGAACAATATAACTCCGGGTGTAAACAATATGACTCCGGGTGTAAACAATATGGCTTCGGGTGTGGACAATATGGCTTCGGGTGTAAACAATATGACTCCGGGAGTAAACAATATGACTCCGGGTGTGAACAATATGGCTTCGGATGTAAACAAAATGAGTTGTAAAGAAAACAAAATGTTTCGTTTCACAAACTTACATTAATACATAAAGCACACTTTGAAAGTAAAAGAAATCATTAAAATCATTGAAAAAGACGGGTGGTACCTTGTAAGACAAAAAGGAAGCCATCAACAATATAAACATCCTGAAAAGAAAGGATTGGTTACGGTTGCTTACCACAAATTATCCGACGATATTGATAAAGGAACTGAATTAAGTATTTTAAAACAAGCACAAATAAAAAAGTAACATGAAAAAGTATCTTGTAATTATTGAGAAAACAAAAACGGGTTTCAGCGCTTATGTTCCCGATTTGCCCGGCTGTATTGCTACCGGTAAAACCAAAGAAATGGTTGAGCAAAATATGTTTGAGGCAATTAAATTCCATTTGGAAGGATTGATTGAGGAAGGGTATCCGATTCCTGTTCCCACAACAGAAAGCGAATTATTTGTTTTTGCAGCATGATTGTCATTATCTCAAATCCTGAACAAATCCCTCAAGAGCACCAAATCATCAATGAACTATTTGATGAAGGTCTTGAACTGTTTCATTTGCGAAAACCCAATTATAGTAAAACAATTCTTGTTAATCTATTGAAAAAAATAAATCCTGAACATTATTCCAAAATTGTATTGCATCAGCATTATGTATTGAATAAATATTTCAACATTAACCGGCTTCATTTTTCTGAAAGTAAAAGATTATCGGATTTTAATTCAGGTTTAAATCTTTTTAAGACATTAGGGTTTTGGCTTTCCACCTCCGTTCATTCCATCAATGATTATGAACAATTACCCAAAGAATTCAGTTATGCCTTTTATGGACCTTTATTTGAAAGCATTTCCAAACCGGGATACAAACCTGCATCTTCTGAAATCATACAAATAAAGAAAAAGACCGAGACTAAAATCATAGCAATAGGAGGAATAAAGCCGGAAAATATCAGGCAGGTAATGAAACAGGGATTTGATGGGGTGGCGCTGTTGGGCGCTGTCTGGAACAATCCTGATAATGCAGTTGAAGTATTCAGACAATGCAGGGAGAACGCAAATATGTAATGAGTATTGCCGGTTTCGATCCATCGGGAGGGGCGGGTTTATTGGCGGATATTAAAACTTTTGAACAGCATGGGGTGTATGGTTTGGGGGTGATTACCGCCAATACCTTGCAAACGGAAGATCGGTTTTACTCTGTTCATTGGATAGAATTAAAAGAGGTGTTGAAAGCCATTGATGTATTGCTTACCTCCTACCCTGTTTCGGCTGTTAAAACCGGAATTGTACCATCATTCGATTATTTTTTTGAAATTATTAAACATATCAAAAAACTACAACCGGAAATTAAAATCGTTGTTGATCCTATTATTCAATCCACTACCGGATTTGACTTTATGATAAACCCGCAAGGTTTTAAAAACTTTGCGGGTTTGGTACATTTAATCACACCAAACATCAGTGAAGCGATGCTCTTAACCAATAACAACAATGAACAAGCTGCGGCTGAAGAACTTTCCGTTTATTGTAATGTTTTTGTTGAAAGGAGGGCATAATAAAACCAAAAAGGGATATGACTACTTATATACAGACGGAAAATGTTATGAATTAGAACCCAACAAAAAAGACATATTTGAGAAGCATGGTTCAGGTTGTGTTTTGTCTGCTGCCATTGTTGCCAATCTTGCTTTGGGATTTGATTTAAAAACAGCTTGCATAAAAGCAAAGGAATATGTTGAACAATTTTTAAACAGTAATCATTCATTAATAGGTTATCATCATGTTTCCTAAACTACAATACATTTCGCAGGGGCTTACATCAGCCGATCAAATGATTAACATACAGGAGGCATTGGATGCAGGTTGTGATTGGATTCAGTTGCGTTTTAAGAATGTTGGTGAAAAGGAATTATATGCTTTGGCAGAAAAGGTAAAAGTCGCTTGTCAGAACTATAAAGCGGTCTTTATTGTAAATGACCATGTTGAATTGGCTAAAGAAATTGATTCGGATGGAGTGCATCTTGGTTTGGAGGATGCTTCCATTGAAACTGCGAGAAGGATATTGGGAAACAATAAAATCATTGGAGGTACAGCAAATACCTTAAATGATGTTTTGAAAAGAGTTGCTGAAAGATGCGATTACATTGGCTTAGGTCCTTACAGAATGACTGCTACCAAAGAAAAATTAAGTCCTGTTTTGGATATTGATGGGTATGAAAAGATAATGAATGAATTAAAGAAAAGGGGTATTGATATTCTTGTTTATGCAATTGGAGGAATTGAATTGGAAGATGTTGAAAAGCTGATGAATACTGGTGTTGATGGAATTGCTATTTCGGGAATGATTACCCGTCATTCAAATAAAAAAGAATTAGTTGCACAATTAAAAGAGAAATTATATGTCATTGCTTAAAATAGCCAATAAAGAGTTCAACTCCCGTTTGTTTTTGGGAACCGGCAAGTTCGGTTCGGCAAAACAAATGGAAGAAGCCGTTTTGAGTTCAGAAACCGAATTGGTAACTGTGGCATTGAAACGCATTGACCTCGAAACGGAAACAGATGCTTTGTTAGCGCATTTGCAACATCCCCGGATCAATTTATTACCCAATACTTCCGGCGCTCGCAATGCAAAAGAAGCCGTGTTTGCTGCACAATTGGCAAGGGAAGCATTAGAGACTAACTGGTTGAAGTTAGAAATTCATCCCGACCCAAAATACCTGATGCCTGATGCAATTGAAACGCTGAAAGCAACCGAAGAATTGGCTAAACTTGGCTTTATCATTCTGCCATATATCCATGCAGATCCTGTATTGTGTAAGCGATTGGAAGACGCAGGAGCCGCTGCTGTAATGCCATTGGGTTCACCCATCGGGAGCAATAAGGGCTTAAAGACAATTGACTTCCTGCAAATCATCATTGAACAAAGCAAGGTTCCTGTAGTGATTGATGCAGGTATTGGTTCTCCATCGGATGCTTGCTGGGCTATGGAATTGGGAGCCGATGCAGTATTGGTAAATACAGCAATTGCAGTTGCCGGAAATCCTATATTGATGGCAATTGCTTTTAAAATAGCGGTTGAAGCAGGTCGCATGGCTTTTGAAGCAAAACTTGCCGGACAACAACATCATGCAACGGCATCCAGCCCATTGACATCTTTCTTACATGAGCTTTAAAAACATCTTTGATAAATATAATTGGGATGAAATCAAAGTATCCATCTATCAGAAAACAGCTAAGGATGTTCAAGCGGCTTTAGCTAATGATGTTAGAAGTATTGAGAATTTCAAAGCATTGATTTCTCCCGCTGCCCTACCCTATCTTGAACAAATGGCTCAATTAAGCCATCAGCTTACTCAAAAGCGTTTCGGTAAGACTATTCAGTTGTATGCGCCTATGTATTTGAGCAATGAATGTAACAACATCTGTACTTATTGCGGTTTTAGTTTTGACAATAAAATGAAACGCAAAACCCTTTCTGCAAGTGAGATTATGCAGGAAATTGAGGTTATCAAACAGAATGGATTCAATCATATCCTGTTAGTATCAGGTGAAGCCAATAATATCGTCAACATTGATTTTTTCAAAGAAGCAATAGAACTTATCAAGCCCCATTTTGCCAATATTTCCATTGAAGTTCAACCATTGGAAACAGAGGAATACAAAACCTTGCATGAATCAGGTGTATATTCCGTGTTGGTTTACCAGGAAACATATCATAAGGATGTCTATAAGACCTTTCATCCGAAAGGTAAAAAGTCAAACTTCTATTACCGCCTTGAAACTCCTGACAGAATAGGCACAGCAGGTATTCACAAAATTGGCTTGGGAGTGTTGTTGGGTTTGGAAGACTGGCGAACTGATTCTTTCTTCTGCGCTTTGCACCTGGATTATCTCCAGAAAAAATACTGGCAGACAAAGTTCTCTATTTCCTTTCCAAGAATGAGACCGGCGGAAGGGATTATTGAACCAAATGTTATTGTAAGCGATAAAGAATTGGTTCAGATGATTTGTGCCTGGAGACTGTTTAATGAAGATGTTGAACTTTCCATTTCAACACGGGAATCGGAGAAATTCAGGAACAATGTTATTCCATTGGGTGTAACAAGCATGAGCGCAGGTTCAAAAACCAATCCCGGAGGATATGCTGTTGAACCCGAATCATTGGAACAATTTGAAATCAGCGATGATAGAAGCCCGAAAGAAATTGCTGAATTAATTACCAATTCGGGATATGAACCTGTTTGGAAGGATTGGGATTATTCATTAATGGAACATTTATAAATTTATTTTACCCAAAGGTGCAAAGAGAAGAACTCATCAGATATAGCCGTCAAATGATATTGCCGGAAATTGGTTTGCAGGGACAAGAAAAAATTAAAGATGCAAAGGTTCTCATTATTGGAGCCGGTGGTTTGGGCTGTCCTGTTCTTCAATATTTATCTTCAACAGGAGTTGGAACACTTGGAATCATTGATTTTGATAAAGTAGAATTGCATAACCTTCACCGACAGATTTTATATTCACAGAAAGATATTGGTAAACAAAAAGCGCTTGTTGCTGCTGAAAAATTATCAAAGCAAAACCCTTCTTCTTTATTAAAGGTTTTTAATGAGATGTTGAATGAAAACAATGTTTTTGATATTATATCTCAATTTGATATTGTGGTTGATGGTTCTGATAATTTCTTAACACGTTATCTCGTTAATGACACTTGTGTTAAACTAAATAAGCCCCTTGTTTATGGCAGTATCTTAAAATTTGAAGGGCAATTGACTGTTTTCAATCACAATGGCAGTAAAGGGCTGCGGGATTTGTTTCCTGAACCACCAAACCCGGAAGATGTTCCGAATTGTGATGAAAATGGTGTATTGGGAACTATGCCCGGAATAATCGGTTTGATGATGGCACAGGAAACCTTGAAACTGATTATTGGTTTGGAAACTTTGAGAAATCAATTGTTGATTGTTGATACAATTAACTGGACTTACACTTTGGTGAAATATTAATATCAGCCACCCGTTAATTCAATTTCATCCGATTCATAAATATTTACTCCTTCTTTCGGATTCTTTGCAATCGTTAGCATGGCTTTGGCAACAGTTGCCGCTTGTATAGCCCGATACTTTTTAAACGGTCCCTGCATAAAAATACTAAACAACGGCATGAGTGTTTTTCCAATCAGCTCACCCGTCCTCACTTCCGTTCTTTCGCCTAACAGCATGGAAGGACGCAAAATATTGAAGGTGGGATAATGGAGTTTGACAATATCATTTTCCAATTTCCCTTTCACTTGCAGGTAGAAAGCGGAAGATTCGGCGTTAGCTCCAACCGATGAAACAAGCGTAAATTGCTTCGCCCCGCCCTCAAGCGCCGTCTTGGCAAATTCGTGAATATAAGTATAATCAACCTTGAAAAAGGCATCCTTTGTTCCTGCTTTTGCAATGGTGGTTCCGAGGCAGCAAAAGGCATCGTCTGCCTGTAGAATCGCTGTATAATTATGTAAATCGTCAAAATCTATGAGGTGATTTTCGAGCTTGGGATGCTTTTGCGGAAAAGGTTTACGCGAAACAATCTTTACTTTCGTATAAGATTCATCATTCAGCAATAGTTTCAGCAGGTGTGAACCAACCAAGCCGGTAGCCCCGGCAAGCAATGCGGTTTTTCTCAACGCTCCGATTTGTTTTTTGGTTCTTGTATTGGAGCGGGAGCCGGTTTTGGGCGAACATTTTCCTGCGGCGCGGCAGGTTTCTTCTTATTCATATTATTATCACGCACAGGTTTTTGAGGAGGCGGTGGTTGTTGCTGTTTAACATTATTTTGGGGCATGGTCGTGCCGGGTCTTTCTTCTTTTATATTATTTTGCGGTGGAATATTTCGCTGTTGTGGTTCCTTATTCATGTTATTATTCTGTGGAGTTACAGGGTGTGGATGTTCCTCCTCCCTCATATTATTTACGGGAGAATTATTTCGCTGCTGATTTGGTTCTTCTTTACCCATGTTGTTATGCTGCGGAGTTATCTGGTGTAGCGGTTCCTCCTCCTGCCTCATATTATTCGGCGGATTAATATTTCGCTGCTGATTGGGTTGTTGTTCCCTGCCGATATTCTCCCTTTGCTGATTAATGGGTTGCTGACGTTCTTCCTGGCGGTAATTATTTGCCGGATTTTCATTTTTGGGCTGTTCTCTCATACCCGGAATATTGGTTGGCTGATTTACCGGCTGCTGTTGAGGATGAGATTCCGGGCGCTCCGATATTGGTTTTACCTCTTTAATGTTTACAATCTTTACTGGTGCTGGTTTCTGCTCATTATTACCCTTAATCATCGGTTGAACTTGCGGCTTGTAAAGATGCAATTCATTATTACTCAACATTTGACCCGGTTGAGCATTTTGTCGGACTGTTAATTTATTAACCGGAGTTCCGGTTGCTCTTTGAACCTCGTTCGGATGTGGTCCTGTATTGTAAGTAGTGTGGGTTGAATTATCTATGTAGGTATTATTAATTACGGTTGAGTTATTAATATAGGTTGAATTGTTTGACCGGTTTACATAATAGTTTGTTACATTCGGGCTGTTGATATATCTGTCCTGCACGAATGTCCAACGGTCTTCAGGCACATAATAGTTGTTTCCGTAAGCGACTTCAATACTGATGCCCGGTCCAATCGGCGTCCATCCGTAATACCCTTCCGTTCTGCGCCAACTTACCCAGGCAGGACCCCACTCGTGTCCCGGAATCCACATCCAGCCATAAAAAGTATCGAAAGACCATCGCCCGTAATGAAAAGGAGCCCATCCCCAGGGATAATCGGAAGCCCACGTCCAGCCATAATCAGTATAAACCCAATGCCCGGCAGAGGAGTATGGATGAAATGCGGGACCTGCATTGGGTAACCATACATAACCGTAGTTAGGGTCGTTCACCCATTGCCCGTAAGGACTTAACTGGTCATAAAAAACCTGGTAGCTGACTCCTCCCTGCGGGTTATTTTGCGGCTGTGAATAGTTATTTGGCTGCGAATAATTATTTGGCTGCGAGTAGTTCTCCTGCTGATTGTAATTTTGAGCAGGTGTGTAGCTTTCCTGTTGCGTATTATTCTGTGGCGGAGAATAATTTTGCTGTGGGTAACTTTCCTGCTGCGAATAATTCTGCGGAGGCGTATAAGTTTGCGATTGCCTGGGTGTATAGCAGGAATTCAGTAAAAACAGGATGGGAAGAAATTTAAAGGAGTGTTTCATGTCGTTATTAAATTAGTTGAGGCAAAAATATAAAAAATGGTTTTAATCAAAATGAAAAATTAAAACAAGAAGGGAAAAGTTTGAGCGGTTTATAACTTGAGTTTCGGGCTTTAGAATAATACTTCCGGGCTTTAGAATAATACTTCCGGGCTTTGGAATAATACTTCCGGGCTTTAGAATAATACTTCCGGGCTTTAGAATAATACTTCCGGGCTTTAGAATAATACTTCCGGGCTTTAGAATAATACTTCCGGGCTTTAGAAGTGGACTTCCTGGCTTTGGAAGTGGACTTCCTGGCTTTGGAAGTAAACTTTCGTGGAAACCATCGCGGCGAGATTTTGCCCTTGAAGGGTTTAAGACAGAATACTCATTTCTCTCCATTTGCATGAATTGTTACCGGCGATTTCCCGTCTGTAATAATGAGTTTACTGTTAGGCGAGTTTACCAATTCTTTCGTAATCTCCAGTTCCTTATATTTAAGCAGTTTTTCGGTTATAGACTCGTTAATGGTCAATTGGTATTTTTTGATGGCTTCCGCCTCAATCTGTTTGCGTTCAGCCATTCTCTTTTCCTGTTCCACTGAAAATTCCGATACCTTTCGTTGTTTTTCAATGTCAAAATCCACTTGCCGGCGGTCATTTTCTATATCAATCACCTTTTCTTTCGCCACCTGTTCCGCCTTCACTTTATTTTTAATCGCCTGGTTCACTTCCGCCGGCAAATCAATATCGCTCACCAGCACATCATCAACTTCAAAACCATAAGGAGCCATAACGGGCTTCAATCGCTTAATGATTTCATCCTCCAATTCCTCTTTTTTAATAATCAGTTCCTTCGAATCATAGCGGATATAAACCTCGCGGATGATGGAGCGGAAATTACTGCTGATAAACTGTTTTTGGAAACCCGGTCCGAATTTCAGATGAATGTCGCGCACTGCTTCCGGCTTAATATGGTAAAGCAAATTCATATCCGCTTTCACTTCCAAACCCTCCTGCGTGGGGTATTCATCAATCTCGTTATACTTCTGAATCCTCATGTCATAACGATAAACGATGGAAGTAAAAGGATTTAAAAAATGAGAGCCGGGCTTCAAAGTTTCCTGGTGAAGCTTTCCAAGACGCTGTTTCAAACCCAATTGATTCGGCTGAATTACGATGCAACTTTGCATAAAGAAAACTGAAATAAAGGGAATAAGGAAATAAGGAAATAGCGGAATAGGGAATTTTGTTTTTATTGGAATAAGATTAGAAGATTAGAAGATTTATTGTCCAAAATTAAGCCGTCCAATCATGCTCCCGACTTTCAATAAGTTAAATAATCACAAAAGAAGATTGAAGATTGTTATTTGCCACAGATTATTAATACCCGCAAATAAGCCGGGAGCATATAATACCTGTCAGCTTAAGAGAAAAAGCGGTGGGGGTATATTGGTGGAAATCCTCTAAGAGAAAGTTAATGGAACACTTATGATATTGATTTGACAGATAAAAACGGATAAAATCAAACACGAATTACATGAATTAATTCGTGTCAATTCGTGTCAATTCGTGTTACGAAATCCATTAAAATCAATAGCATCCGTTTCATGTATGTTTTATTCTTTGCAAAAATATCAAATACTGACGAATTTATTCTATTTTTGCACCCCCTTTCGGATTATTAATGAATCTTCTCCCAAAATCTTTTTTAAACTGCCCCGTCATGCGTGGAGAATGTTCTAAAGGAAAACTATTATTTCCTTATTTCCTTATTCCACTTATATCCTTTTTCCTGTTTTCCTTCGGTTGCAAAACCCACCTGTTCGAGAAAAATATATCAGAAGGCGTTATTGAATATGGAATCAGCTATCCTAAAATTGATAAAAACGATGTGTTCGCTGCCATGTTGCCCGCCAAAATGATTTATAAATTCAAAAACAATAATACCGTCAGTGAGCTTTCTTCGGGTATGGGTGTTTTCAGCACTTCCTTTATTATCAATAATGATACACATAAACTGACGCACCTTCTTAAATTAGTGAATAAGAAATATGCACTGGTGCTTGACTCATTGCAGGTGATGGAAGGATATGCAATACAACCCGACGGGATGAAAATAAAATTAACCAACGACACCAAGAAAATATCGGGTTATAATTGCAAGCGGGCAATCGTTACTTTTGATAATCCGGGCAAAAACTTCGATATTTATTATACCAACGAAATAGCCATTAAAGACCCAAACTGGGCATCGCCGTTTTCAGAGATTGACGGAGTTTTGCTGGAATATCAACTCAAGAATTTTAACATTGAAATGCGGCTGAAAGCGAATATTGTCAAAAAAGATGAGGTGAATGATAAAGACTTCGATGTTGAACCCGATTATAAGAGAATAACCAAAGAGGAAATGACGGAAATATTTCAAAGTTTTTAATGTGTAATGGCAGTCAAAGAAAACCAGTTTAAGAATAAGCCAAAGCAAGAAAAACCGACTCCTCGTGCAAAGACGAATGTTTTTTCCCGCAGCTATCATGCAATAAAAGATTTCCTTTCCGACAGGCGATTACATTCCATTTCAGGGCTTTTTTTCCTGTTGCTTTCGGTATCTCTGCTCCTTGCTTTTATTTCCTATTTCTTTTATTGGACAATTGATTCGGACAAGGTAAGCGAACCGCTAAATTTTGTCCGCGACAACCAGATTCGTGCGCACAACTGGATGGGCAAATTCGGGGCTATTGTTGCAGAGCAATTCATGAGGAATTGGTTTGGCATCGGCTCGTTTGTCATCGTCATACCCCTTTTTGTGCTTGGCGTCAGGTTAATGTTCAAGGCGGCAATCCTTCCTTTCTTTAAAACAGTTTCCCGACAAATTCACCCACAAAAGCAAAAGAAATATTGAAAACTGCAATCAGGTACGCCAAGCCGGTAAATAACACTAAGAACCCCGTCCCTGTTCTGCCA
>Ga0207111_10309_pt1 | contig 11004 bp, 12 predicted proteins | sample Alteio_BWMinHeat_71_FD_153577 | JGI IMG/M metagenome (GOLD analysis project Ga0207111, IMG submission 153577) | Enriched cells from forest soil in Barre Woods Harvard Forest LTER site, Petersham, Massachusetts, United States -... | ecosystem: Environmental > Terrestrial > Soil > Temperate forest >... | reverse complement strand
CGCTTGCAGAGTTTGATACTTTCGTAAGGCATAACATACCTGTTATTGCCGTTGTGGGGAATGATGCCTGCTGGTCGCAAATTGCAAGAGACCAGGTGGAGATATTAAAGGATGATGTCGGGACGCAGTTGTTACACACTGATTATCATTTGGTTGCGAAGGGATATGGAGGTGAAGGTTTATTATTGAATAATAAGGAATACATTATCCCTGTGCTTCAACAGGCAAAGCAATTGGCGAAAGCGGGTAAGCCGGTGCTTATTAATGTCATCATCGGTAAAACTGATTTCAGGAAAGGTTCGGTTTCTATGTAAAGAATTTTAGATTTGACAACTTTTAAAAAGTTGTCAAATCTTGTTGATTTTTCAGGGATTTAATGAAATATAGTTGCGTTCCGCACGCAACAGGTTTATGAGTGTTTTAGATTTGACAACTTTTAAAAAGTTGTCAAATCTGTCAACCGTAATAAAAATTTCAGGCAGGAAAATATTAATAAACAGAAATGAACAGTCATCTAATCAGCAAATACAACGTACCCGGTCCGAGATATACGAGCTATCCCACAGTTCCTTATTGGAATCAAACCCCGCCTTCGCCCGAACAATGGAAAGACGCCATGAAAAAATCTTTCATTAAAACCAACAGCGAAAAAGGCATCTCCATTTATATTCATCTTCCTTTTTGCGAAAGCTTATGCACTTATTGCGGTTGTAACACGCGAATCACTGTTAATCATAAGGTTGAAACCGTCTATATAAATGCAGTGCTGAAAGAATGGGCAATGTATGTTGAACTTTTTCAAAGCGCTCCAAACATACATGAAATACATCTTGGAGGCGGCACACCAACCTTTTTTAGTCCTCAAAATTTAAAGCTGCTGATTGAAGGGATTATTTCAAAAGGGAATGTGATAAAAAACGCATCTTTCAGTTTTGAAGCGCATCCAAACAATACCACGAAAGAACATCTTGAAACGCTTTACGCGCTTGGCTTCCGGCGGCTGTCGCTTGGAATACAGGATTTCGAGCCGAAAGTTCAGGAAATTGTTAACAGGATTCAATCTTACGAAAAAGTAAAAGAAGTTACGCAGCAGGCAAGAGAAACCGGCTTCGATTCCATTAACTACGACCTGATTTACGGCTTGCCGCTTCAAACAAAACAAAGCATTATGCTCACCATTGAAAAAGTTATTGAACTTAAACCGGACAGAATCGCTTTTTACAGCTATGCTCACATTCCCTGGCTGAAACCCGGGCAAAGGAAATTCACGGAAGCCGATTTGCCTGCCGATGCGCTTAAAAGAGAACTGTATGAAACCGGGCGGATTCTGTTGGAGAATGCTGGATATAAAGAAATCGGGATGGACCATTTTGCATTGGAAACCGATTCATTATATAAAGCAGCAATGAATAAAACATTGCACAGAAGTTTTATGGGATATACCGATAGTAATACCGAATTGCTGATTGGGCTGGGCGTTTCCGCAATTTCAGATACATGGAACGGCTTCGCCCAAAATGCAAAGAAAGTGGAAGATTATTATGCGTTGCTCGAAAAAGAACAATTGCCTGTTGTGAAAGGACATTTATTGAACGCCGAAGATTTAATCGTAAGAAGACATATTCTCAACCTTATATGTAATGGAGAAACTTCGTGGCAAAATCCCTGGTCGAAGTCGGTAGCGGTTTATTATGCGCTCGAACGATTGCAGGAAATGCAGCAGGACGGTTTGGTGGAAATTGAGCCGTTTCATCTGAAGGTAACGGAAGCCGGAAAGCCCTTTATCCGTAATGTCTGCATGGCATTCGATGCCCGTCTTTGGAAAAATATTCCTAAAACAAAAATATTTAGTAATACCATATAAACAGCTAACATCATGTAGTAGATTTGTTCCAAAAGTTTCAGGAGGCAGCAACAAAATAAATAACTTTGCCAATTAAAATTTATCATCATAGAAGCGGTTAAACTATTCCCGTATTTATTCTTGTTGTTACTTATGCCTTTATGTATTCAGGCGCAGGATAATTATGAGATACAGGTTTATGGCGCTGAAACGGTTGGGAAACATGCTTTAATGGCGGAACTGCACAGCAATTACACTTTTAATGGCACAAAACAGGCGGAAAACGGAGTGATTCCAAGTAATCATATTTTTCATGAAACCATTGAAATAACTAAAGGCATAACTGATTGGTTTGAAACGGCGCTCTATTTATTTAATGCTGTGGGTAATGAACACAGGACTGATTTTGTCGGCAGTCATTTACGATTGAGAATAAGGTTGCCGGAAAAGTATCATTTTCCGGTAGGGTTAGGATTATCAGTGGAAACAGGCATCCAGAAAAGGACTTACAGTGAAGACGACGGGACTTTAGAAATACGTCCAATCATTGATAAACAACTTAAACGATGGTACATCGGGTTTAATCCGGTATTGGATAAATCACTTCACGGATTAAACAGCAGCAGGGGCTTTGTTTTTTCACCTAATGCCAAAGTATCGTATAAAATAATTCACCAGGTGGAAGCGGGTATAGAATATTATGGCTCTATCAATGAGCCGCAGCAAAGTTTCTTTGCTCAACACCAACAGCAACAGTTATTTATTACTACCGACCTGCATTTTAGTCCCGACTGGGAGTTTAATTGCGGGTATGGTTTTGGGCTTACCGGCAGCACAGATAAGGCGATTTTTAAAGTTATTGTGGGCAGGAAATTTCATTGATGGAAGATATGGAGTTTAGAGTTTTCCGTGTTCTCTGTGCCTCCGTGGTCAATAAAGCAGCCCAATCAAAACACGAATATAAAAGCCAATATAAACATCACTACCATAATAATCAGCGTCAGCCAAATGTCGGGGGAGAGGTAAACAATATATGTTCTGAAAAATGCAATGAATCTTTCAAATTGTTCTTTCATACCGAGTGTTTTTTGATTTTGTACAAATATATTGAAAAATATTTTCATGCGCGTACAATAAACCTCTTAAAGCTGCGTTATAGGTTTCAAAATAATCACTTACTTTGCAACCTTATGAAAAAGCTAAATCTTTATTTCCTGATTTCCTTATTTCCTTATTTCTTTTCTCTTTCGGGCGGCTACGCACAGGTTGGAGGAAAGGCGGCTTATGAATTTCTTAACCTGGTAAGTTCTGCTCGGGTGGCGGCGCTTGGCGGAAACCTTATTACCGTCAAAGACGATGACCTTAGCTTGTTTACCCAAAGTCCGGCGTTGCTGAACAGTTCAATGGACAAGCAACTTTCGCTAAATTATGTGAATTACTTTGCAGGCATTAATTACGGATTTGTTGCTTATTCCCGTTCTTTTGATAAATATGGCAGCTTTGCCGCAGGTTTGCAATACATTAATTACGGAAAGTTTGTAAGGGCTGATGAAACAGGTGAGGTTCAGGGAGAATTCAGGGCTGGAGAATATGCGTTGCACCTGGGATGGGCTAAGCAAATAGATACGTTGTTTTCGGTTGGCGCGACTTTAAAGACCATCTATTCTTCTTTTGATACTTATAATTCTTTTGGAATGGCATTGGATATGGGAGCCACTTTTCAGAACCTGAAAAGAAATTTTGTCGCTTCGTTAGTGGTTAAAAATGCCGGGGTAATGATTAAACCGTACACTCCGGGCAACCATGAACCCCTGCCAATTGAAATTCAGTTAGGGGTTTCAAAGCGGCTGGAGCACTTGCCTTTCCGGTTATCCATAGTGGCGCAACACTTAGAAACACCCGACATGAGTTATATTGACCCGAACACCGCCCCTCCGGCAGTTGACCCGCTCACAGGAGATTCTATCAAACCGAAGAAAATGATTGGCGACAAAATCATGCGACATTTTATTTTTGGCGGCGAATTTCTGCCTGCAAAATTTCTTAGTATTCGTTTCGGCTATAATTACCAGAGAAGGCAGGAACTGAAAGTGGCTACAAAAGTTTCTACCATTGGCATTTCGTGGGGCTTTGGCATTAAAGTTTCAAAATTTACTTTTAGTTATGGAAGAGCTACATACTCGCTTGCAGGGGCTTCCAACCACATCAGCATTTCCACCAATCTTGGCGAATTTTATTCAAAGAAAACCCCGCCTTCTGCTCAATGAGAAAAATAACCATTGCCATTGACGGCTATTCTTCCTGCGGCAAAAGTACAATTGCAAAGGCATTGGCAGCCATCCTCGGATATGCTTATATTGATTCGGGAGCAATGTACAGGGCTGTTACCCTTTACTGCCTGAACACCGGAATTATGAAAGACGGAGAGGTGGATAAAGATAATCTGATCCATGAGTTGGACAATATCAATGTTTCGTTCAAATATAATGAAGAGTTAAAATCGTCTGAAACCTTTTTGAATGGTGAAAATGTTGAAAAGGAAATAAGGATGATGCCGGTTTCGGAGAGTGTGAGCAAGGTTAGTCTGATTAAAGAAGTGAGGAAAAAGCTGATTGCCATTCAGCGGCAGCTTGGAAAGGAAAAAGGTGTTGTGATGGAAGGAAGGGACATCGGCACAGCGGTTTTCCCGGATGCAGACCTGAAATTGTTTATGACAGCCGACCCAAAAGTAAGGGCTATGAGGCGATACAGGGAATTGCTTGAAAAAGGTACTCCGACAAATATGGAAGAAGTGGAAAACAACATCAGGCAGCGCGACCATAACGATACTTCCCGCGATGAAAACCCCTTAGTGAAAGCCGAAGACGCCATTGTGCTTGATAATACTCACCTGAATCAGCAGGAGCAATTGGATTTTGTGATGCACATTGTTACAAGATTGAAGATTTACGATTGAAGATTGGTTTCAAGCAATTTTCAATAAATCTCATTTCTTGTCCTTCTTCGACCCGTGTTTCAGCACTTTTGCTTCCACATAGAAAATAATCTCTTCTGCAATATTTTTGCATTGGTCGCCAACGCGTTCGAGCTTGCGGATGGCTGAAAGGATGTATAAGCTTTGGTCTATTTTTTCGGGATTGGTGCGAATGTATTCTGCAATCACAGCATTTGCCCTGATGTTAATTTCATCAAGCAATTCATCTCTTTTAAATATTCTTCTTGCTAATTTGGTGTCTTCTGTTTCAAATGCTTTTAAAACATCTTCCAGCATATCTTTCGCTTCTTCAATCATGAGCAGCACCTGCGTAACTTCCAGCAATTTTTCATCGAAGGGACTTTCGTTCTTTACGATAAATTTTGCAATGCCTCCTGCAATATCTCCTGAACGTTCGAGGTTATTGTTGATTTTTAATACGGCTAAAACGAACCTTAAATCAATGGCTACGGGATTGAACAAGGCGATAATGTTTTCGCAATCTCTGTCAATGTTCAGTTCCATGGCATTTACCCGTTTTTCATGCGCTGTAATTTCGCGGGCAAGGTCTTTATCGTAAGTAACCAATGCTTCCTGGGTTTTCTTTAATTGCGAAATCACCTGTTGCCACATTTCTGTGATTGCTGATTTGAGTTGAAGAAGTTCTTCATCTAAGTGTGTCATTGTTTTTTAGTTGTGATGGTTGTGATTAGATATGGTTTAACCGAATCTTCCGGTAATGTAGTTCTGTGTTTTTTTGTCTTTTGGGTTGGTAAAGATAGTTTTGGTTTCGCCGTATTCAACTAATTCTCCGAGATAAAAAAAGCCGGTATGGTCACTTACGCGTCCTGCCTGCTGCATGTTGTGGGTTACAATGAGAATGGTATAATTCTTTTTCAGGTCGTAAATCAATTCTTCAATTTTGGCGGTGGAGATTGGGTCGAGGGCTGATGCTGGCTCATCCATTAAGAGCACGGATGGCTTGATGGCTAATGCACGGGCAATGCACAGCCGCTGTTGTTGTCCGCCGGAAAGCTCGAAGGCGGATTTTTTGAGTTTGTCTTTTACTTCGTCCCATAAAGCGGCTTTGGAGAGTGAGCGTTCCACCCATTCTTCAATCATCTTTTTATCGGAAATGCCGTTTACGCGCAAGCCGTAAGCCACGTTCTCGAAAATTGATTTCGGAAAGGGATTCGGTTTCTGAAATACCATTCCGACTTTTCTTCTTAGCTCGTCAACTTGTGTTTTTCGGTCATAAATATCTTCTTCGTCCATTAAAGCTATTCCTGTTATTCTGACTCCGTCAATTAAATCGTTCATGCGGTTGAAGATGCGGAGAAAGGTAGATTTGCCGCATCCTGATGGTCCGATAAGGGCGGTTACGGTGTTTTCCCTGATAGCAATGCTTACATCTTTGAGGGCATGGAAGTCTTTATAATAAAGGTTGATGCTTTTGGCTTGTATTTTATGCATGGTTGGGACGGTTGTGATGGTTGGGATGGTTGTGATGGTTGTGAAAACTTACCACGGAGGCACGGAGGACACTAAGGGGCACTATGAAAGGAGAAAATAAGGGCATTAAGAAATTTGAGTTTTCAGTGGTTTGCATAATAGAGCATAATAATCATAAAAAATTGGCGTTCAAAGATACGTTAATTCATCTTTACTTTATTTCCGAAATATCTTCTTAATCCGTTTGCGAGGAGGTTTGCGAGGAGGACAATGGTTACGAGTACGAGTGCGGTTCCGTAGGCAATGGGGCGGGTGGCTTCTATGTTTGTTCCGCTGGTTGAGATTACATAGAGATGGTAGGGCAACACCATTACCTGGTCGAATATGCCTGACGGGAGCTTGGGGAGAAAATAGGCGGCGACGGTGAATAGTATGGGGGCTGTTTCGCCTGAAACTCTGCCGATGGAAAGGATTAATCCGGTGATGATGTTTGGAAATGCCATTGGTAAAACTACTTTTCGGACTGTCTGGAGTTTGGTTGCTCCGAGTGCATAGCTGCCAAGCCGGAAGGAATCGTCGACGGATTTGAGGGCTTCTTCGGTGGTGCGGATAACGACGGGGAGGGTGAGGAGTCCGAGGGTTAGGGAGCCGGCAAGGATGGAGTCGCCGAAATGGAGTGTGTTTACGAATAATGACATTCCGAACAAGCCGAATACGATGGATGGGATTCCTGCGAGGTTGTTGGTCATTTGTTTGATGAAGCGTTTTGGCAAGCCGTCTTTGATGTATTCGTTGGTATATATTCCGGAGAGTACGCCGATTGGGAATGCGAAGAGCATGCTTCCTGCGACGAGGCAGAATGTGCCGATGATGGCGGGGTATATTCCTCCTTTAGTCATTCCTTCGGTGGGCATGGCGGTTAGAAATTCCCAACTGATTGCGCCGATTCCTTTGATGATGATGAAGGATAGGATGATGCCAAGCATTAAAACTACGGACAAACTCAATACGCGGAATGTGTTGAATGCGATGGCTTGCTTTAGTTGCTTGATTTTAGGGGCGTTCTTTGGTGTTTTCATCTTGAATTAGCTTAGACTATTATTATTTTCCTGCGTTCCAATGTCATTTTTTCTTCATTCAATGTCGTTTTTTCTTCACTCAATGTTATTTTTTCTTCATTCAATGTCATTTTTTATTCACTCAATGTCATTTTTTCTTCACTCAATGTCATTTTTTCTTCACTCAATGTCGTTTGTTCTTCACTCAATGTCGTTTGTTCTTCACTCAATGTCGTTTGTTCTTCACTCAATGTCGTTTGTTCTTCACTCAATGTCGTTTGTTTGCCACTCAATGTCGTTTGTTAAGCATTCAATGTGGTTTGTTCTTCATTCAATGTCGTTTGTTCTTCATTGAATGTCGTTTGTTAGCTTCTCCGTGTCGTTTGTTTAATCTTTAATTTTATCGAGCAACAGTTTTACGTCCACTTCTATTATTTTACATATTGTGATAAAGTCTTTCATTTCCATATTCTTTGGGTCGGGGATGTTCCAGTCTTCGCGGTATTTTGCAGGGATGTAGGGACATTGGTCGCCGCAACCCATTGTGATGATGTATTCGAAAGGAATGTTTCTGAAATCGTTTACAGATTTTGATTGGTGTTTTGTTAAATCGTAGCCGAAGGTTTTCATTGCTTCTATGGCTTTTGGATTTATTTTCCCTAAAGGTTGTGAGCCGGCGCTATAGGGGTTTACTTTGTTTTTTCCATAAAGGTGTGCGAATGCTTCAGCCATTTGGCTGCGGTTGGAGTTTTCTATACAGAGGAAGATGATGTTTTTCATTTAATTCGCTTTGTGTTTTCTTCTCGATGAGATAATTTCGACTAAGATATTAATAAACATGGTTATTAAAAATAATATGCAACCCAATGCGAACAGTGCTTTAAAATGTAGTCCGCCTTGTGCGGCTTCGCCAAGTTCGGCGGCAATGGTTGCGGGTATTGTTCGGACGGGTTCGAGGATGGTGTGGGGTATTACTGCGGCGTTTCCGGTTACCATTAATACTGCCATTGTTTCGCCGATTGCACGACCTATTCCAAGTATTGCTGCTGCTGATATTCCTGAAATGCAATAGGGTATGACGACGCGGTGGATTGTTTGCCATTTATTGGCTCCGAGCGCCAACGATGCTTCTTTCATTGCGCGAGGGGTTGTGCGGATGGCGTCTTCGGAGATGGTGATGATGGTGGGCAATGCCATGATTGCAAGGATGATGCTGCCTGCAAGGGCTGTTTCGCCTACGGGGAGCCCAAATACTTTTTGAATGAGGGGGACTACGACGATTAAGCCGAAGAAGCCGTAAACTACGGATGGAATTCCTGCTAATAATTCGATGATGGGTTTTAGGATTCTACGGACTTTGTCGTTTGCTATTTCTGCCATGTAAATTGCTGTCGCCAAACCTAAGGGGAGTGCCAACAGTATTGCTCCAAGACTTACCCAAAGGGTTCCGAGTATGAGGGGTAATACGCCAAGCTGTGCAACGGGTTGCGCGGTGGGAAACCATTCTTTTCCTGAAAGAAATGAGCCGACGGTGATTTTCTTTAGGGGTAGTTTGCGTCCTTGTGTTGAGATTGCGGGGTTGTTAAAGTATTTGGATGAGATGAAGCATATTATTCCGGGTGTTTTTGCGATGAGTTCTCCGATTCGTTGGGGTACTAATTCGAGGTTTGCTCCGAGTTCGGCTTCGGAATAGTACCGGGTGATGTCGTCGGTTCGGAAAACTATGATGGAGTCTTTTTTTCCTCCTAATTCTTTCCAGTTGGTGATGTTGGCATCAAAGATGTTTTTGAGTTGCTGTACACCTATTTGGTTAACGGGGTTATTTTTATTGACTACTACTTCGAAACCTTCTTCAAGCGGAGTTTTATTGAAGAGTTGGAGTCCTTCGCCGAAGAGGAAAATGATGATGAGCAGGACTGTTAAGGTTGTAACGGTGCTGCTGATGAGTAGTATTGCTTCTATTATGTTTTCAAATATTCTTTTGGGTGAAATTTTCATTGACTTATGGGACTTATTGGACTGTAATGGGGACAACTATTTAAAGGTGCAAATATAAATTATTGAGCAATACTGAATTTTTAAATTCAACCCTTTCAGGGTTGGGATTTTGTGAACTTGTTTTCCCCCGATTTCATCGGGGGCTATTAAAATTCAATCCCTTCGGGATTGTTAATATTTCGGTGCTACGCACATATTCTTTTATGTTCTCTTACGACTATTTCTACAAATATTATGGTGCTACGCACCTTCAACCCTTATCACGAACTCAACTACGCACATATTCTTTTATGTTCTTTTACGACTATTTCTACAAATATTATGATGCTACGCACCTTCAAATTTGAACCTGAACTTTGTGCTGTAAATTAAATTCTTTTAACATGGTTTCAAATATTTGTTTGTTGTTCCAATTGTGGGGATGGTCTTCTTCTTCATGTTCGTCAAAAACGGTATCGTCCTCATATTTATAGATTCTCCATTCTCCCTGGTGGTATTCGATGGAGGTGAGGTTTTCTACCCAATCTCCTGAATTGAGGTAATTTACTTTTCCTTTGGGGGTTGTTACTAATTTCATTTCGGGATGGTGAATGTGTCCGCATATTACATAATCGTAACCGTTGGCAATTGCAACATTGGCACAGGTTTCTTCAAAATTATTGATGTAGCTGACCGCGCTTTTGACTGCGCTTTTTATTTTCTTTGAAAGGGATATTTTTCCTTTACCCATTCTGACTGAAATCCAGTTGCTGACTGCATTTATGAGTATTAATAAATCATAGCCATGCGAACCGAGGCGGGTGAGCCATTTTGAGTGTTGCATGGTTACATCGAACACATCGCCATGAAAGAGCCAGATTTTTTTATTGTCTAATTCGAGCAATAGTTTATTGTCAATGGTGAATGTTCCCATGCTGAATCCGGCAAACTTGCGTAGCATTTCATCGTGGTTGCCTGTGATGTAATATACTTTTATGTCTTTATTTATCCAGGTAATTATTTGTTTGATTACCTGCATGTGGGCATGGGGCCAATAGTTTTTGCTGAATTGCCACATGTCTATAAAATCGCCGTTGAGCACGACCATGCCGGGTTTTACGCTTTTCATGTAGTGTAGTAATTCGTTGGCATGGCAACCATAAGTGCCAAGGTGGACATCGGAAATAATCAGAAGGTCAACGGGGCGCTTTTTCAATGGTTTGGGGTATGGGACATTTGGGACTTATGGGACTTTTAAAATGGTTTGCTTACATTTTGATAAAGGGCTAAAGCCCATCCAATACAATGTTTAACAGTACTTTGAATTGAACGGGTTTGGTAATGTTATGGTAGCCCCTGAAGGATGCGAAACAAGCGGAAATATGTTTACACCCGATGGAAAAACATACTTCCTTTCAATACAACATCCCACAACAACAAACCCGCCACCATTCAATAAATCATGTTTAATAGCAGTTACCGGATTCTGATAAGATTAGTTGCCCTGCCCTTCAGGGCAGGGATTAAAATCCAAAATGATTGAACCCAAGATAATACTTATTGTGGACGACGATCCTGATACACTGGAGTTCTTATCTTATAACTTCAGGAAATCCGGATTTGAAGTCCATACAACAATAGACGCCGAAGACGCCCTGTTAAAAGCGGAAGCAACACTTCCCGATTTAATTTTGTCAGAT
>Ga0207111_10308_pt1 | contig 11032 bp, 15 predicted proteins | sample Alteio_BWMinHeat_71_FD_153577 | JGI IMG/M metagenome (GOLD analysis project Ga0207111, IMG submission 153577) | Enriched cells from forest soil in Barre Woods Harvard Forest LTER site, Petersham, Massachusetts, United States -... | ecosystem: Environmental > Terrestrial > Soil > Temperate forest >... | reverse complement strand
GCTGGCTGTGCTTCGAAGATTCATCTCTTGCCTCCTGTGAACTGACATGCAGTGATAAATGGCCCAGCTGCCATAACTCGCTCGCGTGTCCGCTGTTGCCGGCCTGGGCGTGGCGCTCGAATTCCAGGAAGTATCCGGTTATGGCTGTCGAATCCGCCCTTAAATCAGGCTGCAGAGGAAACTAGATTATTTCTTCGTTTATTGTCAAGACGAATGCATAGTCTTTTTTTTTTGATCAAAAAAGCTTCTATAAATGATCGATACTTGAGATAAAGAATATCTACTGCTGGTGTACTCTTGAGTCGGATTGCCTCTTATGAGACATTCTCATCCGGCCTGAACGGTGAAAAGGGGCAGTCGATAACTGGAATCCGGCTCTCAACAGCAAAACGGAAATGCAATGAAAGCTCTGGCAATCGATCTCGGTGGAACTCACGCCAACTGCGCGATCGTGGAGGATCGATCCGTTCTCCGCTCCCAGGTCGTCTCCACTGATGGAAGCGGAAGCCTTGCGCTGACGCTACCGCTCTTGAAGCAAACTCTCAGCGATTTGGTTACAGATGAAGGGCTGCGGTTCGATGACTTCACCGGCATCGTGATTGGCTTTTGTGGTCTGGTGGATGGCACCCGGGGGCGGGTTCTCTCGACCAACGCCAAGTATGAGGATGCCCCGCGCGTGGATCTGCAGGCGTGGGCAGACGAGCAGTTGAATCTCCCTCTCTGGCTGGAGAACGATGCGCGCATGGCGCTTCTGGGAGAGTGGTATGCGGGCGCAGCGCAAGGATCGGACGACGTCGTCATGATCACACTGGGAACGGGAATCGGTGGGGCGGCGATGATCAATGGCCATCTGCTCACCGGCAAACACTTTCAGGCCGGCTGCCTCGGCGGACATTTTTCCGTGCGCATCGATGGCGAGCGGTGTACCTGCGGGGCGATCGGCTGCGCAGAATCCGAAGCTGCCGGCTGGTCCCTGCCCAGGGTCTGGCGCAACTGGCCAGAGTTCGCTGCGAGCAGCGGCGCACAAAGCGAACTCAACTTTGAGTCCCTCTTCCGTCATGCGGCTGCGGGCGACGCTGTCGCTTCAGCTGTTCGCGACTATTGCTTCAAGGTCTGGGCTGCAACTGCGGTGGCCCTGATTCATGCCTACGATCCTGAACTGTTGATCTTCGGAGGTGGAGTGATTCACAGCGGCAAATCGATCGTGAACTTTGTGCAGGATTACGTGTCCCGCCACGCGTGGACACCCTGGGGAGAGGTACAGGTGCGAAGCGCGGTACTCGGCAATAATGCAGCCCTGCTGGGCGCCGTTCCACTCATTGCTAAATCCGAACGGAGCAACCTGAATGTACGATAAACAGCCGTACGTTTCCGTTTCACCCGACAGTGGCGATTGTTCGCAGGGGTGGAAAGAAATTGGCGCTGTGCTGCGCAAATCCGTGCCCGGCGGACGTTGCGTTGTTTGCGTTGAGTGTTATCCAGGCGTGTTTGAGAAGGAGATCCGTGATCAGCTGGCCTCGCTTCTCCATCCCACGCTCATTCTTTCGACCGCAGAGCTGCTATTGAGTCCCGCGAAGCTGAACAAGCGCGTAGATCCGGTGCTGACCGACGATCCAGTCTTCGGAATGCTCAATGGAATTGAGATCAGGGATTATCTCGACACCGGAAAGTTAGATCCTGCCAGAAAAAAGCTTGAACAAGCGGAGAAAGGAATTGTGCTCGTCGTCGGCACCGGGGCGATCGAAGTCGCGCCGCACCCGGACCTCCTGGTCTATGCGGACCTGGCGCGGTGGGAAATCCAGAAGCGGCAGCGGCGCGGTGAAATCGGAAATCTCGGAGCCGACAACCTGGACGAGTCTCCCTCTCAAAAGTACAAGCGGGGGTTCTTCCTGGACTGGAGAGCCGCGGACCGTGTGAAGCAGAAGCTCCTGCCGCGAATTGATTTCCTCCTTGACACCAATGTCCCGGAGCAACCAAAGCTGATCTCGGGCGACGCCATGCGCAAAGGCCTGCGCTCCGCTATCGATCGCCCCGTCCGCGTGGTCCCCTTCTTCGACCCCGGCCCATGGGGCGGCCACTGGATGGAAGAGGTATGCGATCTACCTACAGACGTTCCGAACTATGCATGGTGTTTTGATTGCGTGCCTGAGGAGAATAGCCTGCTGCTCGGGTTCGGCGAGGTACGAGTTGAGATTCCATCCATAGACCTGGTTCTGGCTCATCCGCGAGAGCTGTTGGGGAACTTCATCTACGAGCGCTTTGGCGCCGAATTCCCTATTCGCTTCGACCTCCTGGACACGGTTGGTGGCGGCAACCTGTCGCTTCAAGTGCATCCGCTGACCAAGTATGTGCGCGAGCGGTTCGGCCTCGCCTACACGCAGGACGAGAGCTACTACCTGCTCGATGCTGAAGATGGAGCCTGCGTCTACCTCGGGCTGAAGGAGGGTATCGACCCGCGCGCAATGCTGAACGATCTGAAGGCGGCCCAGAATGACGGACCGGACTTCGATGCCGATCACTATGTGAACAAGTGGCCGGCGAAGAAGCACGATCACTTCCTCATTCCCGCAGGAACGGTGCACTGCTCAGGCCAGGGCAGCATGGTGCTCGAGATCAGCGCCACGCCATACATCTTCACCTTCAAGCTTTGGGATTGGGGACGCATGGGTCTCGATGGTCGCCCGCGCCCAATCCATCTGGAACGCGGAGCCGAGAATATTCAATGGGACCGGACGACAGAGTGGGTGAAGGATTCGCTGATCAATCGGGTGGAAGAGATGGCCGCGGGCGACAGCTGGCAGGAAGAACGGACCGGCCTCCACGAGCTCGAATTCATCGAGACCAGGCGCCACTGGTTCACAGGCGCTGTCCCGCACGAAACAAATGGAACAGTGAATGTGCTGAACCTCATTGAAGGAGAAGAAGCGATCGTGGAGAGCCCTACCGGCGCCTTCGAACCCTTCATCGTCCACTACGCGGAGACCTTCATCGTTCCAGCGCAGGTCGGCAGCTACACCATACGTCCGCATGGAGCGGCGCAGGGCAAGCGATGCGCGACGATCAAGGCCTTTGTGCGTGAGGACGATTAGGGCGCTGCACTTACACGAAAGCCTTTAGGGTTGAAAGGTGCGCCAAAGCCCGGCGAAGCACGCGGGATCAGAAACCCATTGCACGGAGTCCGGATTCCGTACGAACTGTTCATAGATGGGAGTGTCCCCGCCCAAACCAAGTTCCGGATATGATCGCGCCCTGCGTCGCATTAAAGATGTGGTCCGGTATCGAGGGTTTGGCTGCCAGAAAATTTCATTCTCCTCGGAAAGCAAGGGAAACCAGGCCAGGCCACCGCGCGCGCGAACCCCGTCGTATACAAAGCCATACTCCCGATCGCACCATGCTCCAAATACCATGCGAGCGACTGGATCGGCGTTGATGACGCAGTGTACCCAGCCCGGAGGAACCACTACCTGGTCGCCGGCTTCTGCTTCAACCGCCACGCAGCAACCGGGATCCTCCTGGTCAAATTCCTGCGCATAAATGATCGCCTTCCCTTCCCATATTTCGAAGAGCTCGGGTGCGGACCATCCTGAATGGGGTGAGACGGAATGCGCATGTCCCTGGCTGCGGACAGGCTCTTGGCCAAGACGTCCAGGATAATAGGTGACCACCCCGAACAGGAGCATACGGCGATGGAGTTCCATCGCATCCGCGTAACGGCCTACGTCCATCGCAATGCTGTATACAGGATCGGGGCCCGGGCAATTTGTATCACGAAGACTGGCGCGGATGGCATCGAGCCGGCGGTGCTCCGGCAGCGGTCCGAACGCGCCGTCTCCGTACTCGAAAGCAGAAGAGCCGTGGTTCCAGCGAATGGCGAGACCTGGATCAAAAGGCAAAGAACTTTCCCCCCATTGCCCGAAGCTGGCTAGCGCGTCCTCGATGGCAGAGCTTCATACACAACTTCAGGAACCCCGCTCCTCCGCAACACGCGTGCACCGAAGGACCGCTCTGCAATCGTGTCATAGTCATGACCTGCATCGCTCGGCCAGCATGCCCAGAACACCAGCGGCGATTCCCCTGTATTGACGGCCCGATGTGCGGTATGTCCCGGAATGTAATGCAATGATCCGGGCGACATAATTTGGACCCGCGTCGACCGATCTTCATCCATCAGGACGAGCATGCCCTCACCCTGCACAGCGCAGTAAAACTCGGCGCGATCCCGCCGGGCATGAAAGTGGCCGCGAGTCATGTAGTACTCGTCCCCGACACGGCCCGGCTCGATGGTCGTGGACCCCCAGAACAAGCCGCCTTCCGTCTCTTGCGGCACCGGCTCCTGCCATTGAACGGAGTACACCACGGCCTCGGGATTCATGGCAGACCAGGAATTCCGGTCCTCGAAGATGCCTCCGAGCTGACCCACTCTTCTCACCAGAGTCTGGACGGGACCACCGCGCATTTTCCCGGCCAGCCAATCAATTCGAGGAATGTCTTGGAAAGACGAGTCGGATCGGTTCATAGATCGAGCCAGCATAACGCTTTGATGATCCCATTCGCAACTTTTCCCGGAAGAGCACTATCGTCTTGCGCTTAAACGTTCAAAAATAATTACGAAAATAGCCAATTCGTTTGACTTCATCCATTCCTCGGGATTAATAAAGCTAAGAACGTAACCCGCGCCCTTGCGCGCCGCCGGATGTGGTCCTTGGAGGCCGAATGTCGAACCGCACCGCCCTGGATCAGCAGCAACCGACTGCCGCGGCGCTGAACCGATCCTACCTTTGGATGGTTGCGTCCGTCGCTGCCATCTCCGGCTTTCTGTTCGGCTTTGACACCGCCGTGATCAACGGCGCTCTTGTCTTCCTGCGTAGGCAATTTGCGCTGACCAGCCTGCTCACCGAGATCGCTGCCAGTTCCCTGCTGCTCGGATGCCTCATCGGCGCCGCAAGCGCGGGCCTCTTCAGCGACCGTTTCGGACGCCGCAAGAGCCTGATGGGCGCAGCATTGTTGTTTTGCGCATCGGCGATCGGCAGCGCGTTGGCCAACAGCTTCGTAGTTTTCTCATTCGCCAGGCTGGCCGGTGGACTTGCCATTGGGCTCGCTTCGGCGCTGACGCCCGTCTACATCTCAGAAATCGCGCCGCAGCAGAGCCGCGGCCAGCTGGTATCACTCAACCAGTTGGCCATCGTCGTCGGCATCCTGGCTGCGTACCTGACAAACTGGCAACTCGCGGCACTCGGGGAAACGAGCTGGCGATGGATGTTCGGCGTTGCGACAATCCCTTCTGCGGGTTTTCTATTTGGGCTGGTATTCATCCCGGAAAGCCCGAGATGGTCAATCACCCACGCACGCCGTGAGGACGGCTACGCAGTCCTGGCAAAGATCGCAGGTGAAGCCGAAGCACAGATCGAACTGATCGCCATCGAGTTTGCCGCGGCTGAGAAGAGCGGCAGTCCTAGAGAACTACTGTTGCCGGGATTGCGGAAGCGCCTCTTCGTCGCGATCTCTCTCGCCGTGCTGCAACAGATTTCCGGGATCAACACTGTTCTCTATTACGGCTCCGTCCTCTTCACCGAACACTTTCGCGGAGAATCCGCGCGCGCGGCTCTCGGCGCGAACGTGGTGGTAGGGCTTGTGAATCTGTTGTGCACCCTCGTCGCCATGGTTTTCATCGACCGGTGGGGTCGTCGCGGACTCTTTCTCGTAGCATCGGGCGGTATGGCATTCTCGCTCAGTGTTCTTGCCGCTGCACTCCATTTCGCAACCATCTCGCCCGTTGTGATCTTCGCGAGTGTCCTGTTGTATGTCGGGTTCTTCGCTGTCGGCCTAGGGCCCGGAGTCTGGGTCTACATGGCGGAAATCTTCCCCACCCGGGTACGTGGACGCGCTACCTCTGTGGCCACCACCGCATTGTGGACGGCTTGTCTGGCCGTGACCCTCACATTCCTCTCGATCGTCCAGGCGCTGGGCGCCTCCGCAGCTTTCCTTTTGTACGCGCTTCTCTCTCTGGTAACGTTTTTCTTTGTATGGTTTCTGGTGCCGGAGACGCGCGGCAAATCACTGGAAGAAATTCAGCGAATGTGGGGTCGGTAGGAGTGGTAAGACAAAATCAATCGGCGAATGTGTTGTCGGGCAGCGAAGGCCATCGCAGCGCGGTGCCGGGCAAACAGCAACTGCGACTGAATGCGATTCTCGAAAAGTTGCGCCACTCCGGCACGGTGACGGTGGAATTCCTGAGCGCCGAGCTGGGTGCGTCGATGGTGACCATCCGTCGCGACCTCGATTTGCTGGAGAGAGATGGACTGCTGCAACGCACCCACGGCGGAGCCGTCTCCATCGAACCTCTCTTCTACGAGCCCTTCAAGAATGACCGCTCTTTCCAGGCGCACCTGGAGAAATTCTCTGAAGAAAAGCGCCGGATTGGACGCGCAGCCGCCGCGTTGATCGAGAAGGGAGAAACTCTCGCCCTCACGCCCGGGACAACGACGCTGGAAGTGATTCGTGGTCTGCCTCTCAACCAGGACATCACCATCGTGACCAACACCGTAAACGTGGCGATGGAGCTCTCGAAACGAAAGGACCTCGACATCTTCGTTACAGGAGGCCACTTGCGCGGAGACTGGTTCTCTCTGGTCGGGCCGACAGCGATCCAGAGCCTGCAGCCCATGCTCATTCACACCCTCTTCGTTGGCGCCGATGGGATCGACGGAACCTGGGGTGCAAGCTGCTACAGTCCAGATGAGGCGGACCTCAACTCCGCAATGGTCAAGCTTTCCCGCCGCAGAATCGCAGTGGTCGACAGTAGTAAGTTCGGAAAAGTTGCGGGGTGGAGAATCTGCCACACCGCCGAGCTTCACATGCTCATCACGGATACAAACGCCAGTGATGAGAGCATCGAGCCTTTTCAACGCGCAGGCGTGCAAGTTTTGCGCGTATGAACCGGAATCACGTATAGCTCGGTTCTGGTGCAAACTCATGATCGGCAAGATGAAGCGCGGAGCCTATCTCGTGAACACCGCGCGTGCTCTAATCTGCAATCGTGAAGCGGTTGTTCGCGCACTGGAGAGCGGCCAACTCGCCGGATATGCAGGTGACGTCTGGTATCCTCAGCCTGCTCCCAAGGACCATCCGTGGAGGACGATGCGGCATCATGGCATGACGCCGCATATCTCGGGCACATCGCTCTCCGCTCAAACCCGTTATGCAGCAGACACACGCGAGATCCTGGAGTGCTTCTTTGAGAACCGTCCCATCCGCGACGAATACCTGATCGTGGACGCGGGCAAACTCGCTGGAGCCGGAGCACATTCCTATAGCGTGAAGAAGTAAAGTATCGTTTGACTCAAACTCAGGACGGGCGAATCAACCTCGCCCGTCAATCCTTATATGAGGAGCACTTGATGGCGCGAGAAAAACTGACCGCGAAGATACTGGATGCCAAGCGAAGGAAAGGGCTTTCATGGAAACAAATTGCAGATGCCACCGGACCAGGATCGCCGATCCTGTACACGGCTGCGCTGCTCGGCCAGATGACGCTGACACACGAGGAGGCAGACAAGATTGCGAAGTTGCTTGAGCTGGATGAGACGGAAGCGATCCAGCTTGCTGAACCGCCGTATAGAGGCTCGCTACCGGCCGTTCCTCCGAGCGACCCTTTGATCTATCGCTTCTATGAACTCGTACAAACCTATGGCACAACGTGGAAAGCGCTCATTGAAGAAGAGTTTGGCGACGGCATCATGAGCGCAATCGATTTCGATATGGAGATCAAGCGCGAGGAGAACCAGAGAGGTGACCGCGTGCGTATCACCATGTCCGGCAAATTTCTGCCTTATAAGCGCTACTGAGCGGTTCCTGCATTGTGTTCTGATAGAAGTCGCGTTGCCACGACGAAGGCGCTGAACAAAGTGATCCCGGATTGCGTCATTCCCAGCCTCCATCCCAGAAAGGTTGCAAAGACCGTCGTAGGGTCGTCCCACCGAGACGCTGCACGATGTTGAGCGAGGTTGTTGCCATCGGCAGGTCCTGTTTTCTGACGGAGCGTATGGGAACTTTGGACTCTTGACGAGACTTCTCACTCAGATCGAACGGGTTCTCAGTGTCAACGACCACCTATGCCTCATAACAACCTATCGATGCGGGGATAGGAGGAGCTACGCTAAGACGATCAAGCGCATGCCTGACAAGTCCTTGTACCTCAGATGGTGATACGTCGAGAAACTTCGCAACCTCTGATTCAGACAAACGGATTATCAATCTCAGCATGAATGCCAGGCGGGGGTAATCGGGCAAGCTGCCAATAGATTCTGGCTGAAAAAGCCAGTCCTCATCTTCCTCTCTGCGCGCGTCCGACAGCACAGCAATCGCCTGAGTGATGAGAACGTCTCGCGCCTGACTGTAAGCGTGTCCTGGAATGGAAGATTCAAATGCAGTCATATCGAGTTTCGCCATCGTGCGCACGAATGTATCTTCGACGAGCTTGCCATCTGATACGAGATACCATGCAAGCTTCGCGAATTCATCCAGGTGCTCGAGAAGCAGGAAGCACCATGATGCGGTTCTCGGTTGTGGGGTAAATGGTACAGATGCGAATGATGTTGCCACGGTTGTCACTCCAAGCTTTGTGATTGTGCAGTGCGTTTCAAAGATCAAGAGCCGTCACTGCTGGTGAGGGTCAATCCAGGGTTGCCTCTGATGCCCTTATACGTTGCGCCGTTCGTTACCGTCCGGTCGAGCTTCTTCATTTCCATGAGCGCCCATCTCAGTTGTTGGTTCTTCATGTTGATCCGCGCGTAAGGTCATTCCTTTGGTGACTAAAGCTGGCTATCGCGTTGTGGTGCCCGGCTATCGCGGAGCCATGCCCGAACGGATACAGGATTTACTCATTTGGTCTAATAATCTGTTCTTCGTCAGACTCAGCGTGAACTCCGTCCCCGCTCGATTCGATTCCTCGACCCAGACGCTGCCTCCATGCTCTTCAGCTATTCGACGAGCCAGCGTGAGCCCCAGGCCTGTTCCGTTGGCTTTCCCTGCGGTCACGAACGGATCGAACAACGTCCTCCGGACCGAGGCGGGTATGCCAGGACCATTGTCCAGAATTGTGAGGTAGATCCGTTCACCGACTTCCGTAAGGTGGACCTGAACCTCAGGCACGTGAGTCGAGCGTGTCGCAGCTTGGCAGGCATTGAGCAACAAGTTATATATGGCACTTTCAAGATTCCTCGCATCGATGTCTGCTTCCGCCGGCGGGAACTTGCGAACTATGATGGACACGTTCTGCCCGTCTGGATGAAACTTCACTGCCGCAACGGCTTTCTCAACAATTAGGGAAACGCACTCATGGACCAGCGGATTGTTCCTTCCGCTATTAGCAAACCGCAGTAATGAATCAATGCACCCCGTCATCGCGAGCACTGCTTCTTGAATTTCAAGCAGCAGATCAGCCCGCACGTTCGCACATATATTGTGGTTCTCGAGGAACTCGGCGTTCGCATAGATCGCTGTGAGCGAGTGACGCATATCGTGGGATATCGAGCATGTCATCCTGCCGATTGCCGACATCCTCTCTGCCTCTATCAGTTGGCCTGGCACATGCCGCTGAGGTTCCTTTCGCAGGTCCAGACCAACGCCCTTATCGAACATGAGGACATTGCCTCGGGCTGAAATTTTTGGTTTCCTAAGGTGTCTTCTCACTGTTTCCCTTTGTGATCCCTTTTCTTGTTTCTCGCGGCGAGTTGCCCTCAAAGCTAATCAGTGGTGGTAAAGACAGCCGGCGAAGGCGTCTTTGTCAGGATAAAAACCTTGTTTGGGAATTCTGGGCTTATCGGATAACGGTTCTCTGCATTTCTGTTTGAGACGCGGGGACCTTCTGTGGCTGTACCAGCATCGGTACTATGCTGCGTAGCAGGGCTCGTCCTAAGGCCGCCCGCTAGCGAATCAATATCTTGTCCCTGCGCTTGATCTCGATTTGTGTGTGTTTGTTGCTTGAGCCACGACCGTATGTTGAACGCGTATATGCAGACGCAAAACAGGTTTGCTGGAATAAAGCCGAGCTGTGACGTCCGCAGTGCAATTGCACAGACGATCAAGCTGTTGACAATTGCGATAAGGAGTCCGATCCAAGATTTTCGGGCGAGCAGCATTGTCGCTAGGATAGTGAGCAAACAGGAAAGATAATCCAAATGCAACATCACAAAACCGAGCCTCCAATTGAAGCGTTGCCCGATCCAGAGAATTAATGATCCGTAACTCTCTGACACGTCTGTCGTGCAAAATGGCCCAAGCAAGTCAGTGCGCTTGCACGTTCCCTCAATATTGTTCTTTGTCTATCCACTCGCGAACGTACGCCGGACAGTTCTCGAGCTGCATGCCATACGCCTCGCAAGCTTGTAGAAATCTCACTGCGCCGCGGTCCGCCAACCGCACTTCTCCCAAATCCAAAATGATGGTTTGGTAGTCGCGGTCAAAAAGCTCCATGAGCTCCGCGACATGGTCCCCCTCCATACGGCCAATTAGGGTGAACACTCTGAATCTCAGCCGAGTTGATCTTTCGATTCTCAAGGTCATGGGTTGTCGTCCGTGATGCTCTGCATTGCCGCTGACGCAAATGGAAATGCAATCCAGAGGCCATATGCAACATATTGAAAACAGGTAGCTAGCGGAATCGTTTGGGTGACGGAATTTCGGCAGTGCCGAGTTTTCGGGAATCAAAAGGAGGGATTAATACTGCTACTCCGAAATAAACTTGTGCTTCTTGATCTTCAGCTGCTTGATTTTCGAGTCCAGCGTCGATCGGGGAATTCCGAGTTTTGCCGCCGCACCTTCTGGGCCTGCGACTTTCCCCTTACATTCAGCCAAGGCGGTTTCAATCATTCCTCTCTCCTGATTCTGGAGAGTGTCTGGGAGAGGATTTGATAACTCTTGCCGGGCCGGCCCGTCAAGCCAGGCCTTTTCTATCCAAAAGGTATCGCCGCTGCTCAGGATCACCGATCTCTCAACGATGTTTTGCAGCTCACGGATATTTCCCGGCCAGGGA
>Ga0207111_10263_pt3 | contig 11042 bp, 10 predicted proteins | sample Alteio_BWMinHeat_71_FD_153577 | JGI IMG/M metagenome (GOLD analysis project Ga0207111, IMG submission 153577) | Enriched cells from forest soil in Barre Woods Harvard Forest LTER site, Petersham, Massachusetts, United States -... | ecosystem: Environmental > Terrestrial > Soil > Temperate forest >... | reverse complement strand
TACCAGCGATTTCTTTGAGCGGGTAGACGCCTTGCCGCAAATTTCAATCGTTGGCAGCAGCGGCAGCACCTCTTATGCGAACCTTACCTTTGTAAAATCAACGGATGTGACTGTGGACAGCGCAACTTATACCGAAGACGAATACACTTACGTGCCCGGCAGCCCCGGCCAAAAGGTTTCAGTTAAGGTGGACCTGACTCGTTCCAATACCGGTTTTGCTCCTTTAGCCAAACGCTTAGGGGTGTCATTAAATTCCTAAAAATATGCCTAAGAAAATTACATTGCCAAACGGCGCAGTTGAATACATCCCGACTAACGAAGAACTTTTAAGCCAAAATAAATTCAAAGGCAAAAAGCCTGCAGATTTAACTATACCGGAATTAAAAGAACTTATTTATATGGTTGCTAAACATTTAAATTTACTGGAATGAACATGTCATTTGACCCAACTTGGATTGTCGCGGCCTTAGGCATCTTAGGCACGATTTTTGGCATCTATAGTTATTTTAAAGAGCCGCAGATTAAGACCGATAAAAACAACGCCCTTATAGCCAATGACATAAAGGCCATTCGGGATGACATCATAAATATTCGCGACAACCACATCCATGGTTTACACCAGTCTTTGGACGAGACTAATAAGCAAGTTAACCAATTAAACGTGAAGGTGGCCACTTTGTCCACCATCATCGACGAAAGGATACCAAAAAAACATGAATGATATTTCAATTCCAGGCACCGGCTTAATGCCGCGCGTGCCTGTAGCTGGGGAAGCCGCACTGTTCGGCTACGAAGCGGCCGATCCGGCCTATGATTGGTCAAAAGTTTTTGTAGACGATGCCGATCCGCAGCCTTATGTCTTTGGCATACCCGACAAAGATCAAAACGGATCGGGCAGTTGCACCTGTCAGACGGCTGGCTATGGATTTTTTAAAGGCACAGGGATTGATATCAGCCGCGAGGATCCTTATAGCCACGTGGCTTTGCCCGGTGGCGGAGCTTATCTGGATGCGCCTTACTGGTGGCTGGATTCGCAGGGCTATTTGCCTTTAGACGAGTATCCGGACCCGAATCCTGAATCCGAGGCGGCAATGACGAAAATAATCACCGTGGTCGACGGCAAGGGCAGGGTTAAAAAGTTCAGGGTGACCAGCGGCATTATCCGCAACATCAGTATTGATGTCGCGGCTGCTGCCATAGATGCCCATACTTTCGTCTGCTTGGGCATTGCAGGCAGTTGGCAAAAGGGCTGGGAGAAAAGTTGGACTGATCCTTATTATGTGCAGAATAATTGGCAGCATGCTTTAATGTGCGGCCAAGCGGTCATGCGAAAAGGCAAAAAAGCCATTAAGGCTAAAAGCAGCTGGTGCCAGCACAAGGATTTCTTAGGCCAGCCATGCTACGCCCATTTTATCAACGAAGATTATTTTAACGCCGGCGGCGTGTTTGAAATACTCGCAGTTGACATAAAGGAGATAACCGATATGGAGCAACATTTTAAAGTTAACATTGGCGGCAGAGCCGGACTATTCCACGTCTACGGCGATGGCGGCTGGTTTGAGGTAGCGGCCAATGAGCAGGACTACCACGATATGGGAGTTAAATACCACGTCGACACTTGCGATTTAGTGAACGGCAAGTGGGTATTCCAGCCGTTTGATTTTCAAAAATAATTAAAAATAAAGAAAGGAAATAAAATCATGAACCCTTTTGGATCACAGCCGTTTCAATTTAACGGCCTGGATTGGCAAGCGGTTAAGCGCACTATATACAGAGGGATTGGCGGTATTGTTTTGGCCGTCATTCCTCCTTTGATCAGTCCGAGCGTTCATTATACGTTCACAATTCAAAATCACGCGGTTGATTATAGCTGGGTCGTGGTCATAGCAGGAGCTGCGATTGTGCGGGCAGTTGAAGCTTATTTATCGGACAACACTTCAACCCAGTAGTGGATAACCAGAAAAAGCCGCATTTTCATGCGGCTTTTTTTCGCGTGGCTGTATTCTCAAAATCATGGTAAAATAAAGGCATATTTAACGTCTTGTAAATAGAAGGGAACGTCATGAATAAGAGCAAAAACAAAAAAATTACAGCCGTATCCCTATTCGCCGGCTGTGGCGGCCTCGACCTTGGTTTTACCCAGGAAGGTTTTGATATCCTTTGGGCTAACGACTATAACCACTGGGCATGCGAAACTTACAAGCGGAATTTCGGCGACCATATAGTTGAGGGAGACATTACTAAAGTTGAATTAAAAAAAATACCAAAGACAGATATTATACTCGGTGGATTTCCTTGCCAAGATTTTTCAATGTTATGGAAGCGTGGCGGTCTTGATGCCGATCGCGGAAATCTTTATCGCTACTTTGTAAATATTGTTACCAGTAAAGAGCCTAAAATGTTTATTGGCGAGAACGTAAAAGGCTTGATGAGCGCAAATGACGGCCGTGCTATAAAACAAATTGTTGAGGACTTTGGCGGAGCAGGCAAATATGGATACGATGTCGAAGTCCATCCTATTAATTTTGCAAATTATGGCGCCCCGCAATTAAGAGAGCGCGTTTTAATAGTCGGGGTAAACAAAAAATACGGCAAAAAATTTGTATTGCCGGTGCCTACTCATAATGAAAAAACTTGGGTGACAGCCAAAGAAGCCTTGAAAGGGGTAGAAAAAGTCCGTTACAATAACGAACACCAAAACATCGCTCCAAAGACCAGGCAAATGCTGGAATTAATACCGGCCGGCGGCAATTTTACTTCCATTCCAAAGGATCATCATTTATATGTTAAGGGCATGATCAGCCACGTTTACCGGCGCTTGCACCCTCAAAAGCCTTCAACTACAATAATAGCTGGAGGCGGAGGCGGCACATGGGGCTACCATTTTAAAGAGCCTAGGCCTCTAACTAACAGGGAGAGGGCAAGGCTGTTCGGCTATCCCGATGACTTTGTATTTGAGGGGTCTATAACCGAAGTCCGGAGGCAGATAGGAAACTCCGTTCCTCCGCTGGGAATCCGTCCGATAGCCAACGCTGTCAAGAAATTCGTTAAGCAGCTGGTTTAATGTCCATACTTTATTCAAAAATACAACCGTTGATTTATACCAACGAGAGTTTTGCCGACGCTTTCGAGAGTCTTTTAGTGTCCTCGGATCGGATGAAACTCGCCAGCGGTTACATATCGGAAGAATCCTTGAAGGAACTAAAGTCTATCCTAGACTTTTATGTTACTGAAAATAAGAAAAAATTCTGCGATCTTATAATCGGAATGCACGGCAGAGAAGGATTCACCCGCCCTCAATACGAGGCCGCAATGAGTTTAGGCAAATTTTTAGAAGAATACGGGCTAGGTTCTGTAAGGGTTTGCACCGCTTTTAAATTCCACGGAAAAGTTTACTCTTTTTATAAAGACAACGCCCCTTCTGCTTCGATTATGGGTTCCTCCAACTTATCCAATATGCTTGAGTCCAAGCAGTGGGAAGTTGATTATGTATTTACAGATCCGGAAACGCTTGCCAAATTTAATACCCTGCAAGACGATCTAATTAATAAAGCGACAAAGAAGCTGTTGGAACTTCCCACGCCGGAAACATTCAAAGAAAACGAAGGCCTCTTAGAGGGGCATAGTGGAGTGGAAAAATTAACGGCGCCCGATTTTGAAACTTACAAGGCTGAAAAAGACGGACTAGTATTTGAAATACCTCTTAAAGCCGAAGCAAAAAGCAACTTAAACACCTATTTTGGCAAAGGCAGAAAACAACCAAACGGAGCCGTGAGGCCAAGACCGTGGTATGAAGTCGAGATTATTGTGCCAGTAGCCATAACCAGGCAGGAAGGATATCCGCCCTCCGGCACGATATTTAACGTAATTACGGATGACGGCTGGAAGTTTAAATGCAATATCAGCGGCCAGAACAATAAAAATCTGCGGTCAGAAGACAATCTTAGAACTCTCGGCAGGTGGATAAAAGGCAGGCTAGAGGCAGCAGGCGTCCTGGAAGTCGGCAAGCCAGTTACTGATGAGATGCTTAATAAATATGGCCGCAACACTTTAACTTTATCAAAAACCACAATTCCTGAAACATGGTTTTTGGACTTTTCTGTGCAATAAACCTCTATGAATTATTTAGCCGATTACGTTACTAAAATTAAACAAACCAATCCCGAACTCGCCGAATCGCTTAGAATAAGCGGCGAGGATTTTTCTTCTAAGCATTTGGACACTTTCAGTTTTAACGAACATTCCTCCGGACTTTTATTTGGACATGTGCAGAGCGGGAAAACAGGACAAATGCTGGCTGCTGCCGCGGCTGCCGCAGATAAGGGGTTTAAATTTTTTGTTTTAGTGACTACCGATAATGTGCTTTTGCACAAACAAACTTTAGAAAGAGCCAAATCTTCCCTGGGCGGATTTATGAGCGGGTTCAATGTGCTGGGCGAAACCGAAGAGCAGCAGTTTTATACCATCGCCCACAGCATGCCAACCATGCTTGTTTTAAAAAAGAACCAGAAAGTTTTAAAAACTTGGTGCAATAATATAAAAAATAATTCCAAATTTAAAGACGAGGCTTTGTTCATTATTGACGACGAGGCCGACGCATCAAGTTTAAATACTAAAATAAACCAGCAAGAGCAAAGCACTATAAACCACTGGCTGGAAGAAATTAGAAACCAAGCCACTTCCAGCTTATATTTGCATGTGACCGCAACGCCCCAGTCCTTGCTATTGCAGTTGGCGGATTCCCGATGGAAACCTAAATTTGCATTTTATATTGCCCCAGGCAAAAAATACTTGGGAGGAGATTTTTTTTATGCTGAAAATTCTCCCTGTTTGCGCGTAACAAAGGACAACGAAAAAGATGACTTGATAAAATCTGATACCACGCCCGAAGGCTTTAGGAAAGCGCTGCTTACCTATCTGGTGACTGCTGGCAATATGCTTTTAACAAAAGAGGCAACAGGCTGCAGCTTTTTGGTTCACCCGGGCGTGAAAATTGCAGAACACGAGAAAGTCGAGGAAAAGGCAAAAAAATTCTTAGAGGGCGTAAAACAAGACCTGGCGACAGGAGCGTCCACGCTGACATTTGACCTTAAGGATTGCTGGAATGATTTGAACAAGACAAAAAAATCAATGGCGCCCTTTGATGAAATTATAAATTTTTTGAAAAGCGGCATGCCTAATGTTAATATTGTTACCTTAAATTCTAAAACACTGGACGGCACAACCTATGACAACGGCCTAAATATCCTTGTCGGCGGCAATACCCTTGGCCGCGGGGTTACGTTTCCAAAACTTCAAACCGTATATTATTGCAGGAGCGCAAAAACTCCGCAGGCTGATACCACTTGGCAACATGCCAGAATTTTTGGCTACGACCGCGATCCGGAACTTTGCAGGATATTTAGCCCTGCGCCTCTGATCAAACTATTTCAGGAGTTGAACGAGGCAAACAATGCTTTATTCCATGTCTTGAGAACAAAGGGACCCGAATCGATTAAGGTGCTTACGCCGGCCGGCACAAAGCCAACAAGGTCTAATGTTGTTTTGAAAGACGACCTAATGATAGTCACTGGCGGAGTCAATTATTTTCCCTCGCTTCCCCAAACCGGAAACCTTGAGCCTTTGGATAAAATTTTAGGAGCAAAAGATTACGAGGGAGAAATTCCTTTAACAGAAGTTGAGCAAATCCTTAAACTTACAGAAGTCGAGCCTGCTGATACTTGGACACAGCATTCATTCCAGAAGTGCGTGGAGGCTTTGCATAAAAACGACAGAAAAAAAACTTGCAAGCTTATAGTCAGGGTTAACAGAAACATCAGCAAAGGCACCAGAACTTTGCTTTCGCCCGATGATCGCGACCTAGTAGGCCAATACCCGGACTCTATGGTGTTGACTATGTATAGAATTAACGGCCAAATCGACAAGGGCTGGGAAGGCAAGCCACTTTGGGTTCCCAACATTAAGTTTGCCGAAGGAACATGCTTTTATTACCAAATGGAGAAATAACAACATGGCGGACATGTTCACCAAGAAAAAAAGAAGCGAAATAATGGCAAAAATAAAAAGCACCGACACCAAACTGGAGGTGCTTTTTCGCAAAGCATTATTAGATGCAGGATGGAAACACAAGAAAAACGCCGCGAAGTTGATGGGCAAACCGGATATAGCGTTTCCAAAGCTTAAAGTTGCAGTCTTTATTGATAGTTGTTTTTGGCATGGCTGTCGGTATCATTTCCACATCCCTAAAAGCAATAAAAAATACTGGGTCAAAAAATTGGCTCGCAATAAAATGAGGGATAAAGAAGTTAATAAGTATTATAAAAAAGAAGGCTGGGCAGTAATTAGGGTATGGGAGCATTCTATCAAGAGAGATATGGGGATCGCAGTCAAAGAGATTACGGACAGGTTAAAGCTGTTATAATATAATTATGCGCTTCTTAGGCTTAGTTATTTTAATATATTTTTTGATTGGTATTACCATGGTCGCTTGGGATTTTCGCAGCAGCCACGCTCTCCACGAATCACCGCGGTTTATCCATGACAGAACTATCAGCACGGCCATAGTTTTTGTGCTTATTTGGCCGTATAAATTATTGGCAAAATAGCGATGGCTAAAATCGGCAGAAACGATCCCTGCCCCTGTGGTAGCGGACTTAAATACAAAAAATGTCACCTTGGTAAAAAAGGTGAGTTTATTTCCGTTCCTTACTATAACCACCAAATGTCCGGAATCAAATTTGATGTTTCTGGCAATAGCCTCTCACTCTACGAACGTAACATGAACTTGATGGAAGGCATTATTGACATTTTTAACCTAAATTCTGGCAAAAAATGGAATGAAATCAAACGGGGAATTTCACGCGACCACATTAAGGAATTATACAAGCTGATTGCCTGGTTGTGGCCGCCAGATGCGAATATGGCGGAACTACTTCCAAAGCCGGAGGACAAGCTGCGTGCTTTTTATGTTGGATTTATGCGACCGGAGTCGGTGCTCAATAGCGTAGTGCGCTATTCCCTTTATTGTGACGAGATATTAGTCACGACTCCTTTTTTGAACCCTTGGACTATCAGAAAAGAAAACAACCCGTTAGTCCACCCTGAACTTTATATAGGAGAGACGTTAAAGTGGATCATGTTCTTAATACAGCTGTCCCCGTGGATGCACCAAAAACACGTCATCCTTATTCCGGATCCAGGCGATTTCGACTACTCTCTCCGTAAAGAAACTTGGCGAATGGCGGAAAAAAGAGCTAAAAATTTTTCAGAGGACGATATCATTAAAGATTCAAATTGGGACAAATATTCGGAAGCTGATTTTAAACGAATGTGGCTAGCCACCCCGTCAGATGTAATGAGGGAGAAGCTAAAAGCATCCGATCCCAAGCTTTCAGACCAGGACTTAGATGGTCTAATGGAGTATATAGAAAAGTTGAAAGACCAGGATCCGCTTTTTCCAACTAATCCGAACGAACAAGGCATGTTCGGCTTGCATACCAGTCAAACTGGCGCTAATTTAGAAATGGGGCTATATATTTCCCAGTTAACAGGCTCCTATCTTTATACTGATATGCCATTTCGCTGGAAGGAAATTTCATCGGTTGGCGATCAAAATAACGAACGTCAAAATCTCTGGGGACCTATCACAAAATCGTTCCAACAGCTTGACTTTAAGTTTTTGAATAAAGTCGATCCCACGTTCGCTAATCAAGTCAGACAAGATGGCCGTTTGGAAAGCTTAAGGAATTTTTTAAGGAAAACTTGGGTATCCTTATCAAAAGCAGAATCAGATCCGATGAATTCGGAAAAAATAACGGCTCTTAAAGACGAGCTTACCGAAGAATACCATAAAGCCGAAGCTGATTGGAAAAAAATTGATGCTGATTTATTAAAATGGGTTACTGGTAGCGGAGGTCTTGGAGGAGTCTTGGCAGCTGGAGGAATGAACTGGCAAATCCCAGCTCTTGGTTTTTCACTCGCTGCTATCGGGCAATTATTAGGCGCTCGCTACCAACGCGGGAGGTTTAAGGCTAATGTGCCTCTATCAGTTTTTGTGGATTTAAAAAATAAGAAATAATTTTTATGTGCGGCGCATATTCTCTATCAACCAATTTTAGCAAACTCTCCAAGCGGTTTAAAGCTAGACCGCCAAAGGTTTCTTATCCAAAAAGATACAATATCCGGCCGAGTCAGCCATTGGTCGCTATTTTAAATACTGATCCGGAGCAGATGGTATTGGCTCAATGGGGCATTATTCCTTTTTGGGACAAGACTGGCAAAAAACAAATTATTAATGCCCGCAAAGACAGTTTGGAAAAACCGACTTTTAAACAATCATTTCACGAACGCAGATGTTTAATTTTAGCCGATGGTTTTTATGAGTGGAAAGCGGAAAACTTAAAATCAAAAACACCTTACCGCTTTACTTTAAAATCTGAAGAACCTTTTGCCTTTGCCGGCATTTGGCAGGAAGATGCTGAAAACCCGCAAGCTGTAATTATTACAACGGACCCGAATAAAATTGTCGCACCCATCCATAACCGCATGCCGGCAATACTAAAACCGGAAGCTGAGCAGGAATGGCTAAATCCGGACTTGGAACCGGAACAAGCTTTGGAGCTACTCCAGTCTTATCCAAATATTGAAATGAGAGATTATGCTATTTCTACTTTGGTAAATTTACCAAGAAACGATAGCGAAGAAGTCATTCGGCCATCTTAGTTTTTCTGTGAATCCCCAAATCGTATCAATATCTTGTTTTCCGCATTGGCTGGACAAGGGGATTTTATCGCTTTGGCCAAAGCAAAAATTATGGTAAAATTTAATAATGGACGCACTTAATCAGCAATTAGAAAACCTTTTAACCTCTTTGGGTTTATCAGAAAAAGAGATTAGTGTTTATTTAGCTTTATCAAAATTAGACAAAGCTAGTGTATCCGCGATCAGTCAAGCAGCTGGACTCAATCGAACCAGTAGCTATCATGTTTTAGACAGACTAACATCTTTGGGTTTAGTAAAATTGATTAAAGGGAAAACCAAAGAATATTACAAAATAGAGCCATACGATAAAATTATTTTTTTAGCACAAAAAAATTTACGCGTGACCAAAAAACGTTTTACTATTGCCAATTCAATAATGCCTCAATTGAAATCTTTATATGAAAAATCATCCAAATCCTGAAATAGCACGCCCTCAAAGTGAAATTCTTAAAGACGAGGAACTTGAAGTTATTGAGCAAAAAGAAACCGAAAAAAAGGAAAAAAGCTATTTTCCTGTGATGCTAGTCAGTGCGCCCCATATTGAGGAAACTTTTCCAGAAGCTCCAAGTGAAGAGCAATTAAAATCTTTGCCAAAATGGCGACAGAGCCTTTTGCAGTGGAAAAACCAAAATGCAGCGGCTTTGGATTATTCAATGTATCCAGGTGAGCCAACGCCGTTGCGTTACGCATCGGCCATATTGGAGCATCAGGTTAAAACTGGTAATTTTCCAGCGGAAAACACTCCAGAAATTACAGCAGTGCTAAATCCGCCAGTGTTTAACCACCAATTTGTTAACCAACTCATTTACCGATTAGCTACGGATAAACCAAAAGTTTTGGCTATCAGCAATCTTTCTGAATCTCACCCCTATGCATTAATAATTGCGGATATGGCGCGGGAGTATTCGCCTGAAACGGTAGTTATTATAGGTGGCAAACACGAGACTGGCACACATCCAGAAACTGACAAAGAAATGAAGTCGGGAGTACCAAAAGAAAGAATGGAAAAATCAAGAACTTTGTATACAGAACAGGAGCAAAAAAATATAGATTTTGTCGTAAGTGGTGACGGGCAGTATGCTTTTTACGAATTGGTAAAATTGGTCGCAGAGAATCCTGATGCCTCGCGAGATGAAATCAAAAGATTAGCCAAGACTAAATTAAACCCGCAAGAAATTCAGGGAACGGGTTTTATCTCTTTTGCCGACCCTGATAGTCCTGTTAAGGAAGGGAAGCGGGAAATCGCGGAAGTAAAATATCAAGGAAAGGGTGTTGATTATAATGCATTGCCATATATAGGCAGGGATTTGCTATATGTCCCTAATTATTATCCGATTTTTTTGGACGAAAAAGGTAGGGAAAAACTGACCGCCCAAATTATGCTTCAGCATGGCTGTTTTGAAAGCTGCAGTTTTTGCTGTGAGGGAATGGATGCCAAAGAATTTATAAACATCAGCAAAGCCAGATTGGGCGAAAAGCATGAGGGTGAAGTTGCAGGAGTTAGGAGCGAAATGAACCAACGGGTAAAAAAAGTTATAGACGAACTTAAAGCGGTCGCACAAACAGGCTATAAAGCATTATTTTTTGATGACAGCACCTTTTTGCAAAATGATGAACTAATCCACCACTTCCTCGATGCAATGATTGCCGAAAAGGAGAAAGGTAGTTTTAATTTTGAGTGGGGTTGCCAGACCACGTTGTTATCGTTTGACGAAGAAAAAGCAAAAAAAATGAGAGCCGCAGGTTGCACTTATGTTTATTTCGGCGTGGAAAACAAATACGCTTCTAAATTTAAAATATCCAAAGCCAAGCGTGGCACGTATTCTTATAATCCATTACAAATTGTAGGGCAAGGAGACCCGGCAGAACGATGGGTGCATATGTTTGAACAGGCTACTGATATTTGCCAAAAATATGGTATACGCTTAGGCGCTTCCTTGCAGTTTGGGTTTGAAGGGGAAACCGATAAAGACCGTAAAGATACTATTGATATGATGGCCGAGGTCAGTAAAAAAGGGGTTTTAAAAACAGTCGCGCTGAACATCAATACTACTTATCCTAGAACCGGTGACTGGATTTCTATGCTCCGTACTAACCAGCAGGCACCCGATTGGCGCAAGCCTTTGACCCGTCACCCGATGTATGAGACTTTTACCGAAAACTCATCTCTCACCAACCAGCAAAAACTGGAAAAAGTTAAACAGATTTTACGCATCGCTCAATCAGAAAGAGGCAAAAGCCTGCTTTTGTCTTTTGGCCTACAAAATGGTTTAAGTCAAGAG
>Ga0207111_10306_pt1 | contig 11119 bp, 5 predicted proteins | sample Alteio_BWMinHeat_71_FD_153577 | JGI IMG/M metagenome (GOLD analysis project Ga0207111, IMG submission 153577) | Enriched cells from forest soil in Barre Woods Harvard Forest LTER site, Petersham, Massachusetts, United States -... | ecosystem: Environmental > Terrestrial > Soil > Temperate forest >... | reverse complement strand
CAGGCGCCGCGTTGCCGGCGTTGCAACGTGCCAATGCAAAAATACGCTTCTAAATTCAAGCCAAATACTTATTGGCTCGGCTGCCCGAATTTCAGGCTCACCGGCTGCCTTGAGAAAATGCCAGCGTAAAAAACAAATAAGGGCTTAAGGCTTAATCGCCTTGCCCTTATTTTTTCAACCTTGAGCCTAGGCAGGTATTAATTAATGGCTGGCCAGATTGATGCAATATTCTGTTTGGGCGTATTGAGCCGTCTGGCACAGTTGGCGGTTGGCTGCCTCTGCTGCTTTACGCTTGGCTACTTCCTCGGGTGAGTTGTAGTCTGCTATCAATGTGGCGATATAAGCAATAGCAATGAGAACAAGCACGCCTATTATAGTATTTTTCATAAGGGTAAAATAAAGACTATTAAGATTAAATAAAACTTCGCCTTTTATTATTAATTATTGAGGAGACAGCTGCCCAGCCTGCCGGACTGAAATGCTGCCGGCTTGGCTTAAAGCCTTATCCGCAGCATTGGCCGCCACTGCGTCGACAGGGGAATAACCCCAGCTACCAAAGGCGGCCATGTCCTTAATATTGAGCAAGCCGGTGCTGCCCACCAGCTGGACGATGCCGCCATTGTTGACGAGCACGCCGGGGAGGTGGGCGGCACTGCCGCTGTCCACGTTAGCGCCTTTGGCCAAAAAGGAAGAATCGCCGGAAATAGCGCGGCTGAAACTAAAGCCTAAGCCCTTAAATACATTCTCAGAAGTAAAGGAATGCTTTAAGCCGCCGGAAATCAGGGCACACTCACCCTTAACGTCGCTGCCTTTGGTTTCCGTGGCACAAAAGATTTTACCGTCCTGGGGAGGGATATAACTGCCTATGGGAAGGGCCAAGTCTGCGGAGTTTGCGTCTACCACGTTATTCCAACCGTTAAAGCCATAGGACAAGAACGCTCCGGCAGAGGTGTAAGGCCACCTGCTGCCGTCAGAGGCTATCAGGCTGATGGTGCCGTCTTGAGTCTTAACATTGGTACCGATTGGATGGCCGGCGGGACTTAGTATGGAGGTTTGGGCGCCAGCCACTTGGGGAGAGGGATTTTTATTGGTTGTAGCGGCCAGGCAGGATTTGCCGTCTTGGCTCCAAGCGAATCCAGGCTTACAGTCGCAGGTCGCTTTGCCGCTGCCTTTGGGGTCTAGGCCGCTATAGTAAGCGCCCTGGCCAAAAACATCTTGGCAGCCGATGTTTGTTATCAGTGCATTGTCCCTTATACCAGGCAGTCCCTGCCGGGCACGCCGGCGGTGCCTGTTGTTTGGCTATTTCTTTCTGCTCCAGGCATGATTGGGTTTGGTTAAAAGTGGCCGCGTCATACCATGGGTCGCCCGCCATGCCGGAGCTGTAGTAGCTTTGGGGCACACAGGTATAATAGTTGCTGACGCCATAGCGCATTTTAAGATTGTTAATCTGTTGGTCGAGCTGCTGCTGGGTTTGCTGATACTGCTGGTTTAGCTGATTGTAGTATCGCTGGTTTTGCTGGTTTTGCTGCACAGGGTCAGGATTAATTGCGCACATAGCGCTAATGCCGTCAGAGCCGCAGTTAAGGTATGTTTGGGCCAAGGCAAACACTGGAAATAATAACATTAAGGCACTAAGGACTGGGACAAATTTTTTGGGCATAAAGCTTTCTTTAATTCCACAAGCCAAAATAGTTCTTTTATAGTATAACAAAATATCCAAATTTTAGATATTCAATTTCCGCATTTATGCTCATAGTATATGGGCAATACTATCAGAACCAATGAGTATAAGGCTTTTATTGACCGCGTGCGCAAAGCTAGAAAAGAAGCCGGTTTGCGGCAAATTGATGTTGCCAAAAAGCTGAAAAGACACCAGTCGTATGTGGCCAGAGTGGAATCAGGCGAGTACCGGATTGATGTGATGGAGCTTAAACGTTTTGCCAAACTATACGGAAAAGATATTAAGTATTTTTATAGCTAAGTTAAGAAAAACCGAATAATAAAATAGAGCACGGGATTTATGTCCCGTGCTTTAAATATCACTGTGGATTAAGTTTTTACTTGCCAAGTCAAAAGCTATATAATGTTCTTAACGTTTATTAAAAAATTACTATGGTCTTATCTGACAACCCCATAGAAACAAAAGATAAGGATTTACTTAAAAGGCTTCCGCTGGCAACCAAAGTGGCCGATTTGATTCGTAGCTTTGAAGGCAAAGAAAGCTTTGTTATAGGCGTCGAGGGTTCATGGGGTACGGGGAAAACCTCGTTCGTAAATTTAGTTTTGGAAGAATTAAGCAAAACCCAAGATACTGCTGTACTCAACTTTAACCCTTGGAATTTTTCTGGGCAGAATGAACTAATTGAGGATTTTTTCACGTCCCTTGTTGCAACAATCAAGCCATTGATAGGTGATGGGCAACGCGATATTGATAAGATAAAAAATTACGCCTTAAAATTAGCTCGCAAAGGCGAGATTTCGTTCAGTCCAGAACTTAGTTTTTGGGGAATTAAGTTTAAAGCCGGTGAAATAAAAAAATTTAGCGGCGGCACGACACTCCAAGACGAACGAAAGGAAATTGATAAGCTACTTAAGTCAATCGGCAAAAAAATTGTCGTGGTGCTCGACGATTTAGACCGTCTTGATAAAATTGAGACCAGACTAGTTATGAAGCTAGTTAAAATGACGGCCAACTTTCCGAATACCATATTCCTGCTTTCTTACGATAGGAAACGAGTCGCGGAGAGGCTCCAGGAAGACGGCTGGCCGGGTGAGGAATACCTAAAAAAAATCATTCAGGTCTCGTTTACGCTGCCTGAACCGGACAAGCAAGGTTTAAATAATATTCTCTTTAAAGATTTAGACGATAGCATTCAGGCAATTTACGGGGAGGTTAAATTTGAAGGCACTGACGAAAAACGCTGGGGTGAAGTTAACTATGCAGGATTTACAGAATTATTTAAAACTATTAGGGATATTAAGCGGTTTATCAGTTCGCTGCGGCTAAATTGGTCTATCATGGGCAAGAGCGAAATTAACGTCATAGATTTTATCGGCATTGAAGCCATTAGAGTCTTCGCCCCTCATTTCTATTCAGCTGTTGGAGCTAATAAAAGCCTGTTTACCGGAACTGGCAGTTTTTATTCTGGTCTAAGTTCACGTGACAACAGTGCAGCCAAACAAAAACGTTACGAGGAACTTTTAAAATTAGCGACGGAAGATGTCCGTCCGCATATAGAAAAAATTTGCGAAGAATTGTTCCCGCAAATGGATTCCCATTCCGGTTATGGTAGTGACTGGGAGGAGGAGTGGCGTAGGGAAAAACGAATTTGTGCCGAGGAGCGATTTGATTTTTATTTTAAATTAGGCATCCCTGAAGGAGCAGTGTCTGAAAGCGAAATTACCAATTTAACGCAAACTTTAAGTAGCAAAAAAAATTTTTCTGAGACCTTATTAAAATTCGCCAAGGATAAAAGAATCAGGCCAACACTGTCCAAACTCCTCGACCATGTTAAAGAATTAACCACAGACCAGGCTAAAATTTTAATTTCTAGTTTATGGGATTTGGACGAAGAGATAATTGACGAGAAGTCTGAAGTTTTTGACTTTAACGATACCAGAACCCAGATTTTAAGGCTAGCATACCACTCAATAAAAAATGTGGTGCCGCAAGAACACCGCTCGGCTTTTTTGGCTAACTTGGTCAGGGATAGTAAAAATTTATATCCAGCTGCCCATTTTGTTTCTATTTTACTGGAAGAGGCGCAAAAAAAATCCGGCGGTGCCGAACAGCCACTGCTATCAATCGCAGAATTGCAAGACTCTAAAACATTCCTGCTAAACAGAATCAAGCAGGAAGCACAAGAAGGAAAACTGATTGAAGAAAAAAATTTCTCTTTCTACCTCTACCGCTGGAAAGAGTGGGAAGGCGATGACGCCCAGGTGAAAGCCTACGCTGAAAATCTAATAAAAACGCGGCAAGGCCTGTTGAGTTATCTAAAAGGTTTTGTCCTCAAGGTTTTATCGAGCAACGGCAATTATAACAAACTGGAAAAGAAAGCTCTCGGTGATTTTATGAATTTAGGAGATATTGAAAAATTAGTCGGCCAGATTACCGATAGCGAAATCGAACAGTTGGGAGCTAAAGAAAAAGAAGCAATCGATTTGTTTAAAAATCCAAAAAAAGATTGGTAATCGAACCTACTTGGGCTTTGGCAAGGTTTTTGCGTATTTTGAACCGCGACGTTGTAAAATTTAATTATCCACAAAATGGATTTTACATACAGTTCCGCTAAGCATATACTTGCCATATATAAGCACTAAATGAAATCTATGAGAGAGCTTAAGCCGAAATTGTTTCCTGGGGCGGAGGATATGGCGCCGGAAGAAAAGATTAATTTTAATTTTGAGCCTTTAAGAAAGCCGATGGCCTTGCTGTTGGTTTTTTTGTTTGTTGTAACCCCTTTAGCACCTGCTTTTGCTGCTGGCCCGGCAACTTCCACTTCAGCCCCCACAAGCCCGGCCGTAAGCCCCGCGCCTTCTTCCCCGGCTCCTGATACCTTAAACGGCGTGGCCAATCCTCCCACCAGCCCCAGTCCAGCTTCGGCGCCGACGAAACCAAGCAGCCCAGCCCCTGCTCCGGCTGCCGCTCCTGACACTAGTTCTTCTAAAGCCCCGGCTATACAGCCGCTCACTCCCAGCGGCCCAAGCGCAGTCACTATACCCGACGACACCAGCCCGCAAAAAACCAAGTTAAACATCCAGCCGGATAAATCTACCGGCGCTTTGCACTATCAATATCCCATAGACGTGCCGCCCGGCAGGCTGGGTATGACCCCGGATGTGTCTTTAAATTATAACTCCCAAACCTCGGACAACTCCAGTATCGTCGGCTACGGCTGGAGCCTGGCTATTCCATATATAGTAAGACAAAACCTTAACGGCACTGACCAGCTATATACCAGTTATAACTTTACTTCTTCCCTGAGTGGTGATTTAACCCCTACCAGCACCACTACTATTACCACCATCACCTTTGGCTCAAAGGTGGAAAACGGCGACTTTTTGGCCTACAGCTTTAATACCGCCAGTAGCACCTGGACGGCACTGGACAAGGCTGGAAAAAGCTATGTTTTTGGCAAAAATGCCAGCGAACGGCAGGACGACCCGAATAACAGCGCCCATGTTTTTAAATGGTTTCTGACCTCGGTCACCGACGCCAACGGCAACGCCGTGACTTACACTTACGTAAAAGACAAGGGTCAAATTTATCCCTCGGTAGTTACCTATACCACCAACGGCGCTGACATTGGCATTTATACGGTAAACTTTGCCACTTCCACACCCGTTAGGTCTGATAACTTAGTATCCTATGCCCCGGCTTTTAAAGTCACTACAAATTATCTCATTTCCCAAATTCAGGTCAAGCAATCCGGCACTGCCATCCGCACTTATGCTTTGGCATATAGCGCCGGAGCCAATACGACCCGCTCTCTCCTCAGTTCCATTACCGAAACTGGCTATGACATTATTTCAGGCAATACGGTAACGCCGCCCGCCACAACTTTTAACTATTCCCAAAATGCCAGTTCTCCTTGGTGGAAAGGCGCGGGCTGGACCGTGCCGGTTTATCTGGATGGCATCTATAGCCGCGTGGCAGACGTTGATGGCGACGGCCGGGCGGATATCATTCTTTCCTACTGGAATGAAACCGGCGGAGCCGTGCATAAAGTTTACATCAACAACGGCTCGGGCTGGACATATAATTCCAGCTGGACCATCCCCATTGATTTTGCCAAAAAATACAATAACGGCACCCACAATGAGTTTCAGGTGGAAATGATGGATGTTAACGGTGACGGCAAGGCTGACATAGTGGAATGCGACAATGCCGGAGCCAGCGCCAAGGTTTACATCAACAACGGCTCCGGCTGGGACTTGAGCACCTGGAATGCCCCGTGTTTGTATCCGGGCACCAACGGCGGCGTTGGTTCGGCTTTTGGCGACCTTAACGGCGATGGCCTGCCGGATTATTTAACCGCTACCCAGGCCGCGGGTACCACCACCATAACTTCCACCTTAGCCGCCAATGTGGGTAACGGCTGGGGTGCGGTGAGTAATTTAAACAACAGCTCAACGCCTCTTAGCTTAACTGACTCCAGCGGTTATGACACCGGCACTCGGCTGTTTGATAATAACGGCGACGGTTTGGCCGATTTACTGCAAAACGAGGAGATTGTCAGCTCTACTACCTTAAATTCCGTCTATTTACATAAAGGCAATGGCACCTGGGATTCCAACGGTAACAGCCCGGCTTCGCCCCAGACTTTTGTTCAGCGGACTAATGGCATACCGCCGACTGTCGTTTCTTACACAGTTCCCGTTTTTGACTTAAACGGCGACGGCTTTACGGATTTTATGAATCCCTGCAAGTTCGGCACGGGCACGGGCAACGTGACTTTGGTTTCTAGCACGATCTGCGCCAATACCGATGACGGCGGGGGCTATACCGTTGGTTTCGGCACGGACCCTTCCAACAGCAGTGCGGTCAACTGGGCTTTGGGCGACATCAACGGCGACGGCATGCCCGATTATATTTCCACCCAGTGCATCGGCACCTGCTCGGGCGACAACTCCGGCTCCTCTTTTAATTCAAAGGTTTTTTCCAACTCCGCAGTTAAGCCCGACTTGCTGACTTCGGTAACCAGCCCTGCCGGCGGCACAACTGCGGTCACCTACAAGGCCGCGGCGCAGTATCAAAATGGCGACAGCACTTACGCCAATCCCAGTCTGCCCATTCCGGTTAACACCGTGCAGAATATTACCGTAACCGATCCGGTCACTTTGGCCTCGCAGTCCGACACCTACTTTTATTCCGGCGGCCAGTATTTATTTGACGGCTCATTCGACAGGACCTTTGGCGGCTTTGCCCGGGTTGACGACACCGACGCGGCAGGCAACAAAACCAGCACTTATTTTTTACAAGCCAGTACTACTCTAAATTCCAACCTGGCAACGACCTCTCCTTTGAGTGCTTACAATCATAGCGAATCGCTCATCGGCAAGGTCTCTAAGGTAGAAGTCTACAATCCGGCCGGTGGTCTAATTAAGCGCAACGTGAATACCTGGAGCTATACGACCTTGGGCGGGAATAAACAGGACTACCCGCATTTGGACCAGACTTTGGACATGAGTTATGAAGGCGGCACATCGCATAATGATAAGGCCGAAAGCTATACTTACAATACCAGCAACGGCGATATGACCCAAAAGTCGGAGTGGGGCAAGGTTACCGGCAATACCGACGGCACGTTTACGGACACTGGAACTGACAAGTTTGTGACGACCTATAGTTATGCCACCAGCTCGACCTCCACTTTAATGAGCTTGTTGTCGGACCAATCCACCGTAGACCAAAGCAGTAATAAGGTCAGGGAAACCAGGAATTATTACGACGGTTTAGCTTTAGGCATAGTCAACAAAGGCAACCTGACCAAGCAGGAGTCGTGGAAGACCGGCTCGACTTACATAAATACCCAAAATACTTACAACAGCTACGGCTTAGCCACCCAGAGCCAAGACCCGCGGGGCAAGCAGACCAGTTATACTTATGATACTAGCACTCTTTATCCGGTGACCGTAACCCAGCCGTTAAGTTTAGTTACTAAATACGCTTACGATTACACCATCGGCAAGACGGCCACAACCACGGACGCCAACGGCAATAACTTTGTCAATGCTTATGACGGCTTAGGCAGACTGCTTACCCAAAAACAACCCGACCCGGCCGCTACTTCGTCTTTACTCACGGCTTTAGCTTTCACTTACACGGACAATTCAAAAGGAGTAAGCGTCAAAAAAAGCCAGTACATGGACGCCAGCACCACAGTCGACACCTACACTTATTTTGACGGCCTAAACCGGCCGTTGCAGCAGCGCACCACGGCTGAGGACGCCAATAACTTCTCAGTTAAGGATTTTGCCTATAGTAACCTTGGTTTGTTGCAAAAAGAATCCTTACCATATTTTTCTACAGGCAGCGCCACGACTACGGCTGCCACTACCGCCACGCTCTATATCAATTATGCCTACGACGCTTTGCAGCGAATCACTTCAATTGCCAATGCCGTGGGCACCACCACGACCAGCTATTTGCCCTGGCAAGCCAGTACCACCGACCCTAACGGAAAAATTAAGGTTCTCTACAAGGATGCGTACAACAACTTAAGCCAGGTGGATGAAAAGGCCAACGGCAGCCCCGGCTTTTACACTCCCACCGAACTTTATTCCACCTCGCTGTTCAGCGATGCCAACTTGGTGTCATATTACAGGATGGAAAGCAACAGCAACGACAGCAAAGGCTCAAATAACGGCACCGACACCAACGTTACCTATACCACTACCGGAGCTAAGTTTAACAAAGGCGCCAGTTTAAGCAACGGCAAGATAGATTTAGGCACTTCCAACACCTTAAATTTTTCCACGGCCTTTTCGGTCAGCGGCTGGTTGAACATGGCCCAGCCCAGCGGCCCGGTTTATTTAATTGACCGCTGGACCTATACTTCCGGCAACTACCGCCAGTGGTATTTAACCGTCGATAACAGCGGCAATATGCTCTTTAATATTTCTTCCGACGGGACCGATAGCGGCGCTACCTACATTACCGCCAATTATTCTTCCTATTGGAATACGCCCACCTTGGTGACCGCCACCTGGGACGGTTCGACCATGAAAATTTACATTAACGGCAGCTCCGTAGTCAGCGGCAGCAAAAGCAGCATGGTCAGCACTGCCGGCCAGCACACTTACATCGGTGCCGGCAACCAGGGCAGCGATTTGCCCATGATTGGCCTTTGGGATGATGTAGCCTTGTTTTCCAGAGCTTTAACTTCTACTGAGGTTAACAACCTTTACCAAGGCGTTTACACCCCGCCCACTCTTAACCCTTTCAGCACTTACTACACTTACGACGGCAACAACAACCTGACAAAACTTACCGATGCTTCCAGCAATATCCGGGACTTTACTTACGATGGCTTAAGCAGAAGGACGGCGGCCGAAGACTTACACGCCTCAGGCGACGGCACATTTGGCAGCTACTCCTATACTTATGACGACGCAGGCAACCTTACCCAAAAAGTCGACCCCAAAAGCCAGACCATAAACTACACTTACGACGACATCAACCGGCAGCTGACCGAGGACTATACCGGCCAAGCCGGCACGGAAGTCACCTACACTTACGATTCCTGCACCCAGGGCAAGGGCAGGCTCTGCACGGCCAGTTCCACCGCCGTCAACATCAGCGATGTTTACAACGCTTTGGGCCAGCTGACCCAGCAAACCAAAACTATTAATTCCACCAACTACGTCACCTCCTACACTTACGACCGCCAGGGCAACCAGTTAAACATTACCAACCCGGACAGCTCCCAAATCAAATACACCTACAATACCGCCGGTAAGGTGGAAACTCTCCAGCGCAAGGAATCCACAGACGGTTCCTTCCAGAATGTGGCGACTAATTTTGATTATTCGCCTTTGGGGCAGATTAAGGAAATTGACTACGCCAACAACGCGACGACTACTAATACCTACGATGCTACGTTGGTCTATCGTCTGACCCATAAAATCACCACGGTGCCCAGCGGCTTTGGCTTTGCCGGACCGGTAAAAAAAGGGCCGACTGTCAACCCGCCCTCGCCGAATTTTAACCCCCAGCAATGGGTTGCCTCTTCCACTCCCGCCAGCCTGCCTAACACGGCCACTTCTTCCACTTCAACACAAATTAGCTTAACGCCAACCGCTGCGCAGAACAGCACTGCCACCTCTACTTCTGCCGCAACCTCTACGCCGCCTGCTGCGCCAGCAAGTCCAACCCCTGCCGCTTCCACCACGCCTCCATTATCGGACAACTCCACCAGCACTCCGCCTGCCGCCTCTTCGACTCCGCCGTCAGTGCCGGATTCTGCCACTCCAACCACTACGCCCCAATCTTCTGCCAGCACATCACCGCCAACTGTCCTGGGAACTGCTACCACCACACCCAACCCTAATCCCACAAGTCAAAGTCCAAGTACTACGCCAGATACCTCAACCACTACTCCTGTTTCTGTTAATAACCAGCAGCCCGGCTTTTTCACAAAAGTCTATAACCTAGTTGCCAGCTGGTTTACAAGCCTTGCCTGGGGGGTTACCAAAGCCGGTAATTTTGTCCTAGCCCAATTCGCTCCCCAAACGGCTTACGCCGCCGCGACCGAACTGTATTCCACCTCGCTCTACAACGATGCCAATTTGGTTTCTTATTACAGGATGGAAGGCAACAGCAATGACAACAAAGGCTCCAATAACGGAGCAGATACCAGCGTTACCTATACCACCACGGGAGCCAAATTCAATAAGGGGGCTAGTATAGCCGGCGGGGTAATCGACTTAGGGACTTCCAGTAGCTTAAACATGACAAGCGGATTTTCCGTCAGCGGCTGGCTGAATATGGCCAAACCCGGCGCCCCGGTTTATTTAGTAGACCGCTGGACTTATAGTTCAGGAAATTATCGGCAATGGTACGTGACGGTTGATAATAATTCCCATTTGCAGTTCGACATTTCAGCAGACGGTACGGACAATGGTGCTACCTATATTTCTACTGACTATTCCGCCAACTGGAATACCCCTACCTTTGTTACCGCCAGCTGGGACGGCGCTACTATGAAGCTCTATGTTAATGGCTCTTTGGCCACCAGTACGCCTAAAAGTGCGATAGTTACCACCTCGGGCCAGCACACCTATATTGGAGCGGGCAACCAGGGTAGTGATTTGCCTATGACCGGATTATGGGACGACGTGGCATTCTTCTCCCGCGCCCTGACCGCGGCGGAAATTAACAGCCTGTATACCGGCAACTTTAACCGCGGTGTCCAAAACCTTTACTATACTTACGATGCCAACGGCAACGTTTTGCAAATCCAAGACCTTTCCTCTACTGATTCTGCCAAAACCGTTGGTTATACTTACGACGACCTAAACCGTTTGTCTACGGCTACCAGTACGGGAGCCGCCGCAGGAGGCAATTATACCTACAGCTACGCTTACGATCCGCTTGGCAATATGCTTTCCAGAA
>Ga0207111_10305_pt1 | contig 11157 bp, 9 predicted proteins | sample Alteio_BWMinHeat_71_FD_153577 | JGI IMG/M metagenome (GOLD analysis project Ga0207111, IMG submission 153577) | Enriched cells from forest soil in Barre Woods Harvard Forest LTER site, Petersham, Massachusetts, United States -... | ecosystem: Environmental > Terrestrial > Soil > Temperate forest >... | reverse complement strand
CATGATACGATTTGGCATTTATGTGGAATTTGGTACTCAAATGAATACCAATGCCCGGTAGGTGTTTTCCATCACGAAACATTTACTATTGATGATTCTATATTACTGGATTCGTAAGCGCAACCAAAATAATAGGCGATAGTTGCGTTACGCCTGGAATACGCTGTATTTATGGTTTAGCATCTATTCTCGATAATTCTATAATGAAGGAGGTAATGGTAGTACAAGGTTATATTGGACACCCAAATTCTGGGGTTGCGACGGGATACCTTTATTTAATTGACTCTACTCATTTAAAACTTGCAATTTTATATGATACGGTGAACCTCTATAAATATACCTGTCATCAACTTGACAGTTTAGGATTGCAACTTTCTACTTATGGGCTGAATTGTACTTGTGATAGTGTAAGTGTAGGTATGAATGAACCACACAAACAAAAAGGGGGGAGCTTTGTTTCTCTTAACCCTTTTAATCAATATACTTATATTACGATAGAGGATATATACCTTCCTGTCAATATAACCTTGTATGATGTTTTGGGAAATGAACGGGCAAAAATAAAAGCAACCCAAACAACAACACGGCTTGAAAGAGCCAATTTATCAGCAGGTGTTTATATTTTAAAAATAACAACCAATAACCAAATATTTACACAAAAGTTAATTATTAACTAAAACCCCTATCTTTGCTTTCCAAAATTTGCAATGAAATATATCTTTACATATATAGTTATCCTTTTTATTATCCAAAGTTCCTCCTTTGCACAAATAGGAAACTTAATTCCTAACGCGAGCTTTGAATTAGGACCCGATAGCACTTCTATTGATTGGGTTATGGATCTTGACACCATTGATGGAGGATGTGGTAGTAGTATTCCAGTTAATGGACCTGATTCCTGGGTTCGAGATACTATTTATAGTGGACCCGACAGAATATTACAGGTAGATAATATATGTAATTTTGATGTTGATACTGCACAATCTGGTAGGGCTTGGGTTGAGTTTGGATATATTGATGCTGGAAAAGCAACTTTAATTTCACCGATGCAACAAGATTCCATTTATCATTTAAGCTGTTATCTTTCATTGGAAAAATTCAGGGGATTGGCAACAGGATCATCACAGCACATTCAAATTATTTTTAATGGAGGAGACACGATAACTTTCTATTGCACAGTTCCTCATCAATGGATTTATTTTGATACTGTTTTCACAGCTTCTCAAAATGCTACAGTGATTGAAATAATAGGAGGCGGTACTCAATTTACTGATACGGAGGTAAAAATTGACAATATGTCCTTAACAAAGGTAGATGTTCTTACAGCTATGGATATTAAAGATAAAAAGAATATAAAAATATATCCAAACCCTTCCGATGGAATTTTGCGGGTTGATGGCATTAATGATGCAGTTATTAATATTTATAATTCATTAGGGCAACAAATGAATTATACTTTTTTAAACGAGGAACATAATATACTTGATTTATCTAATTTGCCCAAAGGATTTTACATCATTCAAATCAAAACCAAACAAACCATTATTACTCAAAAGATTTTATTAACCAATTAACAATTCAAACCAATTATGAAAAACAAAATCATCAAAGGATTAATAGCATTCATTATGCTTATCCTGCCGTTTCAATCTGTATTTGCTCAATGGAATCAACAAAGTTCTGGAAGTAATCACTGGTATCGGCTCGACACTGCAGCTATACATTTTAATAGTGTTGGAGTTGGAAATTTCACTACGCCCAATTCTCCATTATCAGCGTTGCATGTCAATACAAATTTATTGGCTACATCTACAGTTTTCACAAAAGGTGAAGTTTTCCGAACAAGTAGCGACAGTACATTTTTAGCCGCATGGCGGCTGTTTACTGGTTCGAACAACGGTACAGAGCGATTTTCGCTTATTGTACCTGTAAAGTCAAACCATGTATTCTTGAGTGCGGTACAAAACGGAAGATTTTATTTCAGAACAAACAGCTTTGTACGAATGCTGATTGACAGCGGCAGCACCAACCAAACCTCGAATGGCGGAAGAATAGCAATGGGCGACAACCTTTCCATTGCATTTAAACCCACAGCACGGCTGCACTTACACGAAACAGATTTAAACGGGGGCGGCGCACCGTACATCAGGTTTACAGCACAATTTACCGGAGTTACCGCTACTGACGGTTACGAAATGGGCATTGACAGCGTTGGCGATGCACAATTTAAAAACTTTGAACCGTACCCAATCACCTTTTTTACCAATAACGGCGGTTCAACCGTCGCCCCGCGAATGACCATTCAGGACAGCACCGGATATGTTGGAATAAACACCACTTCGCCAACCAATACAATTGAAGTTGCGGGGACTGCAAAAGTGGACACGATGGTTCAAAGTTTAACTGATACAATGGTTGTCGTTACCACCGGGCAGGGCGGCGTATTGCATACGAAACCTGCAAGCAGCTTTGGGTTAACGCCATGCAACTTAACCCCTGTTGCCGGAACAATTCCAATATGGAATGGCGGTTCATTGTGCAATAGTCTGATTACAGAAGCTGACACAAATGTTTTTATAGGATCATTTTTTGCACGCACATCGCGTGTTGAAATTGATAATTCATCTGTTGCGCTGGAAGTTCATGTAAACAATTTAAATAATATATTGTCTCCATTGGTAGGAACTAATACACAGGGAATCAATGTTGATGTTGAAGGTCATAGCAATAATCCTTTAACGGGCGTTACTAATTATGGAATAATGACCAGGGGTCATTCCTCTGAACTTCTTTCTGAGAATTATGGAATCTATTCACAGGCAAATGACGGCGCGAAAAATTGTGCAGGTTTTTTTAATGGCTACGGAGGTTATACTATCAATTACGGGGTTTTTGGAACCGCTCATGCAGCAATAACAAATTATTCAATATATGGAAACTGCAATATTTCTATATATGATACTCTTCCAAATGATTGGGCGGGATGGTTTCAGGGAAAAATGAATGTTAATGGACATGCTTATTGTTTGGGAGGTGTATGGTCGGGTTCGGACCAAAATATAAAAGAAAACATAGTAAACCTTTCAAACGATTTGGGATTGGCTACGGTAAGGCAATTGCAGCCGCGCAGGTTCAACTTCAAAACAACTGAATTTCCATTCTTGGGTATGGATGCGGGCGTTCAGGAGGGATTGATTGCACAGGAAGTAAGCGCATTGCTGCCTGAATTAGTGAAAGATGTTAATTATGCAGAATTGAAAGACAGCGCCGGAAATACTCTTGCACCCGCAATGACAATAAAACACCTTAATTACGTCGGATTAATACCGTATGCGTTGGCAGCAATAAAAGACCTTGATAGTATTAATACAGCAAATACAGGAAATTATGTTTTGAAAAGCGGTGATGTTATGACTGGTAGTTTAGGTATCGGCGCTCCAATAGACAGTTTATATCGCCTTTCGGTTTGCGGCAATATACACGCCAAAAAAGTGGTAATTGAGAGCAATTGGTGCGATTATGTGTTTTTGAAAGATTATAAACTCAAACCGCTTTCAGAAGTGGAGCATTACATCAAAACAAACGGACACTTAGAAGGTTTTCAAACACAAAAAGAGATTGAAACCAAAGGAGCGGATGTAGGTAATTTACTCTCTTTACAGCAAAAGAAAATTGAAGAACTTACCTTATATATTATAGAACTGCAAAAACGATTGGAAAAGTTGGAGAAGAAAAATTAATCATTAACCATTAATTCTACCAACATGAAAACTAAAATAATCTTCCTCTTTTTAATTATCAATTGTCAATTATCAATTGTCAATTGCTTCGCTCAAATACAGGGCGCAACGCAAGTATGCCAGGGTCAGGCAGCCGCTTTCCATAATGATTACGCAAAAGGTTGGGCAAACGTAAAGCGTTGTTTCAAAGTAACAGGCAATGCCACAGTTTCAGCCGCTCCCTTCGATTCATTGGGTAATTTTTCGATTCAATTCGGCGCTACGGGCGATGCAACAATATTCTTTACCGTGAAAGATGCGTTAGATTCAACAAAGATTTATAGTAGCGATACCTTAATAGTTCATATCGGGACTTGTGTAGTGCCTTTCTGTACGCAAAACCTTTCTTTAATTTATTCGACACCTTATAATACCGCCCTTTATTCAGCAGAAGATACATTAACCGCCGGGGGGCAATTCACTGCACCGTCAGGCAGCGACCTGCATTTAACAGCAGGGACACGAATAGAATTAAACCCCGGCTTCATTGCTGACGAAGGCAGTCATTTTGTTGCGGAAATTGCGCCGTGCACCCCTGTCATTGCGAGCGTAGCGACGCAACCTCCCTCACAAACCATCTCCGGTTTCCTGTTTCTCTATGATTCAATCACGGGCTTTTCACCTTTTGCATGGGAAACAGTCAGCATCATGGACACTGCGCTATATGATATTTTGGCGATTACTTCCGTTGTAACCGGAAGCGACGGCAGTTTTTCATTCAACAAAAATGAACTACAGGCGTTTTTAAATGATTCGGTTTCTTATACCAACGAAACTTACTATGCAACCCGCAGCTTCGATGTTCCTGATTTAAAGCCCGTCAAAGAATGGCTCAAGAGCAGCCCCGTTCAACTTTTTCTTATTCCGATTGATTCGTGCGCAACTCAAAATAATCCCGTTGCCCGTTTTTCACAATCACAATATAACGGCGGCTCAAATCAATTGACAATTGACAATGGACAATTGACAATTGTAAAAATCTTTCCCAATCCCGCAACCAACTCCCTTAACATCTTAACAAATGATGACGGCGAATATCGGTTATCAATCTATAATTGTCAATTGTCAATTCTCAATTCTCAATTATTCCACAAGTTATTACAACTTGATGTAAGCAATTTCGCAAAGGGGATGTATTTAATAGAAATCCTCAACACCGCAACCGGCGAAAGGTACATTCAGAAAGAAGTTATCAGGTAATCCCGAAAGTTTGTAATTAAGGAAGCATTTTTCGCAACTAAGGGAGCGTTCTTCGCAACTAAGGGAGCGTTCTTCGCAACTAAGGGAGCGTTGTTCGCAACTAAGGAAGCATTGTTCGCAACTAAGGGAGCGCTCTTCGCAACTAAGGGAGCGCTCTTCGCAACTAAGGGAGCGCTCTTCGCAACTAAGGGAGCGTTCTTCGCAACTAAGGGAGCGTTCTTCGCAACTAAGGGAAAAGCGCTTACTTTAAAGTTTAATTCTGTGAAATAAAGCTAATCCGATTGCTCCATTGCCCCATCCCGTGCGCGTTTCCGGCTGCAATGCGATACCACATAAGAACCTGGTTTTCCAAGCCGGGTACGATTAATTTCATTGAACTTTTAACCGTAACGAGCGTTTTCCAGCTTGTTTCATCATCAGGCGTTAAAGTAGTTTGTATGTTATAAAATACATACCTTTGACCAATCTGCATAATAAAAAACTTAGCTGTGTTAGGTTCTTTTCCGTCCTCAACCCTTTTAATCACTACCTTGTCAGGTATGGGCTGCGGTTCTGGAAATTTATTAACCGGAAAACCGCTCAATATAAGTATTGCACGGTCGTAATTCCCGCGTTTGTTTACATAAATAAGCTCGTTTTTAAGCATATTATATAAGGTAACGGCTGCCTCGTTTCTTGATGCAATAAACGAATGGTCGCCTGTATTAACCTTATCAATAAAACCCTGCACAACCAATACCTGCGCGTCAATAGCGCCCAAAAGCGGGTTCGGATTAGTATATATTGCGCTGTTTTTATTCATTGCAGACGATACTCCCTTTGCCCTGTCCAATATGCCCTTATAATCATCAACCTTTACCTTCAACACAGCTATCGAACGACGGCTGCCTGCAGGGTTCAGGTTCGTAAAACTGATTTTTACATTTTCAAACAGCCCTCCGCTTCCCGGCACCCCGATATTCGGCGGTCCCGAACTATCCGAAGCGCCATAATATCCATTGCCTAAATCAATTAATGCGGATGGGGTGGCAAACAGCACCGCCATAATTTGCCCGACCACAACCCATACGCCCGAAATGAAAACTGAAATTTGCCCTGAGTCGTTAATGGCAATAGGATTATTGAAAGGCGGAGAAAAATTAACTTGCGGGGTAAGCGTAAAGTTATCGTAAGTTTTTAATATTCCGGCATCATCAATAAAAAAAGTGCGGCTAAAGGTATAAACAGTAACCATGTCGGGGTGCAATACCTGAAAATATGCGCCGCCCGAAATATTGATTTGAAGAATGCCGTTAATTATTGGAGTTTCCATGAAAAAAGAATTATGAATTATGAATTATGAATTATGAATTATGAATTATGAATGCAGACGTTCCAAAATATTCATAATTCATAATTCATAATTAAAATTTAGTTCTGTGCTGTAAATGGAAAAGCTTTGCTCCATTTACCATCGCCGTGACTGTTTGTTGCGCCAATGCGGTAATAATTCAAAACATTAAGCGTCAAGCCGGGTACAATAAGTTTCCTCATGCTTTTTACTGTTGTTACGGTTACCCAACTTGATTCAATATCGGGCGTTTTGCTGGTTTGAATTTTATAAACAAGACCGGACTGTTTAAGCGATTCAATGAAAAATTTGATGCTGTTAGGGTTTGGTCCGTCAACCGCCCTTTTAATTATCACCTGCCCTGGAATTTCTTTCGGAGCCGGTTCTTTTGAAACCGGGAAACCGCTCAATTTAAGTTTACCCTCGTCGCCGGGCGCTGTTACATTTACATAGTTTGCTTCCTGCTTTAAAAGTCCATAAAGCGTAACACTTTGTCCATCCCTTGTAGCTATATAGCTATGGTCGCCTGCAAGCACTTTCGCTTCTGAAGCATTTATTAAAGCTTCCTGCGCTAATAGCGAAGCAAGTGTGGGGTTAGGCACTGTGTAGATTAAGATTGCATCAGGTTTTACCATAGCGGTTCTTACTGCTGTAGACAGGGCTACTACTTTTTTGTACTCATCCGGCTTCACATCTCCAATGATCGCCGTAAAAATTTTTGTTGCCATTGTTTTAGTTTGTTAAGTTTGGTTTAGTTGAATATTTGAAGCGGCTAAATTAAACTAATTAATTGAATTTCAAAATTTTTCAAACGGGGGATTATGGTCAACCATCATTTCGTTGATAACAACATCGGTAATCCCGCTTCTGTTTCGCCTGTTTCGCCCGATTTCAATATCGTTACGCTGCATCTTTCCACTTCATTGCAAAGAAATACCATCTATCATATCACTGTAAACCTTATTAAAGATTGTCTTGGAAATACTATTGCAGCACACGATGTACTTCGTTTCGCAATTCCCGAATTTCCTTTAGCCAACGACATCATCATTAACGAAGTGATGTATGACCCGCAGGGCAGCGGAGTTGATTTCGTGGAAGTTTACAACCGTTCGCAGAAGGTGGTTGACCTGAAATACATGCGGATTTCTTCTTTCGATACCATTAATAATATACTCACCCATGTTAATGTGATTACTACCAACGGCTACCTTATGTTTCCCGGCGATTATGTTGTAATCAGCACTGATCCCGCCATTGTCAAACAACAATATTACACACCCAATCCTAATGGCTTCGTACAAATAGCTTCCATGCCACCGTTAGACAATGGCGGCGGCACATCAGTCTTATCCGACACCTTGCAAAACGTCATTGACAAGTTTACTTACTCCCCTAACATGCAGTTTGCGCTGCTCACTTCCACCAAAGGCGTTTCCCTCGAAAGGTTAGACCCCGAACGCGCGACATCCGACCCCGGCAACTGGCATTCCGCCTCGCAGGATGTGGGCTTTGCCACTCCCGCTTATAAGAATTCTGAATATTCCACAGGTAAACCGGAGGATAATACGATTTCGCTCAATCCTGAAATATTTTCGCCCGACGATGATGGTTACAATGATGTATTGAACATTAATTACAAATTCGACCAACCCGGATATGTTGGCAATGTTACTATTTATGATGCAAAAGGGCGATTAATACGTTTGCTTGTCAAAAGCAATCTGCTGGCAACGGAAGGAATATTCACCTGGGACGGGCTGAATGATAACCACGAAAAGGCACGCATCGGCGTTTATATCGTTTATTTTGAAACCTTCAATTTGCAAGGAGATGTCAAAAAATAAAGAAAAGTTGCGTCCTGGCATCGAAGCTATAATCATCAAAACCTCATTCTAACCTGCGCTTTAATATCCGAACTCACATTCCCATTCACCTGGTTTAAGCCCGAACTGACCGTATTGCGGTTGCTGTAATAAATAAGTATTTGCATAGCGCAATTGGACATCTATTTTCTTTGTAACGCGATAGTGAACCATTATATAGTCATCCCTTAAAAAGCCATCACCACCTTGATAACATTGAGTTATTAACACAAAGTTATCAAGGTGGTGATGGCTTTTTAAGGGATGACTAATTATGCTATTGCCCGCTGGGTGAACCGCAAAAATGAGCATGGACCATGGTGTACCTATGTTTGGGCGGTTATCGGTTAAGTAATCAGCGACTATTTCACTATTTTTCTATACTCCTTTGTTCGGTCGTTGAAAATAAATTCGAGCATATACATTCCCGAACTCAACGAAAATGTATTGATATAATTTGCTTCCGTTTGTTTTGAAATGATTTTTTGTCCTTCAACATTGTAAATATTCACACCTGCAATGTGTTTGTTTTTATCAGCAATTGAGTAAAAAATTTTATCATTAAATGGATTAGGATAAACCATTATCTCGTTTTCACTAACCTGTTCATTCACTCCCACCGGATTCAGCAACCCAACCTTCATTCCGTTGCCAAAACTTGATACCCACATTTCATTTTGATTGAAAGGGTTAAAGAAAACTCTTTCGGGTTGGCGAAAAGGATAAGCGGTAACCAATGTCCATGACGGAGTTGCGTTATTCATATCCTGGCTGAACCACAATCCCTGTGTTTCGGTAGTCAGGTATGCTTCGTGGTTATTTTGAGGATTAAAAGTGATGGAGGTAACGCGGTCAAATTGTGTACCCGTAAGCTTTGTCCAGCTTGTTCCCCTGTTGGTGGTTTTATACAAGCCACCCAAACCGTTAGGAGCGCCTCCCCAACCGCTGAAAACGCATACATACCAGGTGTTTTGTGTAGCGTCTGACGGGTCAATGATGATGTCTTTTGTCCAATAAACCATTCCCGAATCGCTTTTATCTGTCCATGAATTTGCAACAGGATTGTATAAAAATACTCCCGAACTTGCAGTAAATACTGTAGTCCTCCTTCCTGAAAAAGTGCAAACCATATTACCGTCATTCAAAACAACAATACATGCAGGATGTCCTTCCGTTCTTGGAGGATTAGCTAATTTAGTCCAGGTAGATGAAGCCCCGGCTGACAAGTTATTGGTCATATAAATTCCACCAATCTGGCTGCCCGGTGTTCCTCCGAATTGGATTACGGATGCATACATTCTTTGCGCATTATTAGGGTCGGCGGCAACCCAGAATACAGGATGACCGAACGTGTGCAATGTCGCCCAGTTTGCACCGCTGTCAGATGAGAAAACAATCAAGCCATTTCCGTCAGCGGCATCCAATTGCGCATCAGCCAATCGAGTGCTTTGATACATGTCGTGAATATTGGAGGTGGCTCCATAAAGATTACCATTAGCTGTTTTTGCAATACGGTATAATGAATTTACCGAAAAACCGTTGTAGTTAAAACTCCATTTAGCGCCTGCATCCGTGCTTCTGATACACCCTATATCACTATAACAACCGAGCATTTTGTTTGCATCCACCCATTGCACCTGCCAGCAGGAGGTATTCTCCAAACCTATGCTTTTGTAAGATTGTTGCGTAGGGGTGCTTGAAGCTGCCGGATGCTCATCGGCAACATCCACATAAGCTTGTTTCCACGAAGCGCCCCCGTCCGCAGTTGATTCCACATTGCTGTATGTTCCGAACAACACTTTGTTGGAATTGTTTGGAGCAACGGTGATTCCGAAACAGGTTTCGCTCCATGACCATTGCTTGTCGCCTCCGTCGCCTTCCCACCCGGTAATAATATTCGCATTGCCGGTAGTGTTGAAAACCTTGCTCCATGAAGTTCCTGCGTTGGATGATTTATATACCAGCGGTGAGCCCAGCGCAATGTCATTACCACCGAGGTAAATGGTGTTGATGTCGTTTTGAGCCATCCCCACATACATTACAAAATCGTTCGTAAAATCAATTCCGGTTGATTTAGACACCCATGTCCCGTTGTCGTTGTCCATCGTGTAAACTCCGGTTGCAAAGCCGTAATAGTCCCAGGGCATAATGCCATTGTAGATGTTTGATGTATCAGCAGTAATTACGGTAAATCTTGTCGTGCCTCCGTTTTTCGCTCCCGCAAAAGTCCATATTCCAAAGTTTGCAGGCATACCGGTTGTTGCCTGAACCGAAAAACTCGTTCCGCCGTTCGATGAGGTGATTAAACCATTGTTCGTGCCGATATAAATATTGTTCCCATCCCAAAATACTCCGCCGATTATTATTCCTGCACCGTTGTTTGTACAGTGTCGAACAAGCGAAAAGGATGTTCCTCCATCATTGGAAAACAATATATCGCCAAACCCTCCGATAAGCAATTGATTGGGATTGTTATAATTCGCCGACATTAAGTACGGAATATCATAAGTTCCAATATCATAACCGGTCATATTCACCCAGGTATTTCCTCCATCAGAGGTTTTTACGGGATAGGTTAAATTCCCGTCATTGAAAATGCAGTAAGCGATGTTTGCATTGTTGGTAAACTCATAAGTGGAGTTATTATACACCTGTAGTTTTGCACAATCTACCTGTGAATAATGATTACCAAAGTCGGTGCTGTGAAACATTTGACTCATGTCGCAACTGACATAATACTCATTGTCGTTCGCAGGGTTTATCCTCGGAAAGAATAAAGCGCCACCACCACCGATTCCTCTTGGAGAAAATGAAGCGGGCTGTGCATTAGCAATCATCATGCATACAAGACAATGGAATAAAATAAGTGTAATTTTTTTCATGTTTAATGATGTTAGAAATGTGATTAATAATGCAAAATAAGCCCTGGTTTTATATAAATAACCAGCCCCGCTCTAAGAGGGTTCAAAGTTAAAGATTATTC
>Ga0207111_10304_pt1 | contig 11190 bp, 15 predicted proteins | sample Alteio_BWMinHeat_71_FD_153577 | JGI IMG/M metagenome (GOLD analysis project Ga0207111, IMG submission 153577) | Enriched cells from forest soil in Barre Woods Harvard Forest LTER site, Petersham, Massachusetts, United States -... | ecosystem: Environmental > Terrestrial > Soil > Temperate forest >... | reverse complement strand
CCATATTCTTGTGGACACATCCGGGTTGCTGATTGCATGTCGGGTAGCGCCCGCCGATATCTCTGACCGAACGTCGGCCACACAACTGCTTGGCGGGTTGGGTCCATTGTTCCCCAACATTCGTACCATCATCGCCGATGCCGGCCACGAGAGCCGGAAGCTTTCGCGTCATCTCATGCAACAGGACGGTTGGAAGCTACAGATCGTCAAGCGCCGCCAGCGAGCGTTCAAGATCACAGGCCTGACCTGGATCGTGGAGCGCAGTCTTGCCTGGCTCGGTCGCAATAGACGATTGAGTAAAGACTACGAGCTCAGAGTGCAAACGTCAGAGACGCTCATCGATATCGCCGCCATTCGCCTCATGCTGAACCGTCGCCCACAGACATAACACTTTTCAAACACCCTCTCAGGGGAGACCTGACGCTCGAGTTGCTCATCCGTGAGATTAAGCAGCCTCTGATCGAGGCGAGCAATAACCTGGTTCCACGATTGAAGGGCAGAAAGAATCATCCGTTCTGTATCAGACATGTGCTGCATCCTTCGAAAAAGTAGCTCCAATTGTTTGAAACCCGACATCACTGGTAAGCGGCTTCCGCACGCGGCCTTGGACTCTTATTCGATGGGCATGGCTCGATCCGGATGCAACGGTTCCACGCTCTTCATGGTCTGAGGTCTCACGCGGAGCTATCCCACATCGCTTCGCTACGAAGCCTGAAGAGCCAGCGTCAGGGGCAGAAATCGAGGTGAGATGACTTCGGCGGGTCACCGGGAGCCCCATCAACACGGCCAGACGCTCCTGAAGGAGATAGCGCGCACGGCGGAGCCGGGTCTTCGCTACGGAAAGCGAGATACCCAACTGTTCAGCGGCTCCCTGTGTCGAAAGCTCCTGAACTTCGCGTAGAAAGTAAATATTTCGATAGCGAGGATGAAGTCCCGAGAGTGCCCGCGAGACGATCTCTTTGACCTGGCTTCGCTCTGCCATGTAATACGGATTAGACATGTCGTCTCTGACACTCAAAAAACGCTCGGAATAGGCTTCGATCGGCTCAAAGGCGAGAAGTCCCCGCCGGCGGAGATGGCCCTTCGCCTCGTTGAGTGCAATGCTGATGAGCCACGTACTCAACCTTGCGTCCGCTCGAAATCCACTCAGATTCCGAAAGGCATTCAGGAGTGTCTCTTGAACGACGTCTTCCGCGTCGGTCTCATTCCTAACCACTGCGAGCGCCACGCGGCGAAGCCGGTGTTCATAAGGGCGGATTAGGTCATAGAAGAGGTCTGTCTCCCCCGAAATGATAAGCGAAATAAGTCTAGTTTCATCGCTCACCGTGGGTGTTTCAATGCACATGCTTGCTCTCATAGTGGTAACTGAACTGACATCTCGCGCGATGTTCCACTTCGACAATTCGAGGGGTACGTCCGAGTCGAGTGCCTCTCTGTCTTCGTTTTTGTAGCAAATTGCCGTTTAGTCTGTTCCTACTGTGGCGTTACAGTCAGTCCACCCGGAGCCTATTTATCTCCACTAAACTGAAGGTGAGTTGGAGCGGCTTGCCACTGCGTTCAACGAGCCGGTTCGGCAACGATTCGAGCGAAGTCGGTAAGGAACACTTCTGAGTGTGCGCTGAATAAGGCCCCGGCACACCTGAAAAACATCGGGTTCGACCCTGCAATTTGTGCAGGTTTAGGAGGCTGGAAAAGCAGCAAACAATGGAAGAGAGGTTTGGCATGGTGTTGGGACAAATCAGAATTCTTACGGTCGACGACATGCCCGTTTATCGGGAAGGTTTGGGAATAATTATTGCGGCGCAACCGGACATGCTGAACGTTGCTCAGGCCTCTGACTCAGCTGAGGCTATCGAGGAGTTTCGTCGACATCGGCCCGATGTGACGCTCATGGATCGATGCCTGCCGAGTTGTTCGGGGATCGAGACAATGTCTACCATTCGTGGCGAATTCCCAAAAGCAAAGATCATCATGCTCGCCACCTTCGATGGAGACATAGAGATCCAACAGGCTTTACGGGCAGGCGCCCTGGCGTATGCACTCAAGAGCATCGAGAAAAACGAGTTGCTCGATATCATCCGTAAGGTACATAGCGGCCGCAAATGTATTCCTGCCAACATTGCGACCAGATTGGCGGAGCACCTCGGCCATGAAAACCTGACGGCCCGTGAGCTGGATGTTCTTCGACTTATCTGCGATGGTCTGCGGAACAAACAAATCGCGGGCGACCTCGGAATCTCTGAAACGACTGTGAGTTTCCACATCAAAAATGTCGTCGACAAGCTCCAGGCAAATGACAGGACCCATGCAGTGACTGTCGCTTTACGGAGAGGTCTGCTGCATGTGTAAGAGACTCCGGCGTACGCGGAGAGTCGTCGGCTGCAAGCTATGATTCCTGGAAGTTGCGCCACATTGATCGATTTTGTTGTAACAGCGGCAGGCAGCGTCACGTTCCACGAGCACCACAAGGTCGCCTTCGCGGTCACCAAGGGCCCGCAGTCGATCCGACAACCATCGCTCCATTGATAGTTATGTCGACTGAGTTTTCGCTGGTCGATAACCACGAATCCCCACCAGGGACTTGTACTCGGGATGTTTGGTGAGGAAACGAAAGACGATGGGGCAGACGACATCCACCTTAAGCTTATGGGTCTTTGCGTATTCGAGCCCCATCTGAGCAAGCTCATTCGCTATGCCGCGACCGCGGAGTGCTGGCGGAACTTCCGTATAAAGAAGGGATACCCATCCTTCACCGTCAGTTTCGTAGGCAAGAAAGGAGATCCCACCATCTCGTTCGATCTCGAATTTGCCCTTCGTTGCTCCCATTGTTTCAGTCATGAATACCCCGGATTTCTGTATGAACTCACGGATCTCGGTTCTCATCTGATCGTTTTTCGGCACTTGTTATGATCAAGATTCCGCGTGACGGTGACGTCACCCCGCACAAAGGATGAATCGTTCTGTCTATTTAACTTCAAGCTCACAGATTGGAAATCGAAATACTACCAGTCAAAACCCTATATTTTATATGGGCATTTCTGGCCTCGATTAGTTCCGCTGCTGAAGTATTCACGCAAGACATTCCCTTGTATCCGAAACCTAGAGAAATCTGCAGTCTTACTACTGCATGTTTTCGGAAGACGCTCCTCATCGCTAATGGGCAGAATGCAGAGAAGAGAATGGACATACCTGGCGCGTGTTGAACTGGCATCCTTCGCATCAAGAATGGGTGACAGGAGCGTATGGCGGTCCCAAACGAAAGGATCTCAATGAACACATCAGATCCAGAACTGACGTACGCCATGGTACGCAGAGTGGCTCGGATTGAATTGATTGCCTCGCTGTTCCTCCGCTATGGATTGGTCGTCGCGATCGGATGGATTGGTGCGATGAAAGCGACGCACTATGAGGCCGTGGGCATTCAGCCATTAATTGCCCACAGCCCCTTTCTGAGTTGGGGATACAGCATTTGGAGCGTTGATCACTTCACGATGATAATTGGGGCGGCAGAGCTTGTCATCGTTGCGCTGCTCGCAATAAAGCCTTGGTTCCCTCTCGCTTCGGCAGTCGGAAGCCTGGGCGCAATATGCATGTTTTTAACAACGCTTTCTTTCATAATCACGACGCCGGGTTGGGAACCAAGCCTCGGCGGATTTCCAGCTCTGTCCGGCGGCGTCGGTGAGTTTCTGGTCAAAGACTTTGTTTTGCTCGGTGCTTCGTTCTGGACTCTAGCCGATTCTCTAAAGCCTGTTTATTCTCTGCGAGTAGAACCCTAATTGCTATCTGCAAGCAATCTCCCGGCACTCGAACAACCATGCTGACATCGAGAATCGACGTGCTCTGTGCGTCGTAGCCGCTGTGCTATCGCTCATGCGAGACAGCACGAAAAACAAGCAGATAGGAGATTAATTAGGCATTTCGGAGTCAACATTCAACTTCCTATCAAAAACATCTCGGAGAGATTGACGCGAGAGACCGAGCACATGTTGTCACGTTGGCTGTCCGTAAAGGTTTGCTTGAGATGTAGTTATGGCTCTTAAGCCGTCGTCTTAAATCAACACGACCTATCCATGAGTGGGATCTCGAAATCAACGGATGATCCCACGCTGGTCACATTGCTTGCATTGGGCGGATCTCGAAGGGTCCCATCTCAATTGTGCTTTGAACCCCGCGATGATTATGTCGCGCCTCAGTTGGAAATGGAGAAAGCGTTCGTCCGTTAAGATAACGGAGCGAACGTATGAGGAAGGAACGGAAGCATTTCACTCCAGAAAAAAAAGTAGCCATCTTGAGGCGGCATCTTGTGGACAAAATACCCGTCTCGGAGCTGTGTGAAGAACTAGGCCTGCGGCCAACAGTGTTCTAGCGCTGGCAGAAGGAACTGTTCGAGAACGGAGCCGCCGCTTTTCAATCTCAAGAGCGTCCCCAGCGCCAAGTGGAGGAGAAGCAGAAACAGATCGAGTTCTTGGAGAAGAAGATGCAGACCAAGGACGAGGTCCTGGCTGAGCTGATGGCTGAGCACATCGCGCTAAAAAAAGTCTTGGGGAACTCTAACCGGCAACTGGGTGCCGCACGATGTGCGGGATCTAGTAGTGGATTTCGTCCGACGCTGGTCGGAGAAGGCCGAGATCGGCGTAGGACGGTTCATCGCGTGGCTGGGTGTGACCGCCAGCAAGTTCTATGACTGGCGGCAGCGCTACGGGTGCGTGAACGAGCATAACGGTTGGGTTCCCCGTGATTTCTGGTTGGAGCCGTGGGAGAAAGAAGCGATCATTGAGTTCCATCTGAAGATCCCGCTGGAAGGTTATCGGCGGCTGACGTTCATGATGCTCGACGCTGACGTTGTGGCGGTTAGTCCGGCGAGTGTTTGGCGAGTGTTGAAGCAAGCTGGATTATTATCCCAGTGGAAGAGCAAACCATCGCGCAAGGGAACCGGTTTCGAGCAGCCGCTGCGGCCACACCAGCACTGGCATATCGACGTTTCCTACATCAACCTGTGCGGCACCTTCTATTACTTGTGCAGCATTCTGGATGGGTTCAGCCGTTTCCTCGTACATTGGGATCTCCGGGAGTCCATGAGGGAAGCCGACATCGAAGTGATTCTGCAGCGAACCCAGGAGAAGTACACGGAAGCGAAGCCGCGAATCATCTCCGACAACGGCCCGCAGTTCATCGCTCGCGATTTCAAGGAGTTCATTCGCATCTCGGGCATGACGCACATCCGAACCTCGCCCTATTATTCCCCAATCGAACGGAAAGCTGGAGCGCTGGCACAAATCGCTGAAAAGCGAATGCATTCGACCGGGAACGCCGCTGTCACTGGAAGACGCGAAACGCCTGATCCAACAGTATGTGGATCGCTATAACAACGTGCGATTGCACAGCGCGATTGGCTACGTGACACCGAACGACATGCTCGCGGGCCGACAGGCAAAGATCCATGCTGAGCGCGACCGCAAACTGGAAGCCGCCAGACTGCTACGTAAGAGTCGCCGCCAGCAAGCTGCGTGAAGAACGAAGCGGCTAGCTGCCGGGATGTCGCTAGCATAATTGGTGGAGCAGCTGCTGCAGCGAGCGCCCAGTAAAAACTTGCGGATGACTTCTCTGGCCACAGAAGCATAAGATTTTGGCGTTTACTTCATAAAACAAGGAGCGTCTGATGGTCGTCTCAACGGCCCAGCAACAACCGCCCACCGTCACTTCTGTCCTCAACATGCTTTATGGTGTTGTCGAGCAGGAAGTCGTTTCCGCTGCTGAAGCTATGCCCGAAGACAAGTATTCCTTCGCGCCTACCAATGGCGAGTTTAAAGGCGTACGCACTTTCGCTGAACAGGTGAAACACATCGGCTTCGCCAATCACCTTTATTTTGGCCCGCTCATGGGCGAGACGATCGACGCTAACTCCATCGAAGAAAATGCCAACGGCCCCGCGGCGCTGAAAACCAAGGCCGAAATTGTCCAGTATCTTAAAGATTCCTTCGCGCTCGGCCATCGGGCCATTTCCGGGGTCACCTCCGAAAACGAGGTCACGCCGCTGCCCAAGCCCGTATCCCCATTCCTCTCAACGCGTCTCGCAATCGCCATTGTCGGCGCCTTCCATCCGAAGGATCACTACGGTCAGATGGTCGAGTACCTGCGGATGAACGGTATCGTCCCGCCCGCAAGCCGAGCAAACTGGAAGTTGAGAACCGCGGAGCTAAAATGAACTGCCGGGTGAAACGGAGGCAGGCTCTGCAGGGATGCAACCATGCTGAGGGATAACCTAGCGGGCTCATCGAGCCGATGTTTAGCAGCGCGGGAGCCAATCCTCTAGCGCTGCACACTGACAACCAGAAAAGTCATCGGACGATAGACCCCTATGCCTTGAAAATCCCCGCCCCGCCGGGGCGGACTCTACACTAACGGAGAACGTCGCTTCTCCATTTCAGGCTGAGCCACCACAATTATTGGTTTCCGCACGATCTATCCAACGTCACTACGTCGAAGGACACAGTAATGAAAATCGGCTTTTGTGTATGCCTCTATCCGGACATTTGAACCCTATGACTGCGCTGGCGAGGAAATTACAATCCCGCGGCCATGAGGTCGTATTTATTGGCATCCCCGATATTGAACCCACGGTCCGTGCAGCTGAGCTGACGTTCCTACCGTATTGCGAGGAAGAATACCCAGTTGGGGTCGATGGCCAGGATCTTGACCCCAGCAGCAAAGATGCGTGGCTTAGCCCTGCTTGACTTCGCCCACAGGGAGCTGAGTCCGGGCCTCGCTGAAGCAGCGTTTGAACATTTGCCGGGGAAGTTAGCTGAAGCTGGCGTGGACGCATTGGTACTCGATACGATCCATATGTTCGCAGAGCTTGTACCTATGAAGCTTGGAATTCCTTATGTGCACGTCTGGGTGGTGTTACATGCCCGACACATCCGATGCTACTCCACTGATGTATTGTGACTGGCCTTACGAGAACACGCCCGAAGCTCGTGTTAGAGATTTGGGTGGATGGAAGATGATTGAGTCCTTAATGATGCCGCCAGTCTTAGCCGTTGCAAAAACCTACGTCGATGCCAATGGTCTGGTCATCGACTGGAGTGATCCAGGAGGGACCTATTCGAAGCTTGCAGTGATCACCCAGACTCCAAAAAAGTTTGATTTCCCCAATCCTATCTTGTCTGCAAGCGTTCAGTACGCCGGCCCATTCCCACCATGATGAGGGCCGTGAGCAGTTGGAGTGTCCGTGGGGAGAGCTGAGGAGTGATAAGCCTTTGATCTACGCCCCATTAGAAACGTCAGTAAATCGGCTCGAAGAGATATACCGCATCATTCTCACATCTGCGGGGGGATTTCCGAAAATCCAATTCGTGGTATCAGCAGGTGTCCATGGGAACCGCGACGACCTAAAGCCAATTCCGCCAAATGCCATCGGTGTCGATAGAGCTCCTCAGCGTGAGTTGCTGAAACGTGCTGCCCTCTGCATCACTCATGCAGGGCTAAATACACATTGGAAACGCTCGCTCAAGGCGTCCCCATGATCGCGATCCCATGGGATTCGATCAACCCGGCGTCGCGTCAAGGATTGCATATCGCGGTGTTGGCGAGTTCATGGCAGTAGAGCGACTTACGTCCGCACATCTGTCAGGTTAATTACGACGCTCCTCGACGATCCTAGCTACCGCAAGAAAGCTCGCACTCTTCAAGCAGCAATCACGCATACACGGTTTAGATCTTGCGTCAGACATCATAGAACAGGTATTTGAGCAGGCGTAGGTTAAATCGACTGATTACTCGAGGAAAGGACTCCCTCGTCTTTCAAAAGTTTAATCGCTGAGGGTTTACGGGAACTTATAAGGCTGAATCGCCAATGCCATTCGGGAATGCATGATCAGGGACGAATTGAACTGCTCCCCGGAACCTATCGATGCTCCCCCACTTCCGATCGGGCTCGTATCTGCTGGCATCAGTTGTCGTATTGGACCTGTGAGCCTTCTTCGAGCGTCTCCAGGTGAACGCGCTCGAAGCAAATTGCCTTTTTCAGGCTCGAAGTTTATGACCAGGCAAATGCGAATCTACGGCTGGGTCACGGATGCCTACTTATGAAAGAACCGGGTGATGTGATTCGTGATTTCGTCGCAGTGCGTCTCGAGTGCGAAATGTCCCGTGGGAAGCATATACGTTTCAAGGTTGTTCAGGTCCTGCTTGTAGCCCTCAGCGCCTGGGGGTGGGAAGATGAAATCATTCTCTCCCCAGACGATCAATGTTGGCGGCTGATATTTGCGGAAGAACTCCTGAAACTGGGGATAAAGGGGAACATTCGTCCTATAGTCGTAAAACATGTCGAGTTGAATTCTGTCGTTGCCGGGCCGATCAAGTCCGTACTGATCCAGGACCCACGCCGTTGGATCGAGTAGGGAAGTGTCGGAAACGCCATTCTGGTATTGCCATTTCGTCGCATCCAGTTCAACTAGATGCGCGAGGCCCGCTTCACTTTCAGAGGAGTGATCCTTCCAGTACTTCTTGATAGGATCCCAAAATTCGAGCAGACCGCCGTCATAGGCATTGCCGTTCTGGATGATGAAGCCCGCGATCTTTTCAGGATGGCGCAAGGCAAGACGATAGCCAATCGGAGCGCCGTAATCCATGACATACGTGATGAACTTTGTCAGTCCTAGATTCCTTATCAGTTTCTCGATAAAGTTCGTCTGGTTTTCGAAGGTGTAGGCGAATTTCTTATGGTCAGGCATGCTGCTGAGTCCGTATCCAATGTAATCGGGCGCAATTACATGAAAGTTCGGGGCAAGTTTCGGGATGAGATTGCGAAACATGTTTGAGGAAGTTGGAAACCCGTGCAGAAGAAGCATCACCGGAGCATCGGTTGCGCCTGCCTCACGGTAGAAAACCTCCTGCTCATCGATGGCAACGGTTTTGTAATGGACGGGGTGGGACTTGGTTGGGCATAGCGGTTTGGAAGAGGTTGTCATTTAGGCTTCTCCGGTCGATGCTGCTGAATATGGTCAATACAAAAACTACTGTTTTTGCGGCAGTTTCGGCGCACACGGAACTCCCGTCGGCCCACCACAAAGAGACCGCGTTGTCGCGGATCCTCTGGAAGGGATCTTTCTAGCAATGACCCAATCGGTTGCAAGATAGCCGAGGGTCATTGCTACAACGAGAAGCGCACCTTGAATCTTCGGCGGACTAGGTAACGGAATATCCACCCAGCGGCACATCGCTCCAATCGCAAGCGACAATGCACATCCAATTGCAAGTTTGCCCATCTTTCGTGCTCCCATTGTCGACTGGATATCCAGCTTTTGGTACGTATGTCTCGGCCTCAATGGGCACCAGACGCCGTTCACAATTTACTGAATCTTTTATCCGAGATGAGAGCTGCACTTTGGACGAGAGGTTACATTTTATTTTGCGAAGTCGAACTCTACTTCTCGGTCCATTGAGGCCATCAGTATCCATCCTGGATTCGCAAAACGGGCCTCAAACGAGTCGCTTCATTCTGTGGTTGCTGAGAATCAATGCAAAAGAGTTTGTAACCGCTACACTTATTCCAGGGTCTTATTTGGGCAATTCATACATATTGCAAAATCACACTTGTCGATTGGGGCTTTCCACTATGTCAACTACCAAGAGCATGATCCCCCACACGTTCCTGCGCCGAGTGTCCGTGGACGGCGTTTCCGTTTTCTATCGTGAAGCGGGGCCGGCAGATGGCCCAGTCGTTTTGCTGCTGCACGGATTTCCAACGTCTTCATTTCAATTCCGGGAATTGATTCTCCGTCTCGGAGACAAGTACAGGTTGATAGCTCCAGATCTCCCGGGTTTTGGTTTTACCGAAGTACCTGCTGAGAGGAAGTACACGTATACCTTCGATGCCCTGGCGAAAACAATCGAGGCGTTTACCGACGCGCTCAAGTTGAAGCGATATGCTCTTTACATCTTCGACTTTGGTGCACCTACTGGACTGCGTCTGGCAGTCTCACGCCCCGAGCGCGTGTCCGCGATCGTTTCCCAAAACGGCAACGCATACGAGGAGGGACTAGGAGAGCCGTGGGCACCACTTAAGAAGTGGTGGAAGGAAGAGACGCCAGAGAATCGCGATGTAATTCGAGGATTTCTTGGAGCGGACGGAATCCGGTTTCAATACTTCACGGGTATGCCCGAACCAGATCGAGTCTCGCCAGAGAGCTACACGCTCGACATTGCACTCGTCGAACGCCCCGGGAACATCGACATTCAACTCGATCTGCATTTTGACTATCGCAACAATGTAATGATCTATCCCAAATTCCACGAGTACTTCCGGACACATCAACCTCCGTTCCTCGCAGTCTGGGGTAAGAATGATCCCTTCTTCATCCCTGCCGGCGCAGAAGCTTTTAAGAGGGACATTCCTAAAGCCACGATTCAGTACGTTGACGCCGGACACTTCGCACTCGAAACTCATGTCGAGGAGATTGCGGAAGCAATGCGCAACTTCTTCGAATCTGCCAAGATCTAAGCTCTACGCGAAAACATTCTGCAATAAGGACATGTATGGACGACCAAAGGTGTTCCGAGGGTTCTCTGAGATTAACCTTTCAGAGAGCCCTCGCAGGTCATTCGACTGATTCGCGGACAGATTATTTCAACGGCTCCTGCCCGAGCTCTAATAAGCGGGGACATGATTGGGCCTCGTTGGAAGCGCTAGGGATCTAGGATGTTATTGACCAATCGGTTCAGTTTTTAGAGTTCATCTTCGAATTGTTTCACCGCATCCTGCCAAATGGTTTTGACAGCTCCGAGAGTATTCAAATTTCCACTACCTTCCTTCAATTCCACTATCTCAGCACAGGCGTGCATCAGTTAAGTGACATACGGTGCCATTATCCGTTTTGCACGCGACACGGATTCCATACTCCTATCTGGAGTCAATCGAAGTACAGCCTCAGAAAAACTTCCAGACAGTTTCGTAACACCACGCCAATGCGGAGGGGAGCCTATGAGTATTCATCTGGAAAGGCATCACCACAGAAAATACGAGACTCCCGAAGAGTCGTCTCAGACCCAAACAGATCTTCAGTACCGAGCACCCATCACTACATCTCTTCCGCGTTCCGGTGCCTCTCAGAGCATAGCCAAGCCTTTGCTTTGGGGTGCCCTCGGACTCGCCGGAATCTCTGTCCTCATCTTCACTGACCTACCTCT
>Ga0207111_10301_pt1 | contig 11271 bp, 8 predicted proteins | sample Alteio_BWMinHeat_71_FD_153577 | JGI IMG/M metagenome (GOLD analysis project Ga0207111, IMG submission 153577) | Enriched cells from forest soil in Barre Woods Harvard Forest LTER site, Petersham, Massachusetts, United States -... | ecosystem: Environmental > Terrestrial > Soil > Temperate forest >... | reverse complement strand
ATACCCCAAAATGTATCTTGTGTACCATCGCCATCGGGAATGTTTAGCTGTCAAATGGTACAGGTGCGGCGGACAGGATTGGAACTTGGGGGGAGTGCCGCGCATCTAAAAAACTGGGCTTAACTTTTGAGCAGAAACAACCCACTGAAGGGCTAGGTTGGATAGAGTGGGAATCGGGAATTGAGGGGAAGATGAGGACCAAGGACAAGAGCCGGAAGTGGATGTGGGGGTTTCTGGCGGGCGTAGTGGCACTGCAGATGTATTTCGTCTGGGAAGTCCTGGCGGCGCTGGCCCTGTTTGCGATGGGATTCGCGGCGATCGCGGCAGTAATTGGCAGCCTGTATATGGTGCATCGAGTTTGGGTTGTGACCGTCGAGCGAATCGCCGACAGCCAGCACCCGGTGATGGTGGCCACACGGCAGGGAATCGATGCCGTAGAGGACTTGGCACGCAGGCCGTTCCGGCGCCCAGGCTCGGCGCCAGCCCGTTAATTGGGAAGGACGAGTTTCTGGCTTAGGCCAGAGCACACGCAGAAGCCGTGGCCCTGCCTCCTTCAGGGATGTCCCAGGTTCTGCGGCAAGAGTGAAAAGACGAAAAGCCAACCGCCCTGAGAGAACGGTTGGCTTTTTTCTTTTGGGAGGATGGCTTCCCGCAAGAGTAAGAGAGCTATCGAATTTTTCTAATGGGTCAACGGGTCGATGTCCTGATCCGGAATAATTTCGGTATCGTCGGCCTTGCCGGCTTCGTTTCCGGCTTCATAAAGAGTCTTTCCGTTGTCCTTGAGGAGTCCGTCGAGGGTGGATTTGGAATGCTCATCCACGGCGCTGACGGCGGCGACCAGGCACGAATACAAAAAGGCTTTCATGCCCTTGCGGAACTGGTCGGTGGAGCGTTCGGCCGCACGGGCCACTTCAGTCTCGATGGCTTGGCGGCGGGCATCGCAAGCGGCACGGCTCTCGGCGTCGAGTGAAGACAGTGCGGAAACGGCGCGCTCCCGGGTTTCGGAGAGCGCCATATTTGCGTGCACTTCGGACTGCCGCTGAAAGGCGCCTAGAGCGGAGTTCACGGCGCTCTGCACTAGCGCCTGCACTTCTGCGGAGCGCGCATCCAGCTTTAAGAGCGCTTCCTGGGTTACCGCTTGCGTATTTGCCAGCAGGCGTTCGTAGCGCCGTTCCGCCGCGCGGGCGGCGGCGCCTTCAAATTCATTGGACGCTTGCGTTACCGCCTGGTTCATCCTTGCAAGGATCTGCGGCTCCATCTCCCGCGACATTTTCTCGACGAATTCCTGCGAGCGGGCCAGTTCCCGGCGCAACTCCGCCGCCTGGGTTTCGAGCCGCTTGGCGATTTCTTCCGTGCGCTGTCGATAAAGCTCCATTTGTTCTTTCCATCGCAAGGCCATCTCAGCGGCGAGTTCTTCTCTCCAGGAGACACGCATCGACTGCACTTGAGTGGGAAAAAGCTCCTGAACTTCGCGAATGCTGGTTTGCCGGACATCATCAATCGTGCCCAGTGCCTGATGAACGGCTTCGTCGACGTATTTTTTGACCGCTGCTTGTGCAGCCTTCTCCGCGGCCTGCTGTAATTTTCCCTGTAGCGCGGCAACGAGCGCATCGGGCGTGATGACCGCGCGGCGCGGTTTGGGAGGTTCCGCTTCTGGAGGAGGAGGAGGTGCTTTAGGAGCAGAAGTGGACGGAGACGGGAAGGTGGCGACTTCGGCCATTTTAGGTTCCGGCCTGGCGGGAAGCTCGAGGAGATTGGCAGTCGACGTCACTGGCTCCTTTGCGGGCGCGACCGCAGCACCAAGCTGCGCCATGGCCGCGCTCATTTCTCCAACGGATAGCCAATCCTCCGGCGGCGAAGCGATCCCCCAAACGTTTCCGGGAATTTCCAATTCGACGCCGACTTGCTGCAATTCGCGCGCGCTGTGCGACATGTGCACGGACTTCACGATGGCGCGCATGGATGGCGGCTTCGGTTCCACATTCAAGCCCACGACTTGCATGGTGATCCAGGAACCCACGCCGTAGTCGTGGCGGGAAGGATAGCGGCAGCCATGCAGGTTAAGGCTGGTGGAGACGGTCCTCTCCACGAATGGCTCGCCCAGGCGGTTCTGGCCAAAAATGATCAACGGGATGGACCGTTCGATGCGCGTGCTGCGGCGGGATTCCTCGCCGATGGTATTTCGAGGAGCACTAGCGAGAGTCGATTGGCTCACGTCTCCTCCCACAAGAATGAATTCTGAATCCGAGTCGGATGAGAACACCTCTGCCTTGATGATAGAACTCTTCCGCGAGGATGCAAACTCCACTGAGCCGCTCTTGATCGTTCGAGGCGGCCGGGACCAGAGTGCTTTCGTCGGGACCCCACGCGGCAGATGTTAGCCGAAGCCTGGGCTGTTGTCGATGTCCCGATTGTGTTCCGGCACGTTTTCTCCAATTTTGCCGGGGTCGCCGGAAGGACACGACGATTTGACTCATCTCTGGTAGGCTTTGCGTCCTTGGGGGGAGATTCCAATGCGCCGCATTACTGCTGCTGTTTTGTTGAGTCTGGTTGTCTCGATGGGGGCCGCTGCTCAAACGCCGCATCGCGTGGCCATTCGAGCGGGAAGGCTGATTGATGGAAAAAGCGAGAGGCCAATTGAGAATGCGTTTATTCTGATCGAGGGAGACAAGATTGTGTCGGTGACCCCGGGCGGGAACACCCCGTCGGGTGTGGAGGTCATCGATCTTTCCAAGGCCACGGTGCTGCCGGGATTCATCGATACGCATACGCACGTGATGCTGAACGGGGACATCACGGCGGAAGAGTATGACGTGCAGTTGCTGAAGGAATCGATTCCATATCGCGCGATTCTTGGCGCGCGCAACGCACACATCGCGCTGTCGCATGGATTTACGACGATGCGGGATCTCGAAACTGAGGGCGCGATGTACGCGGATGTGGATGTGAAGACGGCTGTCGCCAATGGCGAAGTGCCCGGCCCGCGCATGCAAGTGGCCACGCGAGCGATGGCTCCGACGGGGATGTATCCGCTGCTGGGATATTCGTGGGAGCTGAAAGTGCCGACGGGCGTGCAGTACGTCGATGGCGTCGAGGGAGCGCGCAAAGCGGTGCGCGAGCAGGCGATGTACGGCGCTGACTGGATCAAGTATTACTCGGACCGGAGGTATCACTTCGAGGGCGAAGTGTTACGTTCGATGGTGAATTTCACCGACGAAGAAGCCAAGGCCATCGTGGACGAAGCACATCGCATTGGGAAAAAAGTTGCGGCGCATGCGATCGGCAGCGATGGAATTGCCGCGGCGCTACGCGCGGGCGTGGACACCATCGAGCACGGTGACGGGCTGACGGACGCGCTGATCGACGAGATGGTGAAGAAGGGCGTTTACTGGGTGCCGACGATTACGGTGGGCGCGTACGTCGCGCCGGGACGCGGAGGGAACTGGACAAAGATGGTGGATCTGGAAAAGGTCGCGTTTCAGAAAGCGCTGAAGAAGGGCGTAAAGATCGCGCTCGGCACGGATGCCGGAGGATTCGATTGGAAAGCTCTGAATCAAGCTAAGGAGTTCGAATACTACGTGCAATATGGGATGACCCCGATGCAAGCGATTCGCTCGGGCACGGCGGTCCCGGCGGAACTTCTGGGCTGGGGCGACAAAGTGGGAACCATCGAGGCCGGCAAGTGGGCGGACATCACCGCGGTTGGCGGCGATCCGCTAAGAGACATCACGGAGCTGCAGAAAGTGGTGTTTGTGATGAAGGGAGGAGCCGTCTACAAAAATGACGCGAGATGAAACGACGAGTTACCGCAGCCTTCCGGCAAGCTCACACGGGACAGTGCGGCGGCGCAAAAAATGAAGTCGAGGAGCGCGCAACCACTGACTCGCCACGTCCAGGCCGATAGAGCCGGCGCATGGGAAAATGCGCCGGCCTCGATCCAACTAGCCGCCGCCCCGCTTAGGACCTGGGGTGGGGCCGATAATAATCTTGCCCCCTCCACCGCTGGCGGCCACTCCGCCGTCAGACGGCTTGAGTAAATTCGTCGGCAACAGATCGTAGATGCACTCATCCTTTTTCCTGGCCCTTGGATCGGCCAATAAGGTGATGCTTCCCACGGCGGGCAGCAAAACATCGATCAGCGGATGCTTGCGGTGCTTCTTCTCCCAAAGCCGGATGCGATAGTCCGTGTGACTTGGCCTGAGGGTGAACCTAGAATCAGGCCCAGCCTTTCCCATCCACATGATTGGCGAAACCATCGCGCATTACCGCATCATCGAGAAAATCGGTGCCGGCGGCATGGGTGTGGTCCAACGAAGGCCGCAGTTGCGAAGCCGGAACCATCACTTTGGATGCTCACATCGCGGCAAGCGCGGGGTCTAAGGCGGTAGAATGAAGACAGATTCATAGCGAGGCTGGCGATGCTCACCCTGATGCAAGACCTGAAATTTGCACTGCGCATGCTGGTCAAGAATCCAGGATTCACGCTTGTGGCGGTCCTGACGCTGGCGCTGGGAATTGGCGCTAACTCGGTGATTTTCAGCGTGGTGGACGCGGTGATGCTCCGTCCGTTGCCTTACCAAGAGCCCTCGCAGCTTGTCTACATCACGGGACTGCTCCGGCAATCGGGGACTGCCGGTGGTCCGATATCCTTCACGAAATTCACCCAACTCCAGGAGCAAAGCCGCACGCTGGAAAGCAGCGCGGCGTTTTACGGCACAACGCTGAGTTTGGTGACCGGGCGCGAACCGGACGCGATTTTCTTCCGGAAGAGGATGCGCTGGGCGAACCGGATGTGGCGATCATCTCTGATGGTTTCTGGCACAGCCACTTCGCGGGCGAAGCGAGCGCGGTGGGGCGCATCCTGAGCATCGATGGTCACCAGGTATCGGTAGTCGGCATTCTTCCGGCAAGCTTCCGTTTCCCTCTGCAATTTCCGGAGCCGGACATCTGGATGCCGCGTGTCTCTGACCCGTCGTTCCTGCGCCCGGAGCAAGTGCGCACCGGAGCGGGCTACATGAGCGTGATTGCGCGGCTGCGGCAGGGCGAATCGCTGGCCTCCGCGAAGGCCGAGCTGGACACGATTGACGCGCGCTATCGCAGCCAGTTTACGGGCTTCGTGGACGCGGAAAAATTCGGCATCTCCGCCGTGTCGCTGGAAGAAAGTCTGGTGGGGCCGTTGCGTCCCGGGTTCGCGGTGCTGCTGGCGGCGGTAGGGTTTATTTTGCTGATCGCCTGCGTCAATGTCGCCAATCTTCTGTTGGCGCGCGCGACGTCGCGCGCGCGGGAGATGGCGCTGCGCAAGGCCATGGGAGCCTCGGGCGGCCGCCTCGTTCGTCAACTCTTGAGCGAGAGTCTGCTTCTCTCGCTATTTGGCGGAATTCTCGGAGTGTCAGTGGCAGCAGCCGCGATCCCAGTGCTGCGCGCGTTCAGTCCCGGTTCCGTGCCGCGGCTGGCCGAAACGCGGCTGGATGTTTCCGTTATCCTTTTCTCGATGTTGCTCAGCGTGATCACGGGAATCTTGTTTGGCCTGGTGCCCGCGCTGCAAGCCACGGTGGGGAATCTGCATCAGACGTTGAAGGAAGGCACGCGGGGGTCCTCCGATGGCGGACATCGTGGAAAGTTGCGGGGCGTACTGGTGGTCGCGGAGATGGCCGTGGCATTGATCCTGATGAGCGGCGCAGGATTGCTCATGCAAAGTTTTTCGCGGCTGATGAAGGTGAATCCCGGCTTCTCTTCCGATCACTTGATGACCTTTCTTGTGAACCTGCCTCCCGCGCGCTACGCGCAGCCGGAAATCCAGACGCAGTTCTATCGCCAGTTGTTCGAGCGCGTAAGAACCGTTCCCGGAGTAGAGTCCGCAGGCTTCACGAGCTACCTGCCGCTTTCGGGCGCGATTCGTTTTGTCTATTTCTGTCCGGAGGGCACGGTTTGCCAGGGCGTCGGAAAAGATCCGCTGATCGCCATGCGCCAGGTCAGCACGGGTTACTTTGACACCGTGCGTACACCTCTTCTCCGAGGGCGTGTATTTACGGAACGCGACACAGTGTCCACGCCGCCGGTCGTGGTGGTCAATCAAACAGTCGCGGACCGGTATTGGCCGGGCCAGAATCCCATCGGCAGACACATCGCAAATTCTCGCGACATGATTCAGCGCGAAGTTGTCGGCATAGTTGCAGATGTTAAGTTTAACGCGTTGAACGTCGCCAGTTCGGAAGAAATGTATCTGCCGTTGGAGCAAGTACCCTGGCCGACGACAACCTTGATTGTGCGTTCGCAGGGCAATCCTGAAGTGCTGGTGTCCGCGGTGCGTGCCAAATTTGCGGAGATCGATCCCACTCTTCCCGTCTCCAGCATTGCCACGATGGAGTCCGTTGTGGCCACGTCCGTGGCCCAGCCGCGTATCCTCTCGGAATTCGTCGGCGTTTTTGCAGGATTCGCGTTGCTACTCGCGGCCATCGGAATCTACGGAGTGATGGCTTACTCCGTGGCGGCGCGAACACAGGAGATGGGAATCCGCATGTCGCTGGGCGCGGAACCGCGCGACATTTTGAAGCTCGTCGTCAAACAGGGCATGCGCTTGGCGCTGATCGGCGTGGCCATCGGGTTGGTTGCTTCACTGGCCCTGACGCGGCTCATTTCCACGCTTCTTTTCGGCGTGAGCGCGTCCGATCCGCTGGCATTCTCTCTCGCGGCAGCCGTGCTGGTCGTCACGGCGCTGGCCGCATGCTATCTCCCGGCGCGCCGCGCCACGCGCGTCGATCCCATCATTGTCTTGCGCTACGAATAGCGGGCGTTTTCTATTCAAAAGCCGTTTCGAATCCACGGCGCGCTGCGCCCCGGAGATCAATCAATAGAAAGCCACGCCGCCATCGACATTGATGGATTGCCCGGTCATCGCGCTGGACTGTTCCGAACAGAGGAACAGCGCGGCGCGCGCAATTTCCTCCGCCGTCTGTGCGCGTCCCTGCAGCAGCCCGCTCAGAAAACCAGCCAGTTGTTCGTCGGCGCTTACGCCCATTCTTTCCGCGAGGACCGCGCCCAGATCCTTGGACATTTGCGTTTCCGTGACGGGGCCGGGGCAAATGGCGTTCACTCGCACGCCTTTGCGCGCCCCTTCCGCTGCCGTCACGCGCGTCAGCCCCAGCATGCCTGCCTTTGCCGCGGCATAGGCTGAGCCCCAGGCGTAAGCCGCCTTCGCCGAGAGGCTGGAGATGTTCAGGATCACGCCGGACTTTCTCGCGTACATTTCTGGCAGAACCAGCTTTGAAAGCAGAAACGCGGCGCGCAAGTGAATAGCGATCACCTTGTCGAACTCCGCCAACGGATATTCTTCCACCGGCACCACCGGGCCGTAATGGCCCGCGTTGTTCACCAGGATGTCGATCCTGCCAAACTTTTCGCGGCAAGCGGCGACGACATGCGCGCACTCGGCTTCCTGGGTAAGATCGGCGGCGGCGTAAGCGGCGCGCCCGCCGTTGCCGGAGATTTCTGCGGTGGCAGTGCTGAGTTCCTTCTCCGTGCGCGCGGTCAAAAACACCGCCGCGCCTTCTTTCGCGAAAAGCTGGGCGATGGCGCGGCCAATCCCGCGGCCCGACCCGGTGATGAGCGCGACGCGACCTGTGAGTTCCATAGGGAAAACGAGGATAGAGCGAAGGGAGAAATGAGGCAAGACGCAGGCCCAAAATTCAGGTTGGCGGCGGTGTTATCACGCTGACCATCAACTGTACCAACGGTCAGGTGCAATCCCCTGGCTTCGAGCCTAAGCTGAAGTCACGAATGACCGGGCCGATGGGCGTTTTTCCAGAGGAAGCATCGTCCTATTCACTGTTCGGACAAAGTTCGGGACTCTTTTGCGTCCAGCCGCTGAAACCGAACCGGGGGTAACACTCGTGCGACGAAAGTTCCTGGCAACCAAACTCGCCGCGATTCTCAGCGCGCTCTCACTTGCGGGCTGCGCCGGCATCACCGGTCCCAGTGGCACGGGAAACGGAAATCCTCTTGTACCACCGTCGCTCTCAGTTCAGCCTAGCAGTCAGACAGTGACGGCGGGCCAGACCGCTACTTTTACGGTCATGGCCAGCGGCACCGCGCCCATTTCTTATCAATGGCGGAGGAACACAGCCAATATCAGCGGAGCAACAGCAGCGAGTTACACCACGCCAGCTACCACGGCGGCCGACAACGCTACGAAATTTGACGTAGTGGTCAGCAACAGAGCCGGCAGCATGACCAGCGCGCAGGCTATCTTGACCGTGAACGCGCCTGTCGGTCCGTCGATCACTGCGCAACCTGCCAATCAGACGGTGACTGCCGGGCAGACCGCGACATTCAACGTTGTTGCTACCGGCACTGCGCCTCTCTCCTATCAATGGCGCAAAAACATGACGAATATTGGCGGAGCGACGTCTTCGAGCTACACCACGCCCGCTACCACTGTGGCCGATAACGCCGCGAAATTCGACGCGATCGTCAGCAATAGTGTTAGCAGCGTGACGAGCACGCAGGCAACTCTCACCGTGAACGCGGCGCCTGTCGGTCCGGCGATTACCACGCAGCCCGCTAGTCAAACTGTGACGGCGGGCCAGATGGCTACGTTCATTGTGGTCTCAACGGGCACTGCCCCTCTCTCTTATCAGTGGCGCAAAAACATGATGAATATTGGCGGAGCGATGTCTGCGAGCTACACGACACCCGCCACCACCTCTGCCGACAACGCCGCGAAATTCGATGTGATCGTCAGCAACAGCGTGAACAGCGTGACCAGCGCACAGGCCACTCTGACTGTGAACTCTGCGCCTGTCGCTCCCACGATCACCACGCAACCCGCCAATCAGACAGTGACCGCTGGGCAGACCGCCACGTTCAGCGTCGTTGCTACCGGCACAGCGCCAATTTCTTATCAGTGGCAGAAAAACGCGGCGGACATAACCAACGCCACCGCGGCCAGCTATACGACTCCGGTGACTACCACAGCGGACAGCGGCGCAATGTTCCGCGTCATGGTCAGCAACTCGGCCGGAGGCATAACCAGCACCACCGCCACGCTAACGGTCAATCCCGGCACAACGAACTCCAGCGTCGACGTCATCACCTATCACTATGACAATGGCCGCTCCGGGCAAAACCCGAATGAAACGACGTTGACTCCTTCGAATGTGAACTCCACCACCTTCGGGAAAAAGGGTGAGTTCATGGTGGACGGAAAAGTGGACGCCCAGCCGCTCTATCTCTCGCAGGTCACGGTCGGCGGACAAATGAAAAACGTGCTGTACGTCGTGACTGAACACGGCTCGGTCTATGCCTTTGACGCCGACTCCATCAATGGCAACACCTCTACGTTCCTCTGGAAGACTTCCACCCTGGGCGCAGGCGAAACGACCAGCGACGACCGCGGCTGCGGGCAGGTCTCGCCGGAGATCGGCATTACCTCCACGCCGGTCATCGACCGCGCGCGCAATGCCATCTATGTCGTGGCCATGTCAAAGAATTCAAGCGGCGCGTATTTCCACCGGCTGCACGCCCTGAACTTGTCCACCGGCGCGGAGATGTTCGGCGGCCCGCAAAACATCACCGCAACATATCCCGGTAATGGTGCCAATAGTTCCGGCGGAAACGTTGTGTTTGATCCCAAGAAGTACAAGGAACGGCCGGGCCTGCTACAGATTGGCGGAACGATCTACACCACCTGGTCTTCCCACTGCGACAGTGGGCCCTACACCTCCTGGGTCATGGCCTTCAGCGCGGACACGCTCGCGCAAACCAGCGTTTTCAACCTGGTACCCAACGGCAATGAAGGCGGCATCTGGATGGCCGGAGCCGCTCCCGCCGCGGATGCTTCCGGGAACATCTACTTCATTATAGGCAACGGCGATTTCGACACCACTCTGAACGCGAACAATTTCCCTGCAAACGGCAATTGCGGCAACTGCTTCGTAAAACTCTCTTCCGGGCAGTTGAAGCTGCTCGACTATTTCACTCCCTTGAATACCGTTTCGGAATCGAACGCGGACACCGATTTCGGGTCGGGCGGGCCGCTACTGCTCCCCGATGTGGTCGACGCCAACGGCCAGACTCGACACTTGGGAGTCGGCTCGGGCAAGGACGCCAACATTTACGTCGTGGACCGCGACAATATGGGCAAATTCAACGCCAATCAGGACAACAACTATCAGATGATTAGCGGCCAGATCGGCGGCGTGTTTTCGAAGCCATCCTATTTCAACGGCACCGTTTACTACGGCGCCGTGGGCGACGCGCTGAAAGCCTTTCCGGTGACCAAAGCGAAGCTCGCTGGCACTCCGTCCTCGCAATCCACGCATCATTTTGGATACCCGGGGACGACGCCGAGCATCTCCGCAAACGGCACCACCAACGGAATCATCTGGGCCATCGAGAACAGCGGCGCCATTCTTTATGCCTACGATGCCACCGACCTCACCAAGGAACTCTACGATTCCAATCAAGCCGCGGGCAGCCGCGATCACTTCAGCGGCAACAAGTTCATTACACCGATGGTCGTCAACGGAAAAGTCTACGTAGGCACGCCGTCGAGCGTAGCCGTTTTCGGCCTCTTGCCCTAACTCGCAGTTGGTTTGGGCTCGCGCCGCCGGATGCTACCGCTTCCATGATTCGCAGAGCCGCCCTACTGTGCCGCCTTAGACATCTGTCTGAATCTTGTTTCCTCGGCCACGCCAAACGCTTTCAGCAACTGCGTCTGCACGCGTGCGCATACCTCGTTGATGGCGTCCACTCCGCTCGCCCCCGGCCCGATTCGATAACGCACGGAACGCTCTCCCGCTGGAGTCTCGATGATCCGCAGCACAGCGTCGGCAATCTCCTGCGGATTGGACCGCGAACCTGCGATTTGTTGTGTGATTCTCCCGGGAATCTTGGCCATCTCGCCGTAGCCCTTCTTGCGCGCGGGATCTTCTCCTTGTTCGAGTTTTTCCAGGATGGGTGTGGCGTAGGCGCCCGGCTCGATCACCACAGAGTCGATTCCCTGCCACGCCAGCTCGTAACGATACGCTTCCGCCAGCGCTTCCATCGCAAACTTGCTCGCGCAATACAAGCCCATACCCGGAATCACCACGCGTCCCGCGCCGCTGCTCACGTGCAAGAGCAATCCGCTCTTCTGGCGCTTCATGTGAGGAACGACTGCGCGGTTCATCCGCAGGATTCCGAAAACGTTCACGTCGAACTGCCGCTGCGCTTGCGACATGGGCACGGTCTCCACCAGATCGGTGACGCCGAATCCCGCGTTGTTCACTAGCA
>Ga0207111_10130_pt1 | contig 11279 bp, 7 predicted proteins | sample Alteio_BWMinHeat_71_FD_153577 | JGI IMG/M metagenome (GOLD analysis project Ga0207111, IMG submission 153577) | Enriched cells from forest soil in Barre Woods Harvard Forest LTER site, Petersham, Massachusetts, United States -... | ecosystem: Environmental > Terrestrial > Soil > Temperate forest >... | reverse complement strand
GCCGGCATCTACAACATCATTTACCGTTACCTTTTCGATCGGCGCAGGAACCTTGCCATTCCCACATCTTTCCTCCTTGACGCAGAGGGAATGATCGTCAAGGTATATCAGGGGCCGGTGAAACCGGAGAAACTCCTGGAAGACATCAGGTCCGCGCCAACCACGCCGGCCGAGCGCTTGCAGAAAGCGCTTCCGCTGGGTGGCGTGCTTTATCAGGATGCATTCAAGCGCAATGACTTTACTTACGGCATCGCCATGTTCCAGCATGGCTATCTCGACCAGGCGGCTGAATCCTTTGAACAGGTAATCGCCGATAAGCCGGACAACGCGGAAGCCTGGTACAACCTGGGAACGCTCAGCCTGAGAAGAAATGATCTTGCCCAGGCGCGCCGCTCTCTTGAGGAAGCGGTGAAGCTTCGCCCGAACTATCCCGAGGCATGGAACAACCTGGGCATGATTGCCGGCCAACAAGGTCGTGCAGAAGAGGCCGTCCAAAATTTTCAGCAATCGCTGCGGCAGAGACCTGATTTCGCGATCGCGCTGATTAACCTGGGAAATCTCTATCGGCGGCAAGGCGATTTTGCGAAAGCGGGAGAACTCCTGAATCATGCGCTTGCGCTTCAGCCCGACGACGCCGAGGTGAACTACAGTCTGGGAATGTTCTACGCCCAGCAGGATCAAGGGCCAAAGGCGGCGGAATATCTAGGAAAAGCCGTCGTTCTGCGCCCGGATTATCCAGAGGCGCTGAATAATCTCGGCGTCCTCTTGACCCGAGAGCAAAATTTTCCGAAGGCGGAGGAGCAATTCAGGACCTGCATCCGTGTCGCACCGAACTTCGACCAGTCGTATTTGAATCTTGCCCGCCTCTATATGAGCGAGAGTGACAACGCGAGAGCCCGAGAAGTGTTGCAGGAACTGCTTCGCGTGCAGCCTCAGAATTCCACGGCTCTGCACGCACTGGAAAAGCTGCAATGAACCTACACGCTGTAAATACCCGCTTCGATAACTACCGACTATGAATCTGCAACGACGGCGTTTTCTAGGCTCCTCTCTCGTCGTGCTGGGCAGCACGCTGATGGAAACCCTCACAACTCCGCTCTGGAAATGGAGAGACCGTGCGCTTGTCGAAGCTGCAGTGGCGAGTCCCACGTCTCCGGTTCAGTTCGTAGACGTCGCCCGGCAAGCCGGGCTGACAATCCCGAATGTTTGGGGCGCCGGAGACCACAATCGTTCCATCATCGAGGCCAAAGGAAGCGGGCTGGCCTTCTTTGACTTTGACCACGACGGATGGCTGGACATCTATCTCACCAACGGCAATCGGCTCAATGCCACCTGGCCGCAAGGTAAGGCGCCTACCTCTCATCTTTACAAGAACAATCGCGATGGTACCTTCACCGATGTTACGGAGAAATCAGGATTGGGGCGCACGGGTTGGCAGACGGGCGTCTGCGTGGGCGACTACAACAACGATGGATGGGATGATCTCTTCTGCTGTTTCTGGGGTCATAACATTCTTTTTCGTAACAATGGCGATGGCACATTTACCGACGTGACTCACAAGGCCGGCCTCGACCAGAAGCAATACCGATGGGGAGCGGGATGCACCTTTCTCGATTATGACCGGGATGGCCACCTCGATCTTTTCGTCTGCAACTACATCAAGCTCGATCCCGAAACGATTCCTCCGGCGAGTGAGACAAAATATTGCCAGTGGAAGGGTGTGCCCACTATGTGCGGCCCCCGCGGCCTTCCTGCCGATACGAACATTCTCTACCATAACAATGGAGATGGTACTTTCACCGATGTATCGGAGAAGTCCGGCATCCTGAAGCCTGGTCCGCGATACTCCATCACCGCTGTCTCCTATGATTTTGATAACGACGGATGGCCTGACATCTATATTGCTGTGGATTCCGAACCCAGCATTCTGTTCAAGAACAATCACGACGGAACCTTCACCGATATCGCCGTGATGGCGGGTTGCGCATACAGCGACAATGGCCACGAGCAGTCGGGAATGGGCATCGCTGTTGCAGATTACGATTGCGATGGCTGGTTCGACATTTTCAAAACCAACTTCGCGGATGACACCTGCAATCTCTACCACAACAACGGCGACGGGACCTTCACTGACGTTACCTTTTCGGCCGGCGTGGGAGTAAACAACCGCTACGTAGCCTGGGGCTGCGGCTTTGTCGATTATGACAAGGCTGGCCGGATATCATCCAGATCAACGGGCACGTCTACCCGGAGATCGATAATTACAATTTCGGCCAGACTTATAAGAATCCGCGGCTGGTCTACAAGAATCTCTCCAAGGGCCGTTTTAAAGATGTTTCATCGGAGATGGGACCCGGCATCAGCGAGAAGTTTTCGAGCAGAGGCGCGGCCTTCGGAGACTACGACAATGACGGCGATGTCGATGTGCTGATCCTGAACATGAACGACCTCCCATCGCTCCTTCGCAATGAGGGCGGCAATAAACAAAACTGGATCAAGCTCAAGCTGGTGGGAACCAAGTGCAATCGCACCGCGATTGGCGCACGCGTCCGCGTAATCACCGGCGACCACGTGCAAATGGACGAAGTCCACAGCGGTACAAGCGTTATGTCACAGAGCGACCTGCGCCTTCATTTCGGGGTGGGCAACGTTGAGACCATTGACTCGATCGAAGTTAAATGGCCGACGACGCAGAAGGTGGAGAGATTTCCCAAGGTAAAAGCAAATCAGATCCTCACCATTCGAGAAGGCGAAGGTATCGTCGGTGTTTTCAAGCCGTGATTTACTTAGATAGGTTGACAGATCAAGTGCTTCCCGTCTTTACTGCTTCGAAGTCGATCCAGGCTGGCCGTTCAGCACAATCAGAAATTGCTTGATCTCGCGGCGCTGGCTCTCAATGGCAGCGGCCTGCTGCTTCTCGATCTCTTCATGCAACTGGAACTCACGTTTTGCCTTTTCCGGCTGGCTGGTCCGCCCATAGGCCAAACCAAGCCGGTAATGCGCGTCGCTGAGCTGCGGGTTGAGTTCGATTGCTTTCGTGTAATAGCCAATGGCTTTATCGAAGTCGCGCTCGACCGAGCAGAAATTTCCAAGTTGCAGGTAAGGTTCGTCGTAACTGGGATCAGCTTCGGTCGCCTTCACTAGTAGATGCTCGACCATCTGCATGTCGCGCGGATCCCCGGATTCCCTCCCGCGCTTCCAGAGAGCCATTGCGTAGTAGTAGTTGGCACGAGCACTCGTGGGCTGCTGTTCTACAAAGCGCTGCAGCTTAGGCTCGACACAAGCCAGGGTATCGGGTGCGACGATGTTGATCTTGCCTAGGAAAATATAAGGAGCGCTGTCCGCCGGATTCAAGTCTGAGGCCGCACACAGGCGCAGAGCGGCTTCATTGTAGCTACCGCCCGCAAACAGAGCAGCACCAAGTGCAGCGAGCATTCTGGCCGATTGCGGATGCGCCTCGGCTCCCTTGTCGAATACTTCTACGGCTGGCTGCACCGCTCGATGAAGCAGCAGCTCTGAACCCCATAAAAAATAGTTCTGCTCGCTGGGATCCATGCGCACGGCCTTCTCATATTCATTGACGGCTGCGATCGAATCTCCCATTCGCTCATCCAGCTCGCCGAGCAGACGATGCAACTTCGCATTATCGTCTCGCGCGAGCAGGCTGCGAATGTGGTCCCCGGCCTGGGTGAGATCGCCGGTTTCTTTCTGAGCGACCGCAAGATCGTACTCGTTATCCTGATTCGCAGGATTGATCTTGAACGCGGCCTGTAGAAAAGGAAGAGCGTCACGATATCTGCCGGCACGAAGATAAAATTCGCCGAGCTGATGATTTGCTTCAAAGCTGTCCGGGGTCTTTGCAAGGGCCGCACGCAGCCTGGTTTCCAATTCGCTGCTCATCGCTGCGCTGGGCGCGGAAATGCCGCTGCCATTATTGTCCGGCCGGAGCTTGATAGCTTCCCGAGAGAGAGATTCGCTGGTGCGCAGACTGGTGTCCGATCCGTGTCCCCCTGCCGCCGTCCAGTCAGTGATGCCTGCGACTGTAAAGTCAGGTTTGTCGGCGAATGTCATGGCATCGCTTGAAGCCGCAGGTGCGGCGCCTGAATCCGCGTTAGTGTTTTCCCCGGCCTTGAGGACTAAGTTGATACTTTCTGGTGTTCGCGCGGACGACAAAACTGCAATGACGCGGCTGCGCAGGCCTGACTTTTCGGCACTCACAGAGTAGTTGCCAGATCGAACTGCGCAAAACACGAAGACGCCTTGCTGGTTTGTCTCCGTTACCAAGGCAATACCAACTTCTTTTGGTTCAAGCCTTACCGATGCACCGCCAACCGCATTCCCGTGAACGTCAACTACCGTGCCCTGAATCGTAAATTGGCCCGACTGTTGCGGAGAGCTTTCTTGCGCCATCGCCGCACGCATTGACACGCTCATGAAAACGGCAATCACTACCAGCAGGCCCCGAAAGCACCAATGAGGCCGAATCTGATATGACGGCAGCAATCTGTATGGATAATCCATTCCCGAAGCAGAACCTTCGTTATCGGGAGAATTCTACTAGGTGGCCTTCTCAGTGCACAGCCCGGCTACCCTTCGATGAATGCCAACTTCGAACTCAACCAACGTTCGCTCTTCAGGCTACAGTGATGTGGAGCACGTCTGGGGGATCCAATTCTGCGGGCGATTCCAGTGATATCGTGAGCCGCTGACCCATTGTGTCAGCCCGCGATGGAATCTTGCTGCTGTTCACCATTACCGACACTTCATTTCCCTTTCGGCCTTCCGGCAGCCGCAGCGTAATGGTCCGCAATCGCACACGGCCCCATTTCACGGTCAGCATTGCGGCTACCTTTGAAGCGTCGATCTGTTGGTCAAAGGTTCCCCAGCCCTCAGCGGCAACAAAAGCGACCGAGAAGCTGGATTCGCCCATGCGCGGCGCGAAGCCGATATGTTGCTTCGGCCCGTGATATTCGAAACCACACATTGAGATAAATGTTCCGTAACTGGCCATAGCACGTGCATAGTGGTCGCCACATTCAATTTCGTTCCACGGATTGCGGCGCGACGCATGGTATCGGTCGTGGACTGCCCGCGTGACCGCAAGTCCCTCTTCCACCATTCCCTCGGCAATCATGTGAGAAGCAACCTGATGTTCAAAGCCGGTCATGCACTCATTGAAGTGCGGAACGCTAAAGTGCCAGTCTGCATGGAAGGGATCAGGAATGTTCCGCGGATTTGTGGCCATGATCATTCCGGCTTCTCCCGGCAACGCATACCATCTTCCGGCGGGAAACTCCTTCCTAAACGGCCCAACATCGCAAGCGAAGTTGTATCGCCACAGGGAGGCGAGGGCCGACAACGTTTTCTTCTGGTCCAGTACCCGCCCGAGGCCGACCTGCCAGGCCCAGCTCTGACCCAGAACCTGGTCAACGTCAGAGGATTGGTAATAACCGACCACGTCCGGTCTCAATGGATCTGGCCTCTGCACGAAGTATTCGCCATTGAATAATTGCTCGCAGATCGACGCGTTTCCCCGATCCGCCAGTTTGCGGCATCTGGCCGCGAAATCGAGATCGTTCATCTCCATCGCCATTTGCTCGCCGGCCAACAGTGCAGCGACATACAGTGAGCTGATCCAGGAAATTTCGCCGTACCAGTCAGCATCCATCGTGTTGTGCTGTGCGCCTTGAATGATCCCACTCTGATTCGCATCTTTGCGCATGAGATATTCGATCGCCTGCCTGGTGCGCGGCCACACTCTTTCGAGAAACCGGCTGTCGGCACACATCTGGTGTTCTCGAAGTGTGCGCAGAATCGTTCCAGCTTGCCCGTCTGTCGCTTCCCCGCGCTCCGCTTCGCCGCGATAATCGATTCGGCCAGTATCTGGTTCGAACCCTATGCCGTAATCGACCATCTCTCGCGTCGTCCGTTCCAGTTCTGGAAACAGTCGTGCTGCCGCCTGTGCATAGCTCCACACATGTGTGCATGTTCCCGGACAGCACCCAACACCTTCCCATCCGTAGAATCTGCCTGTGCCAAATCGATAGCAGGTTGTCGTTGCCAGGGTGGATACATTCGCCAAAGTGCGTTCGAGAAACCAATGAGGAAGCGTCCCGCCATACCACGTCTCCCGCCACAAAAGCGTATCGGCCTCCAGCCGATGAAAGTTTTGTTGAATGTACTGCGCGACAGCATAGGAATCTGAGAAACGTGTCGCGTAGTTGCGTCCTGTTTCAGCACCCTCGATACCATTGAGGTCGAGGTATTTGAAATACCAGGTAACAACGAATGAAACAGTCTCCGCCGCGCCCGGCGCGAGCGTGACTGGATACTTCACCGCTCCGATCAGCCTGTTCGCCCAATCATCCGCTGCTGCTGTTTCTTCAGCGTGGCTGGCATTGTCTGCAAAGATGATCTTCGGATCAGGCCGCTCCATCTTGGCTGAGAACAACGATATTTTCCGGGTATCTGCGAGAACACCAATCCCCATGTTCCCGTAATCGTGTTTTGGAGGCGCGGATGGATCGACAGCCTCCATCCCGCACTCCACAAATGTCAGCGATGCATCCTGGCGAATCCTGTTCCGGCGCACCACAGACTTGTATCCCGTATACAGTGCCACGGAATTCTCCATCCAGCCGCCCAGAACAATCTCCAACGGGGCCGAACTATTGTTGGTCAGCGTGAAGGTCATCACCGTCGCTGGCAGCGAGGAGTCGTCGGTGTTCAAGGGAATAAAGGGCGAGTACGCCTGCAGTCGAACGCTGACAGGCGCTCCCAGATCGCTGTAATGGACGACACCTACCGGATGTTGACCCTGAAAGGAGATATTTTTCCAGCCCGTTCGATCAAGAGGTCGAATCTCACTTTCTCCATGCGCCTTGATTTGAAGCGAGAAGCCCTGCCTTACAGGAGAAACCGGTTCTGCCGGATGAGCGTATAGCAATCCATCTCTGCCGTTTGCCAGGATGCCCTCATCCTCTTTGTTCATGACGTCCCAGAGCCAGAGCCTGCCATCGCCACCAAGGTAGAGAAGTCCTGCGCACAGGCCGCCGACCGGCATCCCAATCGTTTGCAGTTCCGTACCGCAATAGACCGTTGGCTCTCCACGCTCGTAGAGGGAGCGAATCCAATCCGCCGGCAACTTCTTATCGGGAGGAATGAGGCGGGTAAAGTCGCTGACCTCGAACGAGCCCGCCAAGGCCTTTTGCTGGCTTAGCAGTGTGGCCGCACCGAGCCCTCCCAGCATTTGCAGAAACCGGCGGCGGTCCACGTCGAAAGGTGCGCACAAACAAGAGGACGAGGAACAATTACTCTCGGCCTGGCCCTGAAGTGTAGGAGCGAAACACGAATCTTTCTTCTCCACTGCAACTCCATCGAACAGAACAAGCTCATCTCATGCTCTGCAGCCAAAGATCGATTATTGGTACAGCCAATTAAATCGAGACATTAGCAGCCGCTCACAATGGCCGTCAATGTATTTCTCCCAAATTTCGGCCAGGCTTTGGACTGAACATAAGAGCCTGGCACGGACCTCGTGGCTTTCGCCATGCTAAAATTGCCGACTGTCATTGGATGTACCAATATCATATGTGGCAAAACAGAACATGTAATGAGTTCTGAAAGATGAAAACAGTGATGAGATCACCATGGCAGAATTTACGCGTCGCGATCTGATTCTGGGTGGCGGATTGCTGCTCGCCGGCTCCGGTTCCCAACTTCTCGGAGTCAACCCCTTCTCGGCAGATGGAGCGGTGGCGGCAATCGCTCCGGACGCTGATCGCGAATGGATACGCACCGCACGGATTCTCGTTGCCGAGGCCTACAATCCTCCGTTTTATCCGGAACTGGACTACGACCCGGAAAAAGCCGTACGCCTTGCGAAGGCCTTGAACGCGAATACCTTTCGCTATCCGGTCGCAGCCTACTACGCATACTTCCCCACGCGAACAAAATATCCCATCCACCCAAAGCTTGCAGGCGATCCGATGCGCGAGACACTCCGTCTCTGCCGCGCCGCAAATCTGAAGACAATCGCCTACATCCCGGTGAATCACCCATTCATGGATGTCAATGACGTCAACCCGCTCTATCCGCAGTGGCAACGACGGGGTGCGAATGGAAAACCGTTTGTCACGACGCATTTTGGCTTTGCGCGCTACTACGAAGGCTGCCTGAACTCTCCCCTGAGTGCAGAGATTCTCCAGATGGTGCAGGAAGTCCTTGAATACGACTTCGACCTGGTTTACTTCGACGGCCCGTATCAAGGTATGGATCACCGAGCGGAGTTCTGCCACTGCGAATGGTGCAGAACTGCTTTTATGAAAGCGAGTGGCCGTGACATTCCCGCGCAGGATGCGTTCCCCGATGACCTGATCGCTTACACACACTGGATGAATGACGACGTGGCCCGAGGCACGCTTCAGCGGCTGACAAACACCGCCCGCGGTACCAAAGGTCTCCCCGTGCTCTTCAACAACACCTCCCTGCTGAGCCGCGGATGGTGTAGAAGCCATTTGATTCGCGTCACAGATGGATTCATGTTCGAGTCGGCGGAAACGCCGGAGCAAAAACTCTTCAACCTTCAACTGGGCAAGAGTACCGATAAAGTCATATGGACCTATGTTGGCTATCACTCGCAATACAATCGCGAACATCTTGAGGACAAAAGTATTCGCGGCTGGTACAGCTACCCAGTAGATGGAGACAATCTGCTCATGGACGGCTCGGTAGCCTTTTCCGCCGGTACAGGTATGGTCTTCTGGAGCCTCAGCCGCTTGTATTTCATGCCGCATCCACCAGAGAGCTATGCCGAGGGACGTAACATTCGCGCGATATTCGACCTGATGGAAAAACATGCGGATCTGTTGTACTCCACACACAGCTCACCGCAAGCCGGCCTGCTCGTCAGCTCGCAAACCATCGAATGGTGTAACGCAAAGAGCTTTATTCCGCCTGCCTATCCAAATGGCTTTCGTGGTATCTGGCAGATAATGCAGGAAGGCAGCATCGCATCTGAACCGTTTCTGGACTTCGACTTCGAACGACGTGATCTAGACCGCTATAAGTTGATCTACCTTTCCAACGCTGTATGTCTTAGTCAGGTGCAGTGTGGGATACTCGCCGACTTTGTCGCTCGTGGGGGCACGCTCGTTGCCACACACCTCAGCGGACTGTATGACGAATATGGACGGGCGCAGACGCAGAGACCATTGCACGAGCTGCTGGGCATTAAATTCACAACCGATCAACCGGAAGAGCAACCCGAGCTTTATTTGAAAATTCCCGGCAGGGACGAGCTAATTCCGCAAGATCCACAGATTGTGCGCTTCCAGGAGCTTGGCGATTCCAGTGTGTTGGCAACCACGTATGATCTAGCTCACCGTGAGAATCTAGGCGCTGCGATTACCCAACGCAATCACGGTAATGGCCGCGTCATCTATATCGGTTCGAACCTCGAAGCAATCTACGTTGAAACGCACATGCCGGTTATTCGCGATTCGCTTCTCGACCTGCTGGAGCCCGCTCTTGGCGCCTCGCGTCGCTATCGCATTCCGGCTGAGAAGGGTCTGCTGGCGCAGTTTTCTGAATCGCCTGGCATCATCGTCCTACACTTGATTGCAAACGACGGAAACAAGGTGAAGAAGATCCGTGCCAGTGAAAGTTACATGCCGGTTATGAATACACCCGTCGCGATTCGAGTCCCTTCGGGAAAATCCGCCTCATCCGTTCACTTGCTGCGTGCCGACAAACCCGCCCAGTTCTCCCAGAAGGATGGATGGGTTCACCTCGACATAGACAAGATATACATTTACGAATCAGTTGTAGTTACGCTCGCCTGAGTCAATCCGTATTTGAAAGATCTACGGAAGTATATAGCCGAGCAACAGCCCGGCTGTCTGACCGGCGCAGGTCGGATCCAGGCTGACGAAATGATCAGTGCCGGTTGTGCACCGATAGATGGCTACTAAATTGAGTCCCGCAACAGGTTGGGCGTAGGCGTACCCATTGGTTCCTAGAATACGCTCACCTTCGCAGGCAGTATCTAGCGAGACGAAGTAGTCCGTGGATCCCTTCTTGCATCCATAGATTGGGACATTCGCGCTCTGTTGCGGACTCTGGTAGAGATGACCCAGAGTGGATTCAAGTGTGAAACCACCCTTGGGGTCGATCCATCCCGTAGTAGCTTCGTGCACTTTGTTGTTGAAATATTGATTGAAGGCAATTGGCGGATTGTTGGGCACCCATGTGACTGATCCGATGTCCCAATTTGACGTGTCGCCTGCCTTGCCAGCAGCGGCAGGAGATGCATTCCATGCCGGTTGCGGATTCGACATCGACGTGTACATCTGAATTGTCGGGTACGGGCCGACATTGATATCGCCATATCCATCGCTCAGAAAACTCGCAATGAAATTTGATTCCTGGCCGGTCAGGTTTGTATCAGCTGTCCAGAATTGCTGCCAGGGAGTCGTGCCTGTTAGAAGGGAGGCTCTTGGGATTCGATACAGTTCGATGCCATATTGTCCGCGCTCGGCGATCCCCCCTGTGGTTGCCGGATCGCGGAGGGGCAGGTTAAACGCGGCATACCAATAGCCAGTGATCGGATCATATGCCATATCTCCCCAGCTTGGCTGGGGATTATTCGGGTTAAGCCCGATGGTGGTAAGTGTCCCCTGAACCGTAAAGTGAATGCCGTCGGTTGAGGTCGCTTGGATGTGGTGGACCGTCGGGGTATTGTCTTCGTAGAACATCCAGATCCCCGCCTTACGGTCGCTGTTATAGAGGGCAGGTTGGCCAACACCGTAACCGGTTTCAGATGTCGAGGGTATGACTGGAGTTGGATATTTTTTCCAACTAATCCCATCCTTGGAAAAGGCGACACCAATGCTGTTATTGACACCTGCTTTAGACGCGGTTGCCACATAGTACATCGCGTAAGTATAGGTCTGGCCATCGTTGAGTGCATTGTTGAAGGCACCGCGGATGACCTTCGGATTGCAGGCGTACGCGGAATCCCAAGCACCGGAAGATTCTCCCAGGACAGCCACTGGACCGATGGTCGTGTGATTAGTCGCATTGATCGACTCGTACAGAATCGTATCCGAAGCTTGTGACGAATCACTGGGGTTGACTGTCAGGCCGCACCACCAAAACTGTTGCACATCGTCCGACTGTATAACGGACGGTGAATAATCATAAAGCCCTGGTCTACCGGCGACAGCGCCTTGTGGGGTAGGAGCGAAAGTGACGCCGCAGCCCACTTCGGCAAGCGCGAT